>SDBU01006110.1_pt1 | contig 14238 bp, 5 predicted proteins | sample 2277071 | NCBI WGS metagenome assembly SDBU01 (sample SAMN10397929, study PRJNA504765) | marine sediment metagenome | isolation source: marine sediment core GS08_GC12, 126 cmbsf | place: Arctic Ocean: Gakkel Ridge, Loki's castle | collected 2008
TCTACCGGGCTCTCACAATCCAGCTTTAGTTGTTAAAACAGCCAAAGTTGAATTGCTACAACATCCCGGTCCTTAGCATCAGGTATCTTAACATCAATTGATGTTAAGCATCAGAACTTTCGCAGACGAGTCGCTCTGTCGTACAGGGTACGCGGTCAAGCAATTGCTTGACACCTCGCAACTTAATTAATTCCTGAAGCGTCTGCCTGGTCTGGCTCCAAACCGCACCGCATAGCGGCGTTAGCGTTTCACTAACCTCCCGCGCCGCGGTCAATAGGAACTTGTTTAAATAATATCATAACAGCGGCAAATTCGCAAGTTAAATTTGAAAAATATTGTGACATTATCAGGTTAGTCAACGCCAAGCCTTTGCGTGAGCAAGTTATTATGTTTGCGATACGCAACATCTATTTTGTTCAGGAGGTAGCAATGATACGACAATTCGCTTCTTTCGGGATGGGTTTCATAATAGGATTATTTTTATTGGCATCATTTGCCATAGGTGATGAAGTTTCAGGTCAAAGTTTTCAGCGCGCTTTTGCTGAAGATGAACAACCTCTTGTGAACCTATTCCCTCCTGAATCTGCTGAGAAAGCAGTCAAAAAGCTTATCGAATCCCTACGTCCTCACGCAAACCCACAGAAAACCTGCGCATTATATGGAATTCAACGCCGCGGCAAACGAGATAAACACCTTGGGAGGGAATTGTCGGTTGCGCTTTCCAAAGCTAATATTTTTAGGATGGTGGCACGCGGCGACGAAATCGAAAGGGTTTGGAAAGAACTGGAACTAACGCAATCGGATTTTTTTGACCCAAAAACACGACAACGAATTGGTCGAAATCTCGGCGCAGACTTAATTCTTTTTGGTGCAGTGGAAGAGGGAGGACAGTTTGCAAAACTGTATCTCACACTCGAAGAGGTCGAAACAGGAACAATACTCTGGAAGGATGCTACCTATATTACTAAGAATAGAGTGGGATTGCAAGCAGGAGTGAGGTCAGCATTTATCCCAGGATGGGGACAGTTCTATAAGGGACAAAGGTCTAAAGGATTGATACTCTTGGGAGGAGAAACGTTCTTTATTTCTGGCGGGTTTTTGACAAGAACATGGAGTCATGACTACTATTCAAAAGCAAAGAATGCTCGATATCAAGAGGACCGCGACTTCTATCTCCGGTGGTCGAACAGACTTTCTGATATAAGCCTTGCCGCTTGGGTGATAGCCGGGCTGACCCATGTCTATAACTTGATAGATGCGTTCGAGTCAAAAGAAAGATTCCCAAAAAAGGAAGCGGAACAGGCTGGGACATTTAGATTTCAAATTCACAATAGCGCATTCACAGCGAATTATTTCAAGCGGTTTTGACCTATTCTCCATGGAGGAGGAGTGCATTGTGCGAAAGTTATTGGTATTTCATTTCCTTGTAGTGTTGATGACTTTTGTGGCATGTGGACATGAAGATATATTAGAGCCTCTGGTAACTGGCATTTCTGGGACGGTCACAGATGCTGTCACAAATCAACCGATTCCAGATGCAATTGTCACGACAGAACCGATTGAAGCAGGGACTCGTGAAACAGGGGAGTCGGGAGAATTTCAATTTGAGGACTTGGAACCGGGCATTTATAAGGTGAAGGTAAGTGCAGTGGGCTATCACCCACAAGACAGAGAGGTTAAGGTCGAGAAAGATAAAATTGAACGGGTTGCGTTTCAACTCGAATGGCAACCGTTGGTTGTCACCCCGATAAACTTAGCATTTGCGCCGAATGAAACAGGTAAGTGGCTGACAATCCAAAATCATGGCGCTGGTACTTTGACATGGGAAGTAACGCCATCGTCTGAAGAATGGCTTCAGGTTGGTCCACCTCTAAAAGGCGGAGTCGGAGCTATTCCAGAAGTTATCCCAGTCAATGTCTCCCGGACGGGGCTGGCAGACGGCACCTACAACACGGAAATTGTTGTCACATCGAATGGAGGCATTGCATGGATTCGAGTGACGATGATTATCAACAAGGACGCACCAAACCAAGCCGCCTTGCAGATTCGTATGCTCAATGCTCGGAATGGAGAACGCATTGCGGACGGGTTGGTTCGTGTCGAAAATGGGCCAACCGGGCGTACCGATGAACGCGGCGATGTTCAATTGGATGGACTCCCTCAAGGAGAACGTATTCGGCTCAAAGTCTCCAAAGAGGGGTATCTACCGAACCAGCTTGAATTGGAGTTGCCCATACAGGGTGATTTAGAAATCCATCTGAAACCCCTCCCTCGCCGCGTTGGAACAGTTTTTGAGGGAGATAAACCCTTCGCCAACCCAGAACAAATCGCGCTGGAGCCATTGGCTGGCCGTGCTTATGTGACAAATGGTAAAGCCAATGTGATTTCAGTTATCAACACATGGGGCGATAATGTGATGGATACTATCCCCGTCAACCAGGGCGTTAAGGTGGGACCTAAATGGGCGAGGGGCATTGTTGTCAATCCTGACCGCAATGAGGTATATGTTACGAACTTTTGGAGCGGCAGCGTTTCTGTGCTTGATACACTGAACAACGAAGAGGTCGCTCAAATTCCCGTCGGCGATGCTCCCATTGCTTTAGTTACCTCTGAGGATAGAAATACGCTGTATGTAACGAGGGCGCCTAAAGACAATGGTGACGTGGTTGTTATTGACCTGATTGCGAGGGAGGTTGTCAAAAGGATTCCCATCGGCGGAGAACCTTCAGGGATTGCCCGAAAGGATAATTTCCTTTACGTCGCCAATAGCCGGCAAAATACCCTCTTCGTTATCGACATACAGAGACATGCAATTCACAAGGTTATTCCCGTCGGGGCAAATCCATCCGCTGTTGCAGCTTCTCCGAAACGCAACTTTGTTTATATAGCGAATAGCTTTGATGATACTGTCTCAATCATTGATACTGTTGACCAACGAGTTATCGGGACGATTTCTGTGGGGCATCAACCCAGCGGGCTTGCCGTTGATACCAACTACGACGACGGTGATGTCGTTTATGTTACCAACTACCAGGACAGAAACCTATCCGTTATCGACATAGTCACTCGCACAGGGACGGACAAACCTATCACAGTAGGCGCGTTTCCGGTAGGCGTCGCAGTGTTGGATGGCGGGGATAAGATTTATGTTGTTAATTCCGGCAGCAATGATGTGTCGATCTTGAGTGTTGAATAGCATGGGAGAATATGACAGCGAATTTCAGGATTAAACGAATTTATTCGGTGAATCCTTGAATTCGTTGTCATATTTTTAAGACATTGGTGAGTTACCATAAAAAAGGAGAAAAATATCATGACACGATTAATATTAACAATTGTCACAGCACTCACACTTCTGCTCAACGTCGGTAGCCGTAGCGTCGCCCCTCAGTGGCGACAGACTTCGGAAATTCGGCAAACGAAGTCCGAAATAATAACCAATCTCCTGCGAACTCCACTTCACTTCATCGAGAATCGCGGTCAACTTGACGAGTCTGTCGCCTACTACGCCAAGACCGATGACGCTACTATTTTCTGCACAAATTATGGTATTACTTTTGGATTTGGGACGGGAAGTTTGGGCGTGAAATTTTATGACGATGACCGGACTGTGCAACCTTACGCACGAGAAAAGATGGACGGAACAGTAAACTACTTCATCGGCAATGACGAATCTCACTGGCGCTCCGACCTACAGACATTTTCTGAAGTTGTCTATCCTGCTGTCCATCCGGGGATAGATCTGATTTACAGTGGCAATCAACGCAGACTCAAGTACACTTACCACGTCGCGCCGAATGCCAATCCAACCCTGATACAGCTCCACTACGAAGGCGTTGAACGGATTTCCATTGATGCAAATACCGGCGAACTTGTGTTGCTGATTGACGAGGACAACGTGGTTTACGAAAGTAAACCCGTCCTCACAATCCGCGACGACGCTCCGATTGCACACCAGATAATCGACGGGGAACGCGCCAACGTTAAGATAACTTTCAGGATGCTGGACGATAACAGTGTTGGCTTTGAACTGGGAAACTACAACGTTAAATATCCTCTGATACTCGACCCAGGATACTCTACATTCCTCGGGGGAAGTGACTGGGATTACGGCAGCGGCATAACTGTAGATAGCGCGGGCGCTGTCTACGTTACGGGAGAGACATACTCATCGGACTTCCCCACAAAAAATGCGTATGACAACAGTCGCGGGTGGTCACGCTCCGATGTCTTCGTAACGAAGCTGTCAAGTAGCGGTGATATTGTCTACTCTACATTCATTGGGGGAAGTTCCGTTGATTACGGCAGAGGCATAACTGTAGATAGCACAGGCGCTGTCTACGTTACGGGACATACAAAGTCATCGGACTTCCCCACAAAAAATGCGTATGACAACAGTTTGGGTGGAGGCGTTGACGTCTTCGTAACGAAGCTGTCAAGTAGCGGTGGTAACCTTGTCTACTCTACATTCATCGGCGGAAGTTCCGTTGATTACGGCAGAGGCATAACTGTAGATAGCACAGGCGCTGTCTACGTTACGGGATATACATTGTCATCGGACTTCCCCACAAAAAATGCGTATGACAACAGTTTGGGTGGAGCCATTGACGTCTTCGTAACGAAGCTGTCAAGTAGCGGCGGCAACCTTGTCTACTCGACATTCATCGGGGGATACAGTGGCGAGGAAGGCAACGGCATCACCGTAGATAGCACAGGCGCTGTCTACGTTACGGGCAGGACACCATCTGGCTGGAACTTCCCCACAAAAAATGCGTATGACGACAGTGATAACGGCGGAAATGACGTCTTCGTAACGAAGTTGTCAAGTAGCGGTGATATTGTCTACTCGACACTCATCGGGGGAAGTGACGACGATGAAGGCAACGGCATCACCGTAGATAGCGCCGGTGCCGTCTACGTTACGGGATATACACAGTCATCGGACTTCCCCACAAAAAATGCGTATGACAACAGTCACAATGGTAAATCGGACGTATTTGTAACGAAGCTGACAAGTAGCGGTGGTAACCTTGTCTACTCTACATTCATCGGGGGAAGTTCCGAGGATGAAGGCAGAGGCATAACCGTGGATAGCGCAGGCGCTGTCTACGTTACGGGATATACATTGTCATCGGACTTCCCCACAAAAAATGCGTATGACAACAGCTACAATGGTGAATCGGACGTTTTCGTAACGAAGCTGTTAAGTAGCGGTGGTAACCTTGTCTACTCTACATTCATTGGGGGAAGTTCCTATGATTACGGCAGAGGCATAACCATAGATAGCGCAGGTGCTGTCTACGTTACGGGAGGAACATCCTCATCGGACTTCCCTACACAAAATGCGTATGACAACAGTCACAATGAAAACTGGGACGGATTCGTAACGAGTCTCTATCCAGATGGCATGATGATGCCTTTCAAGCTAACACTGGATAAAACAGAGCTCGACTTTGGGGAAGTAGTAGTCAGCAGGGCATCATCGCAAGCTGTCAAGGTCACCAATATAGGGTACGCAGACCTTGTCATCACAGGGGTCAGGGCATCAAGTGAGCAGTTTACAGTTGACGTAGATACAGCGCAAATAGTTCCTGGCGGCAGTCAACAGATATCCATCACATTCGCACCCAAGTCAGAAGGGCAGATATCAGGCGCTATCACAATCGAGTCCAACGCTGGCAATGAAACAATCAGAGTATCTGGTTACGGCAAGCCGATGATTGTGCTGGATAAGACAGAAATTGACTTTGGGGAAACGTGGATTGGCAGCCCATCGTCGCAGGCTGTCAAGGTTACCAATATAGGGAATACGGATCTCGTCATCACAGCACTCAGGGCATCAAGCAATAAGTTCACGGTTGACGTAGATACGGCACAAATAGTCCCTGGCGGCAGTCAACAGATTACCATCACATTCGCACCCAAGTCAGAAGGGCAGATTATTACAGGCGTTATCACAATCGAGTCCAACGGTGGCGGCGATAAAACTATCAGAGTATCTGGTTCCGGCAAGCCGATGATTGTATTGGATAAGACAGCAATTGACTTTGGGGAGGTGGTAATCGGAAGATGGTCGAAAGTTGTGGAGATTACAAATATAGGGAGTACTGATCTTGTCATCACTGGGGTTAGCGCATCAAGCGATCAGTTTACGGTTGATGTAGATACAGCACAAATAGTTCCCCGCGGCAGTCAACAGATTACCATCATATTCTCGCCAAAGTCAGAGGTGCAGATTACAGGCACCATCACAATCGAGTCCAACGGTGGTAACGATAAAACTATCAGAGTATCTGGTTACGGTAAGCCGATGATTGCGCTGAATAAGACAGAAATTGACTTTGGGGAAGTGGTGCTCGGCACGCGGTTGTCGAAGGTTGTGGAGGTTACCAACATAGGGAATACAGCCCTTGTCATCACAGGAGTCAGGGCATCAAGCGATCAGTTTACAGTTGACGTGGATACAGCACAAATAGTTCCTGGTGGCAGTCAACAGATTACCATCACATTCGCGCCTAAGTCAGAAGGGCAGATAACAGGTACTATCACAATCGAGTCCAACGGTGGCGATGATAAAACGATTAACGTCACAGGTAACGGTGTCTACGTCTGGAGTCCGACTCACCCTCATGAATCGCTCTGGTATCAGAGCGCAAATCCGGCGTTCACATGGACTGCTGTTCCAGAAGCGGTCGGCTACTACGCCCTCCTGGATGAGCATCCGAACACTGTTCCTACCGTTGACAACGGCGATTTCCTGTTCCGCACGGAGATAGACTACCCGAACACCCCTGATGGCATCTGGTACTTCCACGTCAGTCCTGATGAGGAGAAAGGGAATGCCCCTGTTTATCACCGCCAGATCCGCATCGACACGGAACCGCCGGTAATCAGTTCATCAACGCATCCGAATCAGAATCTGTGGTCGAATAAGGCGTCGGCGAAGCTATCGTGGAGTGTCAAACACCCCGAAAGCATTGAGAAATATTACTACAAACTTGATAAGAAACCTGATACAATCCCCACAGATACAGAAAAATCCACAACGGAAACATCGTTGACAATCAACAATCTTCCTCAAGGCGTAAACTACTTCCACATCGTCGCAGTAGATAGGGCAGGCTATGTCGGCAAAAAAGCTGCGCACTACCGCATACTGCGCGGGAGTATGATAGCGAGCAGTCCTTCTCATCCCGATGTTGTTGGGGGGTTAGACCCCCCAACAACGCTGTGGTATCAGAACGCAAACCCAGTTTTCACATGGGCAACCTTCCCAACAGCCAAAGGGTATTACGTAATCCTCGACCACAATTCAGACACGTTTCCCACTGCTGAAAATGCGAAACTCATCACCGATACCACAATCGAATATCCTTACACCGCCGCTGGGCATTGGTTTTTTCACGTCAGACCTAAATTAGACGTCGGCGAACCAGTGGTAGACCATGTGCAGATTCGGATCGAGACCCAATCACTACCCGTAATCAAATCATCAACGCATCCGAATCAAAATCTGTGGTCGAATCAGGCGTCGGCGACGCTGTCGTGGCAGGTCGAACACCCTGAAAGCGTTGAGAAATATTACTATAAACTCGATAAGAACCCGGACACAATCCCAACCGACGCGGACACCGCAACAACCAAAACAACAATCACGTTCGACAATCTCCCCGAAGGAGTAAACTACTTTCACATCGTCTGGGCGGACAAGGCGGGCAACGTGGGGCAGCAGGTTAGTCACTATCGCATTTTGCGTGGAGGGTTCAGCGTCAGCAGCTCATCGCATCCCGATTCGGGGCTGTGGTATCAGAACTCAGACGCCGGGTTCAACTGGTCAAAGTTTCCAACGGCAAGCGGCTACTACACGCTGCTGGATGGGAAGCCAAACACCGTGCCAGACGAGACGAACGCTTCACGCACCGACGAAACGACGATTAAATACCCCGACACCGACGACGGTGAGTGGTTCTTCCACGTTCGCTCGGATTTGGCTGTTGGAGAGCCGGTGGTTGAGCATCTGAAAATTCGGATTGACACGAAACCGCCTGCCGTCACGTCGTCAACGCACCCCGATCAAGAACTGTGGTCGAATCAGGTATCGGCGAAGCTGTCGTGGACGGTAGACCATCCAGAAAGTGTTGGGAAGTATTACTACAAGTTCGACCAAAAATCTGTAACCTTCCCAACCGACGGAGACAAAGCGACAACCGAAACGGCGTTGACGGTGAATGAACTCAAAGAGGGCGTCAATTACTTTCACGTCGTCTGGGAGGACAAGGCGGGCAAGGTCGGCAAAAAAGCGGGGCATTATCGTATCTTGCGTGGGGGGTTCAGTACGGAGAGTTCGAGTCATCCCGACGCTTCGCTCTGGTATCAGAACCAGGTCCCTGTTTTCAACTGGACTGCGTTTCCGACTGCGACTGGTTATTACGTTGTTCTGGATGGGAATCCCAAAACGCTTCCTACCGCCCAGAATGCGCAACGGGTAACCGATACAACTGCATCGTTTCCCAATACCGTCGACGGCGAATGGTTCTTCCACGTCCGCCCGGATTTGGCTGTTGGAGAGCCTGTGGTTGCGCATGAGCAAATCCGCATCGACAGCAGATTCACGCCTACCGTCAGTTCCACAACCCATCAAGCCTCGTGGTTAGCTCTCTCCAATGTTGAATTGGCGTGGTCGGTAATTCATCCCGAAAGTGTGGAGAAGTTCTACTACAAGGTAGACCAAAATCCCAACCTGAGTGTAGCCGAATTTGCCAAAATTCGGGACCGAAGTCTTGCGACTTCGGCTACGAAAACGAACCTGCGTCTCAGCAACCATCCCGATGGAGAATACTATCTCCACGTTGTCGCCCAAGACAAAGCGGGGGATTTCGGTTCAACTGTCGGACACTACCGCTTCCGCATCGACACTACTCCGCCCCTGCCAGTCACCGTCCTTGAGAGCCAATCCGAAGGCGATAATATCATCCTGACGTGGGAGGCGGCGGGCGACGCTCACAGCGGCGTTGCGAAATATGAGGTGTTCAGGTCAAACCGTCCGGACATCGTCGGGAGACGCATTGCCGAACAGATCTTTCCGCCGTTTACCGACCCAGGGCTGGCGAACGATGGGAACGAATATTTTTACACCGTCAATCCGGTTGATGGCGCAGGCAACGTTCAACGCAGCGGCAATATCCGCATCTCAACCCGAACCGGTCCCATCCAACCTGAGATTTCCGTTGACAAACCCCGGGTTGACTTCGGCGGCGTCGAACTTGGCACGTCAAAAACAGAACAAATTCAAATCAACAACGATGGCAACGGAATATTGGACATAATCTCGATTAAGTGTGCCCATCCCGATTTCGAGATTCGAGGTACGGTGTCGAGCATTCCACCGAACCGAAGTGACCAGATTGAAGTCATCTTCGCTCCCTCATCAACGGATACGGTATCCGCAACCATCGTCATAAGCGTTCAAAACCCCAATTCTCCAGAGCAACTAATCGAACTACGGGGCTTCGGGACACAAGCCGAACTCAATGTGAGTCAAGATGTGATTGACTTCGGTGTGGTAGAGGTTTACAAGTCGAAAACGCAAACTGTCGAACTCCGGAGCGTCGGCACGGCTGCTCTGGTAATCTCGTCGATTCAAGTAGAACATCCCGAAGTAAAAATCGATGCCCCCTTCATCGGCGAAAACATTGAAATCGGAGAGAACCGAGGCTTGACTATCACCTTCAGCCCAACATCAGCCGCGCCAATATCCACTACCTTAACAATCATCTCCAATGCCCCGAACTCCCCAAAAGTCATCCCAATTCGTGGAACGGTTGCCAGGCCGATAATCGCCGTCCCTGATACACTCAACTTCGGAGAGGTGCAGATACACACCGTAGGGACGGAGACGCTCACAATCCGAAACGATGGTGACGCAGATTTGCGAATTTCCTCGGTCACTGTGGAAGGAGATGCGGAATTTCAACTCGTAAACTTTGCGGATGGCGATAGTCTCGTCGTTCTTAGTGGGAGTAGCAGATGGCTCACGATTCAGTTGACGCCGTCAGCCATCGCCGAATTTACGGGCAAACTCACAATCTCCTCGAACGACCCGAATGCGCCCGAGAAAGTCATCACACTCACGGGAAGCGGCAAACTGCCTCCGCGGGTAGTTCATGAGGTGTCGGTCATTGCAGATGCCAAACAGGTTCCTGCGAACGGCGTTTCGTTTGGCACAATCACCATTACCGCAAAAAAGAGTTCGGGTGACCCCGCGGACGAGCAACCCGTTCAGATTACGGTGAGTGGCTCAGAAAACATCGTCGAACCCACCGAAACCGTCACCGACGCAAACGGCGTCGCAACGGTGAATATTAAATCAACAAAAATCGAATCTAAAACCATCCTCGCCATCGTCGGCGAGGAACTCATCACGGAGAGTGGTTCGACAACGTTGAAATTTATCGAGCCAGTCAACGCCTTGTCAATTTCGGCGAACCCTCCGAGGATGCGAGCCGACGGCAAATCGCAATCGAAAATCAGTATCAACGTTGCCTATCCCGAGGAGAACAGCGTGCGCGAACCTAAGCCGACGCTCTCGCTTTCCCCGAATCTGGGAAACTTCAGCGCAATCACGGACAATGGTGATGGGACCTACGCGGCAACTTACACCGCCCCAGAAGAACTCAACCAAACAACGTCAGTCACTCTTACGGCGCGAATCGGCGACAAAAGCGAGCAGGTGGCGCTGGAAATTATCCATGCTGAAGTCATCATTCAGAAAAGCTCCTCCGAACCGACAAAAGTTGGTGAAATTACGACGCTCAACGGTGCAATCTTCCCGACAATCGAAACCGAGATTAAACTGTCCTTCGAACATGAAAATCAGGAACTCAACGACCCTGTGAAAACCAATTCACAAGGGCAATACCAATACAAGTTCCCCGGAAATCGGGCAGGTACCTGGAGCGTAACCGCCAAATGGAGTGGCGATGCACAACACCAGCCCGCTCAGAGCGAAACGCTAACGTTCGCAGTAGAGAAAGGAGAAACGCAAATTACGATAAACGCGCCGGATAATCTCTTCAGTCTGACTGCTGGCGATGTCGTCACAGTAAGCGGGAAACTCACACCAAGTATCAGTCAAGTAGATATTTCAGTATCGCTTAGAAATCCGGATGGCGAGGAAACGACAGTACCGATTCAAACCGATGATAGTAGTAAATATCAGCATCAATTCAAAGCAGACTTTGCGGGGGTATGGCGTGTTCAGGTTCATTTCGCAGGGAACGACGACTACGTGGAGAGTCAGACAACTCCGTTAGATTTGCCGATTGGGACGGAGTTGGGCAGAGCCATTATTGTCGCAGGCGGGCCTGGGCGAGAAGAAGATAATCCCCTCTGGAATACTACCCGGTACCTGTGCAATCATATCTTCCTGATTCTACGTGAACGAGGTTACAGCCGCGATATGATTCACTACTTGAGTCCTGCGCCGTTTGAGGATGTTGACGGCGACGGACAAAATGACCTGAATGGGAAATCGACCGTTGATGAACTCAGGAAAGCGATTACCGAGTTACCGCTTGAGTTTTTCAAGAAAAATCCTTCAGCGCAACTGGTAATCTACTACACAGGACACAGCGGAGCCGAGCAGTTGGAGTTGGAGAATGAAAAGGTGATTGCAACGGCGCAACAGATTAATCAGTGGCTTGACCTTTTACAGATGCAGACGAAGATGCGGAAGATTGTGGTTATCATTGATGGCAGCCAATCTGGTTCGTTTATAGATGATTTAGCGGGTGATGGACGAGTGATTATCACAAGCACAGATTCAGCGAAAACGGTGAATTTCGATCCAGACGGTAGGATGACGTTTACGGAGTATTTCTCACAATACATTGCACAGGGACACTCGATTACTGAGAGTTTCCTCTTGACAGAGGAAGGTTTCATCGGGTTAGAATCGACTTTCGGTATCCAGCCGAAACTTGAAAGCGACGGCGACGGCGTCCCGAATCAGGAAAGAGATAGGCAAATCGCAAAGCAACTTTTCATCGGAAGCGACATCACCCCCGGCACCACTGTCCCGGTGATTGATAAAGTCAGTACACCCCAGACAATCGTAGATACAAATTCAGCCGAATTCTGGGTGGAAGTCCACACTGTACAAGGAATCAACGAGGTATGGGTATTGGTAACGCCACCCGACTATAAACCACCTGCCGATGGTGTTTCTGAACTTCCTGTCCTTTTTCTTTTGCCCTCAACGGATGGGAAACGGTACGAGGGTAGTTACGACGGTTTTGAGAAAGTTGGTAACTACACGATTACGTTTTTTGCTGAAGATTTGCGAGATAAGGTTTCCGCCCCCAAACAGACGACGGTTACGGTGAAACAGAGCCAGGTGGTTGACCCAAACGGAAATCTGCTAACAACGTTGGGGAATATCAAAACTGCACTGCTGCCGGTCTACCCCAATCCGTCCAACCCGGAGACGTGGATTCCGTTTGACCTTGCTGTCTCAACCGATGTCGATATTTCTATCTATGATATTAGTGGGAAGTTAATCCGTCGGCTTTCTCTCGGTCATCGGAAAGCAGGAAACTACCGAACTGTAAACAAATCTTCATACTGGGATGGACTGAATGAATATGGAGAAAGCGTCACCAGTGGAATCTATTTCGTGCAGATGCGCGCCGGCGATTTCGTACAGATGCGGCGGTTGGTAATCTTGAAGTGAAGGTAAGTGCAGTGGGCTATCGTCCACAAGATAGGGAAATTAAGGTCAAAAAAGATAAAATTGAATCTGCGTTTTTTTATTCAGATGGGAATTTTTGCGCGCTGAAAGAATGACTAACAGTCAAGGCAAATTTAATCGTATAAAGGAGGCATTAAAATGCTTAAAATATTTGGACTTGGCAAAAGCTCCACCTTTAAGTCTGACAGGTTAGAAAATGAATTGATAAGGGCTATGGAGGAGGAGAAGCTGAGTTTTCTTGGCAAGAAGTACGCGCCATCGAGATATTTAATCCATTGCAACAAAGATGAATTGGAACGCATTCGGTTGCTGGAAGAGGAGTTTCGGACTCAGTATGAGAGTTTCCTCAAAGAAAGGATTGAGAAGAAAAAATATCTCCTGGCTGGGGCAAAGATAGACCTTCAGCTTGAAGTTGACGCAGAGCTAAACTCCGGAGAGTACCGAGTTGAGGCGTTTTTAGATAAGGTACCGCAGGAAGGAGAAGTTGAAGAGAAACCGGATGAACAGGCGAAGATTAAGGAACCTGAGGAGACGCCGGTTGGCAAAGGCCGCACGGTTGTAATGGAGAAAGGCGAAGGGGAGGAAGAGGCAGAAGTGGACGGAGAAGCCGAAACTGAAATTGCCAAACCGGATAAGACAAAGGTTATACCGCGAGCAAAAGTGACCGTGATAAGTGGTAGCGAGGAGGCGGAATACCGTATCGCCAAAGATGAAGTGATAGCTGGGCGCGATGGAGATATTGCGCTAAGTGACTCAAAGGGATTTATAAGTTCTCAACATTTCAAGCTGACGCGGCGCGGCGCGGAATACTGGATAACAGATTTGGAAAGCACTAACGGCACTGAAGTCAATGACCAAGCTATCACTGAACAAAAACTTGAAGATGGCGATATCATACGCGTAGGCGAAATCGAATTGAAATTCAGTACGCGGTAACGACAAATGGAGAACGGAGGACGAAGGACGGAAAACGGAATATCCTTTTTCCGCCTTCCGCCTTCCGATGGGGGGGGAGTAATGCGTTTTTACTATCAAACGGACCAAGGTTTACGGCGTGAAGAAAATCAGGATAGCGTTTTTGTAAGTGAAAAGGAGTGCCTGGCAATTGTCGCTGACGGCATGGGAGGCGCGGCATCAGGCAAGAAAGCAAGCGAACAAGCGATTTTGAGTATTTCGTCAGAGCTTTCCGCTACAAAATCTATTTCGCAGACAGCGTTAAAAGATACCATACTTGTTGCAAACAGCAAAATTTACAATATGGCTTGTCGCCATCCCGATGACTTTGGAATGGGCACTACAGTGGTAGTTTGCCTGATAAGAGATGGAATTGCCTATTATGCCAACGTTGGTGATAGTCCGCTGTATTTAATCAGAAAAGGTTCCCCCCTTTGCTTTGCTTTTCACAACTTAATTAGGTAATCGGATTCCAAGAATAAGCGCATCGCTTGGTGTTCAACGGGGTGATTGGTGACTGGTGATTGGTGACTGGT
>SDBU01006111.1_pt1 | contig 14235 bp, 5 predicted proteins | sample 2277071 | NCBI WGS metagenome assembly SDBU01 (sample SAMN10397929, study PRJNA504765) | marine sediment metagenome | isolation source: marine sediment core GS08_GC12, 126 cmbsf | place: Arctic Ocean: Gakkel Ridge, Loki's castle | collected 2008
TATGTAATAGGTGTTGATTATGGTACTGACTCGGTGCGTTCAGTTATTATTGATGCTTCAAATGGAAATGAAATTTCATATTCTGTGTTTGAGTATCCACGATGGAAAGACGAAAAATACTGTGATCCGGAAAAAAACCGGTTCCGTCAGCACCCTGCGGACTATATCGAAGGACTGGAAAAAACTGTAAGAGAGGCATTAGAGAATGCACCGGAAGCTGTTGCCGGTAATATTGTTGCTATTTCTGTTGATACAACCGGATCGACTCCTGTTGCTGTAAATAAGGAAGGTATCCCTTTATCATTAACAAAGGAGTTTGAGAATAATCCCAATGCAATGTTTATACTATGGAAGGATCATACTGCCGTGAAAGAAGCAGGAGAGATAAATGAGCTTGCTCATACATGGGATGGAACAGATTATACAAAATATGAAGGAGGAATTTACTCATCAGAGTGGTTCTGGGCAAAAATTCTTCATGTGCTGCGGGAGGATAAAAATATCAGGGAAAGAACTTTTTCATGGGTTGAGCATTGCGACTGGATACCGGCTTTGCTTACCGGAGACACAAATCCACTTACCATTAAACGAAGTCGCTGCGCTGCAGGTCATAAAGCCATGTGGCATAATGATTTTGATGGTCTCCCATCTGAGGAATTTTTAAATAAGCTTGATCCCCTGTTATCGGGTTTGAGAGGAAGGCTTTACCGGGAAACTTATACCTGTGATGTTCAAGCCGGTAAATTGTCAGGTGAGTGGGCAGAACGCCTGGGATTAAGTAAAGAAGTTTTAGTTGGTGTTGGTGCATTTGATGCTCATTTGGGAGCAGTTGGAGGAGAAATCAAACCTGGCTATTTGAGTAAAGTAATGGGAACTTCAACATGTGATATGATGGTATCGCCTTTTCAACAAAAAAGCTCAAAATTGATAAAGGGTATCTGCGGACAGGTTGATGGATCAATTATTCCCGGAATGCTGGGGATGGAAGCAGGTCAGTCTGCTTTCGGAGATGTATATGCCTGGTTTAAAAAAGTTCTTTTATGGCCAGTTATAAATGTTTTGACAGAGAGTGAATTGGTGGATACGGATACAAAAGAGAAATTAATAGATGAGATATCCGGCAAAATCATTCCTGAGCTATCAAGGCAGGCAGAAAAAATAGCGGTTAATGAATCAGGGATAATAGCTTTAGACTGGTTGAATGGACGCAGAACACCGGATGCAAACCAGAATTTAAAAGGGGCTGTTACCGGCTTAAATCTGGGTTCTGATGCACCGAAAATTTTCAGAGCACTGGTTGAAGCAACTGCTTTTGGAGCAAAAAAAATAGCAGACAGGTTTATTTCAGAAGGTGTTGATATAAAAGGAGTTATTGCCCTGGGAGGGGTGGCAAAAAAATCTCCGTTTGTGATGCAGGTGGTAGCAGATGTAATGAATAAACCAATAAAAGTAGCACGGGCTGAACAAACATGTGCTCTTGGCTCAGCTATGGCTGCATCAGTTGTGGGTGGAATTTACAATACAATTGAAGAAGCACAGAAAGCTATGGGAAGGGGATTTGAATCGGAATATATTCCGGATCCTGAAAACGCAAAAAAATACGAAATTCTTTATTACAAATATTCAAAGCTGGGAGAGTTTACAGAGGAGAACCTGACAGATTGAAAGAAAGAGTAATGAAGATAGGAGAAGGCTAAGGCTTCAAACCACCGTCAGGATTTGTAACCGCTGACGGGTTTTAGAATAGTTGACCCTTTCGGTGGTTTACTCGCTCCCACATTCCATCGCTCTAACCTGCTCATGAGACCTTTCACTCACTTCGTGAAATGGTTTACACCCCGAAAGTGGTTTAAATGGTTACATATCTTCTATTTTTTTCGGCTCCGCATTCTTAAACCGTAATGCCGAAAATTAGTCCGGTGGGACAATAATTTTCGAGCATCCACGAATTTCTAACCAAATCAAAGATTTGGAGAAATTCGGGATTCGAAACCCGTAACACGTAACTTTTTTTATTCAATCCGAATGGTGAGACCGACCCAGCCACAAGATACAGGTATTTCTTTAAACGTTTATCTCAAACAAAACTGAGTTTACCCTATTTAATAGCTATCTGAAAGTCATGATTAAAGCAACCTTCTTTCAATAATTTATGTCATACAACATATAACCCAAAAACCGGATATAAAACTGTTTTTACTATAATATATATTTAAAATTTCTTCGATAAGACTGAAACATATTGTTCAAATTTACGTAATATACTGAAGATTATTAATTTATAGAATACACAGATTTATTAAGTTATGAAAAAAGTTCAGGCATATTTGATCATATTGTTTTTTTGTATTTCCCCGGATTTGTATACTCAGGTTCCTGATTGGCAATGGGCTGAGTCTATCCACACTAATGGAAATGAACTTGCCAGAGATGTAGCAGCAGATCCTGTTACCGGTAATATTTATATAGCAGGAGTATGGAGAAATGATTTAAGTGGATATTTTCCGGGAAATTCGTATCCCAGTACGGATTTTTCTTCAACTTACGGAGGGGACGATGGTTTAGTTGTTAAATATGATCAAAATGGAACTATTTTATGGGCATTCAAGATTGGGGGTACCGGGGATGATGAGGCCAGTGCAATTACTCTTGACTCATCTGGAAACATATATATAACAGGGTATATTGATGACGGAACTAACTATTTTTCAGGTACATCTTCATCAACACCTGATTCGACAATTGATAATTCTTTAGAATTAGATTTCTTTATTGCCAAATATGATCCGGATGGGGCATTATTATGGGTCAGACATTCTGATGGATCATCAGGAGATGCAAAAGGTCTATCCATTTACGCTGAAAATTCTTCAGTTTTTGCTTCTGGTTTTTGTACCGGAAGTACAAGTTTTGGTCCCTTTTCAGGCACATTTAATCAGGGAGATGAAGATTATTTTGTAGCAAAGTATGATGTGAATGGAAGTGAGCAATGGTTACTTGAAGGGGGAAGTGATAGATCAGATTTTGCTTTTGATGTACTCTCTGATGGCACTAATGTGTATTTTGTTGGAAGTTACGAGGGGAATACATTGAGTGTCCTGGATACATCAGGCACAAACGTTGTATCGATGGAAAATGCTAATGATGGTAAAACCGATATATTTATCCTATCCTTCGATATAAACAGTAATTATAACTGGGGGCAGAAAATATCAAGCACTCAAGATGATGATGGATATGGAATAACCCATGATACTGACAGTCTATATATTACGGGAGGAATAAGCAATTTTGCCAATTTTCCGGAGTATATAAATAACCCGGTAACTGTTTCTTCCGGTAAGGATATTTTTATTTCTTCTCATTCCAAGACTAATGCTAATACCGGATGGGTTAGGGTTGTTGATTGTACAGCAGGAGGAAATGAAGAGGGATTGAGTATCGTGACTGATAGTACCCATTCAATATATGTTACAGGCTATTTTAGTAAAGATCTAAACTTCGGTGATACAACAATTACGGCTATAGGAGGAAATCCAGATATCTTTGTTGCTTCTTTCCTGGATAATGGTACGTTTAATTGGGCAAAAATGGCGGGAAGTTCAGGAAATAACGATATAGGATATGGAATAAGTACTGATAACTCAACGAATATTTATATAGCGGGTCATTATAACCAACAAGCATTCTTTGATACCGAAACGTTTCCGGACGATGGTGGTTTAAACATTTTCCTGGCCAATATAGAACTTACATGTATTGATGCAGAAGGAGGTACTGCTTCTACTACTCAGGATCACATTTGTTTATCTGAGAGCACTACAATTTTATTGACTGGTTATTACGGAATGATTCAATGGCAATCATCACAATATGGATTAAATAACTGGACTGACATCTCTGGTGAAAATGCAGAAACACTGATTGTAACTCCAAATGATACTACTGACTATAGAGCTTTCCTGACAAGTGATCCTTGTCAACCTGATTCCTCCAACACATTAACTGTTAATGTTGATTTACAGCCTGAATCAGATGCCGGTACCGATGCAGAGATCTGTATCAGTGACGGCAGTTACAGTATTACAGGATCAACATCTGCAAATGGCACAATCCTATGGACCAGCAGTGGAGATGGCAGTTTTGATGCTCCCACTACCGATAATCCTACCTATACAATAGGCACTGAGACCGGTAGTGTTACCCTTACCAAGACTGTAAGCAGTCCCGGCTCATGTGCAGATGCCGTAGATTTTATGGTACTTACCCTTACTCCGGAACCAACCTCTGATGCAGGAGCCAATGCAGAGATCTGTATCAGTGATGGCAGCTACAGCATTACAGGATCAACATCTGCAAATGGCACAATCCTATGGACCAGCAGTGGTGATGGCAGCTTTGATGATGCCGGCGGTGAAAATCCTACCTATACAACAGGTACTGAGACCAGTAGCGTAACACTTACCAAGACAGTCAGCAGTCCCGGCTCATGTGCTGATGCTGACGATTTTATGATCCTTACTCTCACTCCGGAACCAACATCTGATGCAGGAGCTGATGATGAGATATGTATCAGTGATGGTAGTTACACTATTATTGGATCAACTTCATCCAACGGCACAATACTCTGGACTACCAGCGGAGACGGTAGTTTTGATGCTCCCACTACCGATAATCCTACTTATACCATAGGCAGCGAGACGGGATCAGTAACCCTTACAAAGACGGTAAGCAGTGCCGGCTCATGTGCTGATGCTGACGATTTTATGGTACTTACACTTACACCTGATCCCACCTCTGATGCCGGAGCAGGAGGAGATGAATGTGATTTGGATTATGCCCTGCAGGCTACCGCGAGTGTTGGAACTGGTACGTGGACCAAAACTAGTGGTCCCGGTATAGAAACTTTCACCCCGGATGCCACAACCCCTGACGCAACAGTTACGGTGGATGCCTACGGCACATATGAATTTACGTGGACTGAAGTGAATGGTACATGTTCTGATGATTCTACCATAACTGTAAATTTCTATGAGCAGCCTGTAGCCAATGCAGGCCCTGGAGGAGATGAATGTGATCTGGATTATGCCCTGCAGGCTACCCTGAGTGCAGGAACAGGAACCTGGACAAAAACATTGGGTCCTGGAACAGCGAATTTTACCGCGGATGCCGGAACTCCGAATGCCCTGGTGGTGGTTGATGAGTATGGCAGCTATGAGTTTACCTGGACGGAGGTTAATGGTATCTGTTCTGCCGACTCTACTATCATTATTCATTTTTATGAGCCCCCAATAGCGGATGCAGGTCAGGACATTTCATTATGTATTGGTGAAGAATCACAATTAAACGCAAGCGGAGGAGTAACTTATTCCTGGAGTCCTGAAACCGGTTTAAATAATTCCAACATTGCAGACCCTATAGTAAGTCCGACAATTACAACCCTTTACACGTTAATAATTACGGATTTAAATGGTTGTAGTGATCAGGATACTGTAAAAGTAACAGTAAATCCTTTACCAGAAGCAGAAGCCGGGGAAGACATAACAATATACTATGGATCAGACACCGTCCTGAATGCCAGTGGAGGAATTTTTTATTCCTGGAATCCTGCAACAGGATTAAGTGATCCAGGTATTTCAAATCCAATTGCAAGTCCTGTTGCCACAACAACCTATTTTGTATCAGTAACAGACAGTAAAGGTTGCCAGAATACTGATAGCATTAAAATAACGATACTTCCAGGTGATTTTGCTAATGCGGGTTCGGATGATTCGATTTGTCCCGGGGAAAGCATAAATCTAAGTGCCAGTGGAGGGATAAGTTATAGCTGGTCGCCAACCGATGGACTAAATGATCCAAATATTTCTAATCCAATTGCCAGTCCAACAATTACAACAACATATACAGTGGCTGTCACTGATAATAACGGTGTTCAGGACACGGATGATGTAACCATTACAGTAAATCCATTGCCTGATATTGATGTTGGTGAGGATATAAATATTTGTGATGGAGAAAGTGTTCAGCTTCAGGCTTCCGGTGAAGGTACATTTCAATGGGATCATTCAAATATGCTTAGTAATTCCAATATACCGAATCCTATCGCTTCACTAAATATAACAACCACATTTACAGTAACACTCACTGATCAAAATGGTTGCGAAAATTTTGATGAATTAACAGTGGTTGTTCATAAACAACCTATAGCCAATGCCGGGCCTGATCAGGAGCTGGATTATGTTTTTGAAATCACTATGGAGGCAGAACTATCTTCGTTAGAATCAGGTGAATGGTCGGTGATTTCAGGATCAGGTGAATTTAGCGATAAAAATTCCCCGGTTTGCATGGTAACCGGTTTATCTATGGGAGATAATATTTTTTCCTGGGAGGTGACAAATGGTGTTTGTACAGATTTTGATGAAATGAGAATTATAATTGACGATCTGTTGATCCCTTCAGTGATCACTCCAAATGGGGATATGAAAAATGATTATTTCGTGGTACGTGGTATTGATATTTCAGTATCCGTTGAATTAACGATATTCAACCGCTGGTCGGCTGAAGTTTATAAGAACAACATGTTCCAGAACGATTGGGATGGCAGAGATCATAATGGAAATGAGCTTCCTGCAGACACCTATTTCTATATGTTAAAACTGGTCGATGGAAGAGTACTGAAGGGATTTGTTGTAATTAAAAGGTAAAATGAAGCGTAGTTTTATTTCCATATTTACTTTTTTGTTTACACTGTTTGCCTTGGGGCAGTTGCAGCCACTCTCTAACCAGTATATATTCAATGGTCTGGCAATAAATCCCGCGTATTCGGGAAGTCGTGAGGCGTTAAGCACGACCATGCTTTACAGAAATCAATGGGTAGGGTTGGAAGGAGCTCCAAAAACCATGTCATTCTCCATTCATGCCCCATTAAGGAAAGAAAAAATAGGGCTTGGGCTCCTGATCATAAATGATAAGATTGGGGTGACAAGTGAAACCAGTATAGTTGCGAATTATGCATACCGGATGGATATTGCTGATGGAAAGCTTGCCCTCGGGCTGGGTGCAGGATTAACTTTGATAAATACAGCCTGGCCTGAATTAGTGGCTATTGATCCCGATGATGAACTTCTAATGGGAAATTCCCAAACCTTTACCTTGCCGGATTTTAGTATTGGAGCATATTACACTATAAACAATTTTTTTCTGGGTCTTTCAATTCCACAATTTCTTAGTCACCAATTTAATTATACGAAAAGTAAATTTACATTAAAAAACGACTTTTCTGAATACAATTATATGATTACAGCTGGAAATATTTTCGTGATAAATGCCGAAATTAAGATTTTCCCCGCCTTCCTGATGAAATATAATCCCGGGAATTCACCTCAAATTGACCTTTATTCACATATCATTTATAGGGAGAAGTTTTGGGCAGGAATCTCATACCGAAGCAAAAAGTCAATGGTTGGCATATTCCAGTATCAGATAAATAATCAATTGAGAATAGCATATTCCTTTGATTTTGATTTAGGGAAACTGGGCAGATACAAAGGCGGATCACATGAGATTATGATGAAATACGATTTTAACTATCTTTTAGAAGTATTTAGTCCACGATATTATTAAAATACGGATTATGAAAAAAATAAGCATTCTTTGTTTCGTTTTTCTGTGTTTTATATGGCCATTTGTTAGTGGACAAACTGATAACTATTCGATTCGAATAACACCCTTCAGTTCTGATAAATATGATGAATTCTCACCTGCCTATTTTCGGGATGGGCTAGTCTTTTGTTCAAACCGTAAAACCGGCATCTTTATTACCTATACAGGCAAAAATAATAGAGAAAACTTTAATTTATTGTTCACAAGACCTAAAGATAATCTAAACTGGGAGAGTTCAGTACTGCTTGCAAAAGAATTATTAACTAGTTATCATGATGGTCCGGCAAGTTTTAACAGAGAAATGAATGTGATCTATTTTACCAGGAATTATAATGTTGAAAATAAGCTGAAGGATGTTCATGATCCTCAAAACAAGCTTGGTATTTTTTCGGCTGAGTTTTACGAAGGAAAGTGGATCAATATGAAACCTTTCAAATACAATGATCCCAATTCTTCATTTCTGACGCCGGTACTTTCCCGGGATGAAAGCAGATTATATTTTGCATCTGATAAACCGGGAGGATTCGGAGGTGCCGATCTCTATTATTGTAACCGGAATAATAATGATTGGGAAGAACCGGTCAACCTTGGCCCGACAGTCAATACCAGTGGAAATGAGTCCTTCCCTTTTATCAGCGATGAGGGTGATTTAATCTTTGCTTCAGATGGTTTTTTTGGTCTGGGGGGGAAAGATATTTACTCTACAAGGGAAATAAACGGCCAGTGGATAACTCCCATTCCTTTGGAACCACCTATAAACTCAGCAAAAGATGATTTCGGTTTGATCTCAACAGGAAATATGGAAGAGGGTTATTTTTCATCAAACCGTGATGAAAGTGACGACATATTCTATTTTAAAACAGAATTCCCCCAGTTCTTTACTTGTGATAGTCTTCAGGATAATCAGTATTGTTTTTTGTTTTATGATGAAGGGAATCTGGATCTTGATACACTGCCTTTACGATATGAATGGGATTTAGGAGATGGTACAAAAGAAATCGGTTTGGAAGTGGAACATTGCTATTCCGGCCCGGGTGAATATACAGTGCAATTAAGCATAGTAGACAACAATACCGGTGAAACATTTTTTACTCAATCCTCCTTCGTATTTGAACTTAAAGATATTATCCAGCCTTTCATAAATTCACAGGATGTAAGTATAATTGAAACAAAGATCAGATTTGATGGCTTGCGGACCAATTTGCCGGATTTCAACATTGCTGAATATATATGGGATTTCGGAGATGGATATAAGCAAAAAGGTCCTGAGGCAGAACATAGCTATAATAATACAGGTGAATATATTGTACAACTGGGATTATTAAGCGATAAAGACAGCTTGGGGATTTCTTCCAGATCTTGTGTTTATAAAAAAATAATAATCCTGGAGGACAACCAGGCATTGGCAATGCATACGGCTAAGGCAAAAGGAGAACTAGCAGGCTTACCGGAAAGTGAAGAATCAGATCAATCTGTAGTGAATAATCTGTATTCTTACGAGGATGCCCTCCAGAAGAACGCTGCTTTTCGTGTGGAAATTCTTAATTCAGATACTAAACTATCAATTGATACAAGTTTATTTGATCCCCTTAGAGGAGAATATGACATCAGGGAAGTCTATTTAAAAGGTGAGAACTTATATAGTTATACCGTTGGTGAAGAGAAGAGTATGTTGGGGTCCTATTCAATTTATAATGAAATGATAGCTCTTGGTTATAATAATGCACGGGTTAGAAGCTATATCCTTGCAGATATGGCAGAAGATGAGTTAATTGAACTGACCAGGGCTTTTGGAGAGTTTGCGGATGCAATCTTCGAATTTGATAAACACAGAATTACAACGGCTTCCTATCCGATACTGGATCAACTTGTAAAAATTATGAATAAATATCCCTTCATTAAACTTGAAATTGCAGCACATACAGATAACATAGGATCTTTTGAATACAATATGAATCTTTCCCAGAGACGTGTACAATCAATTGTGGATTATTTGATTGGAAAAGGAATTGATGAGCACAGAATAATCGGGAAAGGTTATGGAGAATCCAGACCGATTGCTATTAATAATACAGAAGAGGATAGGGAAATGAATAGGAGGGTGGAATTCATCGTTATCAATAAATGATTAACCCGAAAAATTAACTTCGTTGAGCTCGCAAGCTCGGTTCATAGAATTTTTCGCCATTTCTGGCTGACGAAAAACCAAATTCAAACATTTATGGTTTTCAATAATCTCTCCATTTTATTCTTTGGATAAGAAAAATATTCTTAATTTCGAAAAACATATTAAATTTCATGGAAAATAGATACAAAATTTCCTGGATTTTTATACTATTTATATTAACTGTATACAATCTTTACTCCCAATCTGCACCGGCAGCTGAGGAAAATATTCCCTACCTGGTTACTTTTGGCGCTGATGCTGATAAATCGTGGGGAGATGATGATTTTTGTCAGATATTTTTCCTCCGCATTCCCATGGACCAAACAGAGCCCATATATATTCGTGTTTTTGACCCTGATACGGGAGGCGAATTGGATGAAGGAAAGGGAGAATTTAATACACAGGTTAGTTTTTCAGTTTACGGGGGAGAAGGAAGCTGGTCGAATGAAGATGCCCAGGGGGTTGATCCGATAGGGAATTATAAAAGCGGTAATTTGCTGGCCTCCAGAACCTTTCAGGCAAATATTAAATATGATAACGAGTGGTATACATTTGGGCCGTTTAATCCTTTTGAAGGAGAATATGTTGAGAAATATGACGGACGAATTTTTAAAGTCATCGCTGAAGGATTATCCGGGGATGACGGAAATTTATACAAATATTTCTTAAGTATCAGCCCGAATGAAAATAAAGAAGTTGAAGGTGGTAATATTTTCACGTACGAATATACATTCCGACTATCAAATATTCAAAACGATGTATCCCAGATATATCCCTATATTGATGACAGGACTATCTCAATCGAAATCTCAAATTACGATTGGGATAATGATGGATTTATCCGAATTGTATCAGTTGCCAAGAATGGGGTATTATGTGAAACTTCAGGAGAAAATAATTGGGTGGTAAGTGAATTCCCAATAATCGAAGAAGAAAAAAATACATCGATTGAAATCCAGTTTGTTAAAAATCGGGCAAGACTAATAAGAAATAATAATGTAGTAGTAACCGTACAAAATCAATATGGTGACCTTTTACCATTTTTTGTGGTTCCTATTGGTGGTATACCGGTTTATAACCCGAAGATACGAATGAAAGCAATTGATAAAAGATAGAACCTTTGAAGCTAATAAGGCTACATATTATTAATTACACCTGCTTTAAAGGAGTTGTTATTGCCATTTTATTATGGTTTTCTGCTCCTGCCTACCCGCAGGTCTATAAGGTTATCGAATTCGGTGTAGAACAAGGAATTCCTCAACCATATATCTATACCATAAACCAGGATAATAATGGCTATTTATGGATTGGAACAGGGAATGGCTTGTCCAGATTTGATGGTTTAAATTTTGAAACCTTTACTACCAATGATTCTCTGGCGGGAGATTTTATTACTTGTAGTTATAAAAGTGATGCCGGTGTTTGGTTTGGTCATATGAATGGTGGCATTACCTTTTATAACGGAAAAGGATTTAATAAAATCCTTACTGAAAATCAGGGAAAGAGCTCGATAACAGATATTGTTGAAGCGGCCGATGGTCAAATATGGTTTAGTACACAGACGCACGGTTTAATGGCAATAAAGGATCAATTTGAGATTGAACCCTTTAACATGATTCAGGATCAAATACCCATTTTTTCCTTTAATTTTCTTAATCCCGATGAGATCATTATCGGTTCAGTAAACGGCTTAATATATTGTTCTTTGGACAGGAGAACAGGTCAGATCCAAATTATCCAACTCATTAAGGATATTCCGGAGTCCGGGATACTGGATATTACCAAAACAAGAGATAATGCTGGGTTTTACATAACCACCCGGAATGAAGGTGTTTTTCGGTTAAACAGGGAAGGGGAGGATTTTGTCGTTGTGCAAATTGGATTAGATCTTGATATTGAAATTGAGGGTGCGCAAGGAGTATATGAAGATAGCAGATCAAATTTATGGATCAGCACATTTGGTAACGGGCTGTACAAATTAATTTATTCACCTTCAGAGGGATTTAAGAAGGCGATTAATTATAATGAAAACAATGGCCTGAAAACCAATAATGTAAAGGTAGTATATGAGGACCTTGAAGGAAACATTTGGGCAGGCAAATTTGGAACCGGCCTGGCAAAATTAATAGAAGGAGCTTTCACCTTTTATTCCTACGATGAAGATAAATATGGAAATGATATTTATTCTATTTATGTTAATGATTATCATGAATGGATTGGAACAGAAAAGGGTCTTATTAAAATTGACCTGGCTAAGGACAAAGAAATTACTTTCTATGGAATAGCCTATGGCTTACCGCAGGATAAAATTTCAGCAATATATTCTATAGATGGAGAAGATATATGGGTTGGTACCGAAAAAAATGGATTATACCGGATGCAGGCTGACAGGGAAAAATTCTATCATTATTTTATTAGCGGAGGAACTCTTGAGAATTCCATCAATGCAATAACAGGTATGAAGGATCAAATTTGGGTTGCTACGGAAAAAGGCATCTGTAACATAGATTTATCCACCAATTATATTCGATGGCTTACCATTAGCCAGGGTGGCCTTCCTCATAATCGCGTAAGTCATTTATTTATTGATTCAACAGGTAAAATTTGGATATCAACACTTGGTAATACTCTCTGTTTTATACAAAATAATGTGGTTGAGAAAATAGGAATCTCGAGTGCAGGAGTTTTGAATATTACATCCGTAGCTGAGGATACAGATCATAATATTTGGATTGGAACCCATGGAAATGGCATTTATAAAATACGAACAGATTCAATAATAAATGTTACATCCAGAGAAGGATTACTGTCTGATTATTGTTATTCGGTTATTGGGGATAAGCAAAACCATATTTGGGTTACCCATAGAGGTGGATTGAGTCGAATCGCAACAAAAGATTATTTTGTAAAACCACTACAGGAAAATGTTGGTATAAATAGAAGCAATGAGTTTAATGTAAATGCAACTTTCATTGATAAATACGGGATTGTTTGGTTTGGATCAAATAATGGCATTCTGACTTATAATCCGTCATTAGAAAATCAAATATCATTAGCCCCCTCTTTAAGTTTCACTTCTGTAAGCATTAATGACGAAAAAATAGCTATTACAGAGGATTTAATATTGCCACCTGGTCGATACAAAATAAGAATTGAATTTATTGGAATAAGCCTGAAGGCTCCCGGCCTGGTCAAATATCAGTATAAATTAGAAGGTCATGATGATTACTGGTCTGATCTATTATCAGACAATTATGTATCTTATAATGGTTTGATCGATGGTAATTATACTTTTCAGTTAATAGCTTGTAACGGTGATGGAACCTTTACACAAAAGTCCTTAAAACTTAATGTAGTTATTAAGAAACCTATCTGGAAACGAAGTTGGTTTTATATAATCACAACTATTTTCATAGTAAGCCTTATCATCGCTTATATTAAAAGGCGTGAATATAATCTTTTAAAAGAAAAAAGGATTCTTGAAGAAAGAGTAATGGAACGAACCGAGGAAGTCGTCCGTCAAAAAGAGGAAATTGAATTACAACGTGACGCAATAAAAGGGCAACGGGATCTCATTAAAGTAAAAACCCAAAACATTACTGACAGTATAAAATATGCCAGAAACATACAGTCTGCCGTATTCCCTCCTCTTAGTCTTTTGGATAAATTACTTGCTAATAATTTTATTATAAATAGACCAAAAGATATTGTTAGTGGCGATTTTTACTGGATAACCAAGAGGAACGGAAAAATCATTGTTGCGGTTGCCGACTGTACCGGACATGGAGTGCCGGGAGCATTTATGAGCATGCTTGGAATTACCTTTTTAAATGAAATTGTCAACAATTTAGGTATTACCCAGGCCAATGAAATACTATATCATCTCCGTGAAAATGTAATAATTGCATTGAGACAAACCAGCATAGAAGAAACAGCACATGACGGGATGGATATGACATTATGTGTCATTGATCATAAAAAGAACCAATTGCAATTTTCCGGTGCTTTTAATCCGTTGTTGCTAATTCGGAATAAAGAGATACAATTATATAAGGGCGATAATATTCCCATAGGCATATCCTATCATAAAGAAATAGAAGGATCTTTTACCTTGAATGAAATTGACATACAAAAAGGAGATATAATTTATATGTTTTCCGATGGATATGCTGATCAGTTTGGTGGGGAAAAAGAAAAAAAATTCTCTAGTAAAAGACTTCGTGAGTTACTTTTAAACATTCATGCGAAATCGATGCTTGAACAGAAGAGTATACTTGAAAAAACATTGGAGAATTGGATGAAAGAAACAGAACAAATAGATGATATCTCAATAATGGGAATTCGGTTTTGATGAATTCCAGGATATCCGCTTGTCCGGGCCTGTGGGGGAGCCGTGAGGCAACGAA
>SDBU01006112.1_pt1 | contig 14232 bp, 42 predicted proteins | sample 2277071 | NCBI WGS metagenome assembly SDBU01 (sample SAMN10397929, study PRJNA504765) | marine sediment metagenome | isolation source: marine sediment core GS08_GC12, 126 cmbsf | place: Arctic Ocean: Gakkel Ridge, Loki's castle | collected 2008
GGGACTCGACTAAACCACCTGATAATACTATATAGTCTCCGTTAATCAAACGACTTTGCTTTGGGCATCTTGTGCATTGGTACACCTCATAAGTCCTGCCCTTTTTGAACATTATCAAAGCCGAGTCCAGGCTTATTCCAAGAGGCATACCATGATTATAGGCAAACTTCCATTGATGTCCTTTAAATAAGCATCTAATCTGCATCTTAACCTCCATGTCTATTCGGACTATTTCGCCCGATCAACCATAATAGCGAAAGCCTCAATATGCGGTCTAAGCTTTGCTCTAACAGCATTACAAGAGATAAGCAACTCAGATTCTCCCGTTTGAGTTGCGAAGTCTCTAACATATGCTAGCAGAACAGCTGCCTCAAACGGGTCTATACCGAAAGTCCCATAATCGACTCCATAAGCTATATCAAGTGCGGCCCTAAGTCCTTCACTCGATAGCCAAACTAAATCATTATCGCCTTCAATTATATATCTCATCTCTCCTTCTCTTTCCTCTTACTATCGTAACCTTAATACAAATAACCTCACCTGCATAGTCTAGTAACATATTCTCTAATTGTTGAACTATACCATGGTCAGCTAGAGAAGTTCCACCTACATTATCTGAGGTTAAGGTTGTTAAGTCTGCTATGATCTCTTTCATCTAACACTAACCTTAGATATCTCTTGTAAACTCTTCCCGTGGACTCTTACTGGGGGTAAGTAAACTTTTCTGTTACACGGAGCACATCTTTTACCTCTAGTAGCTCCTTTTCTATAGCTCCTAACGTAGATTGACTTTCCACAATCTATGCAGTTCCTCCACTCCCCTACTCGCTTCCTACCTGACTGGACTCGGTACTGCACTCCACGTTTATCTATCATAACTATCCCATCTGGAGAGTTAGGTACTGACTTATCAACATGGGCCCCACTCCTCTCATGAGCCTCTCTACCTTCCTTAGCCTCCCTAACTCTCCACTCTGCCCACAACTTACTCTTCTTCTGCCTCTGAGACTCTCTCTGCCTCTCTTTACTCTCTTCTCTCCTCTGTAGTTTCCTAACTTCTCTTTCTAGACTTACCGCTAATTGGACCTCTTTAGCAGCCTGCTTCTCAGCCCTCTTAGTTTCTTCTACTAACTCCTGCCTGGCCCTCTTCTTAGCCTGCCTCACTATTTCCTCAGTCTTCTTTCTCTGAAACTCCTTATTTGATTCCCTAATTACTCTATTCTTCCTCTCCCTTTCTTTTACCTCTTCTTCTTGAGGAGAGAGTTTCCTACTTGAGGGCTTAGCCACCTCTAGGATATAGCTACAATCAAGACACTTTGTGCAGATACCAACTTTCTCATAAGATTTAGAGCCGCAATTAGGGCAAGGTCTCATTGGTTCTATCTCCAAACTCTAGACTTCCTAATCCTCTTGTCATGCTCCACCAATCTTTAGAGCCCTTAATGTCTCTAGTTGATGGAGCATCATAAAACTATTAGGCGTAACGCCCAGGCCAACACGAGTCGACCTATATCAATCGGCACACTATAAATAAAGCTATCCTAGTACATTAGACTCACCCCCCTTGTACTAACGTAAAAGCATCTTACGTTAGAATTATTCATTCACTCCACCACCCCTCTAGGCAAAATATCTCCATTCATCACATACTTGTTCTGTAGTACTTGAGATTTTATGACCTAGCCTACACGTATCGAACGTGCTTGATAGAGATTTGCAAGATGAACAACGAGAGCTATCATTAGTATGTCTAATATTAGCTTCCTCATCAGTAAGCACTGCTTCAAACCAATAGTTTTTGCCTTGCTCTTGAGCTTTCTGTTTTTTAAGTTTAAAATAGGTCTGTATCGTACTATCATCCTCTACGCCTGATAAGTTATACCAGTCTGGCGGACACAAAGACCAACCACTCTTATAGTCAAGTCTAGACTCGCCTGCAGTATAACCTGATATTACAGCCATCTCTTTAACTACTTTCAGAAAAGCGAGTCTAGGGTCATTTGGCTCAAGATCGGTATTGGTTAAGACATAATACGCCGCACTCAAAAAGTCAGCAAGACTTATCTCAACGTCGCGTACACGACCAGCCCGGCCAATGTATACCCTATTATCAAACCACATTTTGACTTCAATGTCCTTACCTAGTGTTAATGTCATTGTAATACCTCTCTTACACTACCGCTAATAGATTATGTCTTCTTCGCTAGACCTGGAAAAGGAACATCTATCGGAGCTCCGTATTGATTAGGCTCTAATTCACAGTTAGGACAGAAAGGTACTGTTTCAGTACGAACTTGGCCACTACCAGATAGAGGAAAGGGTCCATCATGAATTGAGTGGGATACCTGCTTTCCCTGTATTTCTGCACCACACTTGTGCTTGAATCCTACACCCTCTTTACCAGTACTCTCAGAAAGAACAAGCCAAATCTTATGTCCTACCTTCTTCTTGTCCGCAACAATCTGTGCACTCTGTCTCTTTGTCTGCTGCACTCTTATCCTCCTTTCTCTTCCATATGCAGTGTGATTTCTATATGAAGTCTACCCAACGCTATAAAGAGAGCTTTGTTATAAGTAATATACACGCATAAAACCGTCGTTGATTTTGTACCAATACGAATCATCCCTCCTCCTTCTACGCCTCTACTATCATCATCGAGACTATAATGGCATCCTCAGCCCCAATACGCTGCATAGCCTGCATACCTCGTCTTCGACCTTTGTCAGTAAGTTTATAGACTTCTACGTCATCTACATCGTCGTCGAATATAATATCACCATTTGCAGCTAATATGGCTAATATTTTCTGGGCAAGATCACCCCCCTCTACACTAACCATCTACTTCCCCTTCCTTACGTTTCTCTTCGTAGAGTTAACTGGTCTAGGAATTCTCCCATCAGAATACTCGTAATACAAACGCTTTGTGACTGTACCTGTTTTCTTGACATTATAGATGAACTCGTTTGATGTTCTTAGCTCTAGCGTGTCGATGTACTGTACTTTACCTTCGGCGAGGGTGACTTTTTTCAGCGCCCTTTCTTCATTAAGGGCATGTATCACATCCGTTCTCGCTACATTATGCGAAAACTCACAGTTGTGCCACACGCTACACCAAATCTCAACCTCGTAAACGTTCATACTAAACCTCGCTATCATTTAAGCTTTCTCCTTATTCAGATGCAGCTGACCAATCCCACTTAATAGAATCACCACCCTCCACTATTCTAACTATACCAGCTGCCTTCATTAATTGGACGCATTTAGTACAGCACTCTACTGCCTCATTAGTACTAAACCTAAGGCTCCAGCAATAGACAATAGCTCCATCAATTGATGGACCAAACCTTGCAGCTTGGGCAACTGCATTAGTCTCAGCGTGAACCGTCCTTTCACAATGACCGTTCTCCATCAAGCATCCCTCATCAATACAGTGAGGTTCACCCGGCAGAGAACCATTATAGCCAGTAGACAGAATTCGACCAGCTCTAACAATAACTGCCCCTACTGAAGCTCTTTGACAAGTTGATCTCTTTGCCGCCTCTCTCGCCATACCTAAAAAGTAACTATCCTTATCAGGTCTATTCACTGTAGCCTCCTAAATAACTTCATAATACCAGACTTCGGTTTAGACTCTTTTTGTGCCGAAGGTACATAACCCATAAGCATCTTAATTCGTCGCTGTTTAGAAGTCAGCTTAGATTCTGAAACTACTGAAGGTCGCTTCACACGATCTTGAAGACGCTTTAACACCATATCCTTACGTTTCAGAATACGTTTATAATGCCGTCTTTGAAGCTCTAACATGCCCTCTTCCTTACCGAAATCATCTGAACTTAACAACCTAGTTACCTCCACTAGCGAGTCTCGCCTCAGAATCAAACTGCTTAGACAAAAGGTCTTTACAGTAGTAAGGCTTATTACTGAAATTACGTAAAGAAGTAGAAAAGTCCCCAGCAGGAACCTTCTCAGGCATACCAGGCATAACTGTACCTACTTTAGCCAGACTACACTTTCTAGCAGCAGCTAAACCTAAGCTAAATCTACCAGTACTCCTCAAATCAGGGTAAGCGTCTTCATCAGCGTATAACTCTAAAGTACTCTTCTGAAACACTGACTGCCGACTACGACGCCAATACTGCCCATCTCCGGCTACTATACATTCCTCTCCTACAGGGTCGCTATCTAAGCCAAACTCTCCGAAGACTCCAGGAACTTCGACAAACTCATTCAAAGCTACTCCATCTACAGCAACATGCAGCACATGTCCCCAATGGTCTAAAATGAAATCACCTAACTTACACCTTACACCAGCAGTAATGTACGCAGCATAGACAGGATTACGCATATAGCTACCTACTAACTTACCATACAACGGAAAGGTTGATAGAAACTTCCCTTGAGCGGCTACACCAGATAGTTTCAGAAGATTAGAGCCAAACTTATCTCCAGTAACTTTAGCTTCCTGACGTAAACCATATAGCTTTAACATTGAACCCTTATAAGGATACAAGTCTGTATGAGGCACAAACCACCAACCATCCTCTATACTAATTTCAGCGTCTAAACGCCTAACTACGAAGTCTATTTCTTGCTTAGTAAGCCAACCCTCCCAAGTACCTACAGGATTTATCTGACGAACACGAACTTCAGAAAGACCTGGAAGTATTCTACATAACAAAGGTGTCATAAAAGCGCTTACTTTAATCCTAATCCGACAAAAACCGTAGAAGGCCTCGTCTTGATACTGAGAAGACGGAAACCAGCTACCAAATGCAGGGTCGCAAGAAACAAGCTTGGCAGTATATGAAGGATAAGCGCTAACTAGATCATAGTCATAAGCCTTAGAAAAAGCTCCTCCGGCTACGGCCACTACTAAATTAGTATGATAGCAGTTAGAGGCTATATCTAGAACCTCTCTAGGTACTCTGCCAACTGATACAGGTCGAATACCGTCTCCTAGTATATAACTCTGTAACATAGCTCCAGGAGACTTTGTTTCGATAGGTAAACTATAGCGCAGCTGAGTATCTATAATCCTCTGCCCTAAGTCCTTGATACTCATGGCATCTGTAACTGGAGGTAAACCATACATATGATAGTAAGATTGCAAACAGCTTACCTTCCTAGCTCTATGCCTACCTTCAAGTACGTTAGTATAACCATTACCTGGAAGATAGCTTAAACGACAACGACCGAACTTCATTGGGTAACCTTGTATGAGACCTCTATACTGTATGAGAGCTTCTTCTCCAAACCACTTAAGTAGTGGGCCTAGCCAATCTCCTTCTGCTACAAACAATAAACGAGTATCCTTCTTGGTAAACCAAGCATAGACATCTTCAGCAGAACTAATGTTATAGACAGGGTCGCCACTACTGTAAATGCTCCTACAATAGCCCTCACTATCTAAGCCAAAGTCTAGCCCTACTACTTCCTCTACAGACTCTTTAGCCTGGTTAAGGCCTACATGCCCTGTAGTACGAGCTATAGCGGCTTCCAAAGGCTCACGAACGATTTCCTTAAGCATACTTCCTCGTCGTTTCTGCATAACCCATCAGAACTATAGGATCATATTCAGGAGGTAAACCTGTATACTGGTCTTGCCAATCTCTAGAAGCCTTGTTAGCTTCAGCCCTTAAAATAGCTGCAGCCTTCTCTCTTGATATACCTAATTCAACTGCTAGCTTATTTCTTGTAATTTTCTGATCTCTATAAAGCTTATACATAGCATCCGACTTACGCTCTTTACCAAAATCATCTATTACAGTATGAGGTGTAAGTCTCATATACTTCATAAACTCTACCTGAGCATCACCAAAACCAGCATCTTCAAGAAGTACCATACGCTGGGCAACAACACGAGTGTCAGGCTTGCTAGACTCAGACCAATCTATAATAACACCCATTCTAGTGTACCTCCTCAACCTCATAGCCATCAAGTCTCATCCTAGCTATCAGCCTCTTCTGTTGAGCCCTCATACGAACCTGATCATTACGCCAGAGCTTAAGCATTACACAATACTCACTCGTATTATATTCCATGCAATGTACCAATTCGCCTTCCTCACCCCTCAACCCTAAATACTTATCTAGAAGTTGAGCCCCCTTCTTAACCTTAAAGCCAATTAGTTCTAACTCTCCTAACAAATCGTACAGCACAGTTAACTCTTCGTAAGTCCAACGAGTCTTGAGGTTAGGATAATCCTTCAAGAGCTTAGGAACAGCATCATAGCGACCGCCTAAGTATTGAAAGTCTAACCTATCTTCTAACTTCACTCGAACAGCTCCAGTTTAAGAGCAGGATACCTATCCTTACCACCCTGGGCCTTCTTAGTTTTAGCTGAAGCCATTAGAACCGATATCGTATACCTTGCCCCAGTCTCCTCACGAAACTTGCGAGCAGCCGACGCAACAGCTTTAGCTCTAGTATCCCCCTCTACCTCGTAGGTTATACCACCTATAGTAACCAAGTACTCAGTCATTTAGTTACCTCCTCCAGTAACGTCAAGGTCAAGCTTCAGCCCTAAATATTTGATGACAAGAACAGCTTTAATTGTCATTATTAGCTTCCATAATTGCTGAAAGTACTATACTACCGATGACACCTATCACAAACATAACATGATTCCACCAATAGAACTGGTTATTAAAACATGCTAGTATATAACTTACTACCATCAAACCCCAAAATAATGTCACTATTAATGCCTTCATTGACTCTTCCACACCACTAGCTATATCCTATCCATCTTAGCTAGAGCTTTAAAAGCGTTGTCCAACTCTACCCCTTTTGCAACTTCTCTGCACTCCACCAATACAGCCAAGTCCCTTAAAGCTTCCTGTACATCCTTAATACATTCTGCTTCATGTTTAGATGTGTAACGTGGCGGACACCCTTCCTGCTGGAATCCCCAAGATCCCTTTTTAAACTGTCCGATAAACCACATCAGTTACCTCCGTTCAGATAGTGAACTCGCTTAGCGGCTTCGTCTTGTAGAATATGACCAGTATCAACATGCCAACGACCGTCAGGAGCATAGAAGCCAACAAACCATACTGTGAGTGCACCATTTTGTTCATCAAGTCTGATATAAACGTACATAAATCCTCCCTTTAATACTCAGCCTCTGCACTAACATATACGAACTGGCTGCGCCTATAGCAGCTCAGAAACTCCTCCGGTGCCTGCTTCCAGGGCGGCACTTGGTTCATATGAACTTCCTTCTTCCATACAAGCACAGCATCTGCAAGAGACCAGCACTCTCTAACGCCAAGAGGATTGTTACCATTATAGAAATGATTATAACAACCAATACAGCACTTCAATTTTTCAGCTTTAGTTAGTTTAGGCATAACAACAGTCCTCACTTAATCATTCTCAGATCCAAATACTGCCTCTACTAAGACTCGTACTAAGGGATAGGGTGCCCATGTTATCTGCATACACCCATCTAATTGGACCTTTATCCAGCCACTAGTACCCTCAATAGTACCACAGTACCTACAACCGAATGCCTCATCAGGATCATCTGGCAGCACAGTAGCTACGTAATACTCTTCTGCCCATTCTTCAGACAGCCTCCTACCACACCCAGAACAAGACCACTCAATAGGTCTATTATATATTACTACCCTCTGTCCTGCCTCAAAAGTAGGTAGTTTAAGCATTAGGCCTCCAATAGCTAAGGATTCTCATGAATGTTGTCGACTACTTCTAAATTTCCCCAACCATTTAGCACACCAATCCGTGTGCCAGCTACAGTGAAAGATAATTCCTCCTCATCCCATATAATAGGAGCAACTCTCAGTACTTCCTTACTTAACTCCTCCCACTTCTCTATAGACCCACATCCTAGAGGGACCCTAAACTCTAGAACTCTATCTCCCTCATAGATCTCTACTCCGTTCCTGTCTTTGAAACCAATAGACCACATTACCTTACACTGTTTTACATCAAGAGTGGCTATAGGCTTTAAATCAGCCCAGAGTTCAACTACATTGCCACTAGGGCGCCAACGGTAGCCTATCACTACATACATCTGTGCCTTACGCCCAGCAATGACGTAGTCATCTACAAAAGCTCGACAGTAAATCTCTCTCATTAGTCCCCTCCTCGAGTTCATTAAGTCTACCATTATTATGCTACCAATAGTTCTGGACTATCACAAACGTTGCCAATGATCTCCATGCTGATATAAGCTGTACCTTCACGAGGCGTGTAAGAAGCCACATCCTCAACAGTAGTAACGTTAACAGTACAGCTTACATCATCATCTTCGTAGTAAAGTCTTACTATATCCTTCTCGTAGATATCCACTCCATTCTTATCGGAGCGGCCGAGGTAGTCTCCAATACTCTCAGGGTCAAGCACACCATTTGCTACCCACCGCCAAAACGTACTCATCGATATTTTATTTAGACTATAGTCTACATAATCGATCAGTGAAGATCCACACCACCAACGACCATCCAGGTTCGCTCTTGCCCTAATCTTTCTCTCTTTCATACTTACCATCCTTTACTAAGTTGAGCCGCCCTACTTGTAGTACAGAACCTCAGCAAGGGCTATAATAAACATTACTACGCCAAGCGCTAGTATCGCACAAATAGCAAATTCAACATTCCCACCACCCTTTACCTCTTGACACTCTTTACATATTCCATCGGCCATTACTATTTGCCCGTCAATGTTTTCCTTATACCAAACTCTATGGCATTTGAAACAGTGGAATCTACTCTGCTTCTCCATTCGAGAGTAATACTCAAACTCAGTTTCATCCTTCCGTCGATCAAATTCGCCCATTATTTCCCCTTAATAACCTTAGCTAAGACCTGCTCAGCCTTCTTGTACCAACCCATAATGCCTGACCCATGCCTAGCTTCAACCTCAATAGCTTCCTTCAAAATCTCATACATATCCATAGCTGCATTATGTTTAGAGCAGTAAACTAGTTTAATCATATCGTTATAGTCAACTCCCACAACACAACCACAATTCATAGTCTCTTTCAGTCGTCCCATCATTCCCCCTAATAACCATTAAGTTTACAGGCAAGTTCTCTATCAATCAGCCGCCAAGTTCTCGGTAGAGACCCAAATAGAGCTGGCCCTGTGAAAAAAGCTAGTTCTGTTTCACTATGAATGAATACAACAGCCTCATAAGAGCCATAATCAACTACACAGATAAGAGCTTTGCCCTCTGGTATATCCGACCACTCAAGCCTCTTCGATAGTATACGCCCTCCGTATAGGTAAACAATCTGCCGAGCCTTCTTTCTATTACTTGAGACTTCAGGGTAATACCCCATCACTTACTATCCTCCTTCTTCTTGTTTAGGCTGATTGGACAAAGCTTGGAGTTAAGCTCTGTACACGAATTAAAGTGAAATTCCCTTGTCTTGTTTTTCTCTTCTTGTATCTTGCACCAATACCAACCCTCCTTAACCTTCTCCCGACCACAGAACTTACACCTCTTTAACCGAATAGCACTCATCGGTGTACTATCAATTCTCATCACCTAACTCCTTTATTTACCAGGTTTAAAGTGAGAACTCCGTCCTGAGAATCTGAAAAGCAGTATACTCTCCAGGCGGTACAATCCATTGAGCTTTATAGAAATCATACTCTGTACGTCTAATATTGAGTTGTACAGCGCGCCTAAGCATATCTTGCTTCATCTCATAAAAGAAGTCACCTTTTTTACTCTCTTTTAACAGCGTAACAAGAAGTGTTCGATCTGGAGAAGTAGCGACTGGTTGTCCATGCATCATTGGGTCTGATATAAGCTCACGTGGATTCTTTCTCAGTAGATGCTCTCTCATCTTAGTTATTAGTGTCTTCTCAAAGTCGTAGGTCATTTAAGCCTCCTCCTAGCCGCATTCTCACGACTCTTTTTAACAGCAGCTTTATGCTTCTCCTCTTTATCCCTCTGCTTCTCTCGCCTCGTACGCCCCATCATAGTCCTTACCCCCTAACACCAATAGGTAGGCTCAGATGGGTAGAGTACTCAGTCACCTTAACTGGTATATAGCCACATAGAATACACTTAAGAATCACTTCCATTCTCTCATTATACTCCGGTAGCAAAGACCCACCACACTTACGATAAGGGCATTCCATCTCCCACCCCCTGTAATGCCCAAAGCTGTACTACTGTTAGTTCCATTACACACCTTACACACTTTTACTACTTAAAGTATACTATAATAACATGCTGTAATCAATACTAATGATCTCCTGCAAGCCTAAGTCTTCGTTCTCATAAACTAACATTCTCTCTCCTTGTAAAACACTGCATTATGTCACTTAGTCAAGCTCAGATTTCCACAACTTAACTAAACCAAGAATAACCACTAAAGCGAAAATAGTCACCACACTCCGAGAGACGAAACCAGAACCACTAACAACAACTAACCATAACACAAAAGGTATAATTATTAGGATAGCTATTAACCTACCTCTCATTATTCACCTTCCTCATCCAGCCCCAAAGAGGGTCTTCCCCTTCAGGCATATGAGTTGTTTCACTGTAGTTATATATGTAGACACGGGTGATTAAATACTCCCCTTCACCAGTCTTAATGTCCCGTTTACAATCAGCTATCAGACTTCGTAGATTGGTATCTGGGCCTAAGTAGTAATGTCCTGCAACCGTGTAAATTGTAGCTATGTATTGCATTTCCTTATCCCCCTAAGGTCTTTAGCTCCTCTTCTTATCTATATGACTCCACAACTGCCTTGCTTTCTCCTCTTGCTCTATCTCTTTCTCTATCTGTTCACTCCACCCTTTCTCACTATAGTATAGAAGAATAGCTACACAAGACCAGATTACTACTATTACAACTATTGCTAAGAAGGTTCCCATCATTACCTAACTTCCTTAAAACAGTTTAACAACACTTACTCAGTCTCGAAGTACTCCACAGCGGAAGCTACTATTACCAAATGCTCTGGACAAAAGGCCTCGTACTGTCTCTCTTGATATCCATCATCATTCTCTACCATATGATACTCTACAGGCTGGCAACAATACAAAGCTGGAATACCGTATATGGCCGAACGCTTTACCCAAACGCAGGAGTGCTTACTCATAGTTCAGTAGTCCTCTGCAGCCATTTTATCCTACATAAGTAATGCACTGTTTATTCTTCTTGAAAGTAACTTGTATCATCTGATTACTTTCCTTATAAAGCAAATAGTTTCCTACAGGTTATTTCGGAGTAAAGAATGTCACACCACACATCCCAGGTCAGAACTACCCAACTTCCGCCAACATACGTTCCCCACCCATCTTCAGGACAAGCGTATCTGCCAGTAGCAGCTTTCCAAATACTTAGTAGAGAATCATCTGAGGTAACTTTTACTCTATCAGAACTATCTGTAATGCTCGACTCTCAAGTGTTTGTTGCGATTTATAATGTTCGATTACTTTTTCCACTCTACTCTCCTTGGGCTTTGGCTAGGGAACTTCTTACTCTTATTGCCCAAGGTTCACTAGCTAGGTCTCTCATAGGCTCTAGTCTTAACATTACACTAACTCCTCGTAGAGCCTCGCGCATATCTTCGGCTGCCTCGTGTTCGTAGCAGAAGACTATATAGATACCAGACGTTATATCTTTGATAACAACACAACCACATTGTTCCTTAACTATAAGACTCCCTCGCTCTAACCCACCGGCAATGAACTGATCACGACCGATTACACTTTTAATAGGACGAAATAAAGGACAGTAATTCAAATAGTTAGCATCTTCAGGTATACTACTCAACTCTGGCTTTACTTTCCACGGACATTCTCCACTATGGAACCCGCAAGACTTTGGACAATAATATTCAACCATTAGTCCCTCACATAGAATAACATACTGTTTACGGCTTTCGTACTGCTATTTTACAGATAGTTTCCTGTGTAAACTTTACCTCAGCACCAAGCTCAAAGCACCTAAGGTCAGAATTTCCCCAGTAGTTAGCTACGCTATTCAGCTTATCTTGCAAAGTACCCTCACTAGCTATCGCGTAATGACTCTCTGCTCCTTCATTTCCCCGAGATGACCATAATATGATGTAGTTCATACACACCTCAGCTATCACTATTAGTGACCTTAACTATAATGGGATCAGCCCCATCAAGATCACGCTTATCGCAAGTAGCACAACGAGGAGACTCTCTCATTATAGCGCAAGACAACCTACAGTAACCACAATTCCACCAAGTAATCCCGTAGTCACTAGCTTTACGTCTCACCATTAGCAGCCTGCCCTTCTTTCTGCTGCTCTCTGCTCATCCTCTTCCTCTACATCCTGGTTCAAGCTCTCATGGACTGCCTGCTTAAAATCCTCAATGTCCCAATAGTCCAGATCGTCTCCAATCCAATCGTGATAATCTGTGATAAACTCCCTCTGCTCATGTGTTATATACTCGCGTTCCATTACGTACCTACCTACACTTCACTCTACCTAAAGCATACTATAATAACACGCTATAATCAACGTTAATGATCTCCCACTACCCTAAGTACCTTTCAGTACCTGATGGTATTATTCCCAACTAGAAGGCTTCTCTTCTTCCTTACACTCTCCATCATATCCAGAACACGTACAACCAACCCTACCACACTGTCTAGCTCTATTATGTTCCTGAGCGACGTGACCACAAGAGCAAAGAGTCCAAGATCCATATAAAGGTAATGCCGTAGCTACCTCCCCGACGGTCTCGCCTGGCAGGACTTCGTCTGAAGTCGTACACGGCGAAGTACGCATGTCCTGGATCCGCTGTAAGGCTTCAATACCCAAAGTGTAGCCTCTAAGGACACCTGATTCGCTCTAACAAAGAGACTCTGAGTCCGCTTCTTAAGGATCTTAATTGCTCTATCTAGCTCCATGATTTACCTCCGTAGTATATTACTCTCTCGTATCTATAACTACGCTTGACTACCAGGGTACCTCTTTATGCTCGTCTATACTATCTCTCCAGTGAGGATACCTATCATCATACTGGACTAAGTCTGAATGCCAAGCACAAACGTGTAACAAAGTAGACAAGTGCCTATAATGATCAGACAGCCTCTGCCTACAAGAACAATAGCTGATATAATCAGCATCACAAGTAGCCTTAACCATAGGTACCTTAATTAGAGTAGAAGCCTCACAGTTAAAACACGCTCTATCCTTATGATCCATAACAAACCTCCATCAAACCTTCTTTTAATCTACAGAGTCATCTAGTAGGTTAGCAACACATCGACCAAAGACCTGGATGAAATGGTCTCTGTCTCCAACTAACTCACTACGAAGAAGAGTAATTATACGAACTCTATCTCTTTCTCGGTTAGGATAATACTCGTTAGGAGGATGCCACAGATTATCAAGACCTAACTTGAAACCCTCCTCTATTAGTGCTCTACATAAACCCATAACAACCCTTCTTTATACCCTAATACTAGCTAGACAGCCAAATAACAAAACGAGCAAGTGCTAGTAAGACTATCAGAAAGACTAGTACATATATCTTCTTCCACGTATAGTCCTCACTTTTCCACCAGCTCCACCACGTCCTCTTCATTATGTCCTCCTCTTCTTTGGCATCCCATTCAGCTTGACGTTCATTTAGGCTTTTGCGAACTACCTCCTGAAGCCAGCCACATTTTAAGCATTTTTCTGAAGTACATTCTCTACCTCTCGTAATGCACATAATCTTTTGTGTTTGAGCTGGCGAATAGTCACTCTTGAAATCAGGCATTTGCTTCCTCCTCCCTAGCAAGTCTCCTAATATAGCTCTACATTAGCATACATCAACTACATTCTAATATCAACGTTCATGATGTCCAGCAACTAGACTAAACCATCTCTATCGTGTACACTTCTCCAGGATGTAGCTTCTCCAATCTAACCTTTACCCTCTCAACCCAGCCTAAAGGCCCTACTACGTCTACAGCGCCACCATTCGTAATCTCTCCAACAAGACTGCAGGACACAAAGCCTCTAACATACAATCTATACCCTACACAACCTTTGAGCTCCTCAGCCAACCTTTCTCTACGTAGTAATACCTTCTCTCCCTCTGTATGCTTAGTCATATTTCATCCTCCTTCGTTTAATACTCTAAGTATACAACACATCAGCCGGAATAAAACAACGGTAATGACGTCCCTCCAGTACATCTGTGGGGGTATGGGACCAGTTAACAAAGTCTACTGTTTTACGATGGCCGCCTGGCTGAAAGGTGTCGTGTCC
>SDBU01006113.1_pt1 | contig 14232 bp, 17 predicted proteins | sample 2277071 | NCBI WGS metagenome assembly SDBU01 (sample SAMN10397929, study PRJNA504765) | marine sediment metagenome | isolation source: marine sediment core GS08_GC12, 126 cmbsf | place: Arctic Ocean: Gakkel Ridge, Loki's castle | collected 2008
TCCCTATCCGTGAGGAACTGAGGTAAACATGTCTGGTCATGTTGGGGAGCATTGAGTCGGAAATATCAAACGGTGCTTGCAGCACACCTCCGGGCAAAAAAATATCGTTCCATAGGATCCGCACCAGCTGATCTAAGAGATACGGATATTGGTGAGATCCCAGCACGTGAATCGTTAACAACTCTGCCTGGCTAGCGTCTCTATACAATGGGTTGTTGGAGCGGGAAATTCACTGTAAGCATCGTCAAAATCAAAAGGATTCATCCGCCAGCCAACCCTCTAAGATTCGAGCCAATCTTTGCGGCGAGGACGGCGCGTTCGCCGGCGAATGGGCTTCTTAGGTTTCTCTTCCTGAGGAGCTTGCTTCTTTTTCTTCTCTTTTTCTAGGGAAGAGGAGAATTTTCGAGCAGAATCATAGAGCTGACGGCGAGAACCTTGGACCATCTGCCACTGCTCAGGGGTGAAATTGCTGGGATTCTCGGCAAAGGAAGAGAGCTCGTCTTCGCTCATGCCTGAGGCCTCAGCGGTCTTTTTAGAGACCTCGTGAAGCCGGGAGTGGAGATGAGTCATCATCTGGATCATCTCTTCCCTGTCCTCCTTGGAGGCTGTGGGAAATTCCTTGCGGAGCGTCTCGAAAAAGACGACCGCTTCTTTGAGGAGGTCTTCAAGTGTCACCTTCTCGGTGTCGTGACATTGTTCGAGAAGGCCCAGGAGCCTTTCGTATTCTTGTTTGATCATGCCTTTACTTTATCAACTAATTATTTAATTTTTAAGGGCTTTTTTAAGCTTCTAATCATGAGAAACTTGTAGATAGGGATTGCATTTAATTGGGTTTCGCGCTTTAATTTTACGTAGCCCCCGGGTATTGAGTGAGATAAGATGGAATATCTAACAGAACTGTGCCAAGACCTTGAAATATCCCCTAACTTAGAGAAGGACAAGAAGGGTTTCTACCTCCTAACCTTAAATGATTCTCTCCAAATTAGGGTCCTAGCACTCGACCCGGGGAACTTTTTTTTCTCCCCCATATCCCCCTGCCCTGAGATCAAACGGGAAGAGCTTTTCATCCAATTGATGAAAGCCAATTTATTCTCTCAGGGAACTCTTGGTGCCTCTATTGGGCTCGATCAGGAGGAGAACCTCTTGACACTCTCTAGGGCAATGCCTTATGACATGAAATATCGGGCCTTTCGGGAGGCCCTAGAGGATTTTGCCAATATTGTCGAATATTGGAGGGCGGAGATTGACCGGCATATTGAATTGGCAAAAGGTGGCATATTGTGAAAGGCTTTCTCATTGCAGAAGAAGGCCCATTACTTGGGCAAACGATTTCTTTCGAGGAAACCGACGAGCAGAAAGAGTGGTCACTCGGGCGCGATCCCGACACTTCTGATCTCACCCTCGAAGACCCAATGGTCTCGCGTCAACATGCGATCATTCGAGCGACCCCTGAGGGCTTCATTTTTGAAAACTTGAGTTCTGTCAATCCAGTAACCCAGAATGGGATGGTGATTGCTGAGCCAGTTTTGCTGAAAGAAGGCGATATCATCCAAATCGGCTCGACCTTTTTTCACTTTACGACAAAAGCCCCCGAGATGGAAGAAGCGAAACCTCCACTGGCTCCTGCAGAAGAGGGTGTCAAGGCGGAAGAGGGCGCAGAAATGCCCTCAGAACTCCATTTTGGACCTGCGCCTGAGACTCGCTGGCTCCTCAAGGTCATTTCTGGACCAAATGCCGGTGCGGAATTTGCAATGCAAAAATCGTCGACATACCTGATCGGAAAAGACCCCAACATCTGTGACATTGTCTTCCAGGATTTGAGTGTTTCGCGTCAACATGCACGCCTCAGCATAGATGACGAAGAAAATGCCTTTATCGAAGACTTAGGCAGTCGCAATGGGGTAATTGTCAACGGGGAGTTGATCGATGAAAAGCAACTTCTCGCCTCGCAAGATCTCGTGGCACTGGGTACAACAACGTTTTTGGTGATCGATCGACTCGAAGCACGTGAGACGATTATCTCACCTCCCGCAGCCCTTCCAAAAATACCCGTTGCTGAAGAAGAAGCGGAAAAAATTGAAGAAAAAGAAAAAAGAGATTGGAAGGAACTCATCATCCCTAAACGCCATCTTCTGCTGGGTGGGCTCCTAGGAGCGATTCTCTTAACCAGTCTGTTTGCGATGCTTTCTCTCTTTAAAGCCGAGCCGGTCGTGGTCATTCAGATCGATGAAAGCGAAAAGATCCAAATCGTCATGGAGAAATTCCCCGCAGTCCAGTTTTCCTTCAACCAACCCTCTGGGAAGCTGTTTTTGACAGGCAATGTCCTCACCAAAATAGACCATCAGGAGATGCTTTATCTTCTCAAAGAACTCCGCTTCATCCAGAATCTCGAAGATAATGTGATTGTCGACGAGCTGGTCTGGCAAAGTATGAATGCCCTGATCTCTCGTAATCCTGACTGGATAGCCGTCTCGATGTATGGCCCTGAGGCCGGAAAATTTGTTTTGCGCGGCTACGTGGAAGCTTTGGAAGAAGCGGAAGCACTCGTTGATTTTGTGAATCTCAATTTCGAGTATTTAGACAGGCTTGACAACCATGTCGTCATTGAAAAGAACTTGCAAACAGAAATTGAAAACCTGCTCATCGAAAAGGGCTTTTCCGCTGTCTCTTTTGAGCTCAGTAACGGAGAAATCGTCTTTTCAGGACGGGTTGATGAAAAGGAAAAACGCTCCTTCAGCACCCTTCTAGGCGATTTTAAGAAGATCCCCGGCATCCGTGTCATGAAAAACTATGTGATCGTGACGACAGGCGAAACTTCGCGTGTGGATTTGTCAGAAAGTTACAAAGTCACAGGATTTTCCAAACGGGATAACAAAGATTTTTTTGTTGTGATTAATGGCCGGATTTTGGGACAAGGCGATTTACTCGATGGAATGCAAATTTCAAAAATTAATCCACGAATGGTTTTCCTTGAAAAAGAAGGGATCAAGTATCGGATCAATTATAATTTGCAGTAAAAGGATTTGATCCGCATGATAGCGACAGGGGATGAATAGGAGAAACTTATGTTTGGAATGGAAAAAAAGCCCAAAGAACCATTTGCGTTCGATTTGGAAGAAGAGTTGCTCAAAAATCCAGCAACCGCAAAAGCCCTCCAGAAGGAAATTGAAACCCGCATTATCGATCTTAAAAATTTACTCAGACAGGGCGCTGAAACGGAAGATTTTGACGAATATGGCGTTCTTTTGCATGGATATAGCGCGTTGAAAAAAGTATTGAAAAAAGTTTTAGAAAAAAAGTAAGGAGTTTTTACTTATGGGTTCACCAACGTATCACTCACCTTGGTCAGGTACAATCTCATTTTCTACAATGATCAAGGCCTACATCCGCTTGCAAAGTAAGGTGGTCTCTGCCGTGCGTGCCGTTGCCAGCCGGATTTCACAAGCAACCCCTGGTCGCTTTTTGCTCCTCCAATTTCAAATGAGCCAGGTGACCCAAATTGGGGAATCGATCTCCAACATGGTCTCTCAGGTGATGAAGGTGATCAACAATGCAATCAGTAACCAAAGAACACAGTAAAGGATAGGAGTCTAAGATTATGGCAGACCTTCAACAGTTCAAAGATCACTTCATACTACTCTGTGAAGCCGGTTTTATTGCCGTCAACCAAGCAGATGAAGATGCTGCGATGAAACTTTTCAAAGCTTCCGAAATGCTCAAGCCTGACAACACCCTTCCAATGGTGGGAGAAGGCTATTTGCATTTGATGAAGCTCGAACTCAAACAAGCTTGCAGGGCATTTGACGAAGTGATTGCTATAGAGCCCAGAAATGAAATGGCCAAGGCCTTTCTAGGTTTAAGCTATGCGTTAACAGCAACAGAAGTGGCCAAGGGCGAGAAGATTCTCGAAGACACCGCAAAAACAGCTGAAGATAAGCAAGTCAAAAAATTGGCCGATGCAGCTCTTGAATTTGTCGAGAAATTCATCAAAAAAGCCCCAACACCACTTGAACCCCCACCGAAAAAAAAGAAAAAAAAGTAAAAGGAAATATTAAACCATGCCTGATGGAACCCCCTCCCCCGATGATGTGCTCCGCTCGCAGGTGACCAAGCCTATTACAGAAGGCGAACCTCAGGTGCCCAAACAAACGGTGCGCCCTTTTCAACCTTATATGGAAGGTGGCAGGCCCAACCCCCTGACTGAAGGGGGAAAGAGCCCACAGATCTCTCCTTTTGATTTATCACAGGGTCAAGTACCCGCAGCTGGTCCTACCTTCAACACGATTCAAGAACAAGCCAAAGCGGCACATGCAACGCTCGGAGATATCGCCACGCAGCTCAAGACCCCAAAATTGAAATTGAAGCAATCGACCAAGTATCTCCTAAAAAACAAACTCTCTTCTGCAAAGGGACATATCAAATCCGCTAGCGATAAGTTAGGAGCGCCAGCAGCTCAAGAACAAGAAATTCCAAAAGGATCCGGGGCGCTCCAAAAATTTTTAGGCCTTATAACCGATGGCCAAAATCAGCTTGACGCTACACAGCAGCAAATAGCAGATATTGCGGCTAAAGGTCAGGACATGAGACCAGCTGATATGCTTCTTGTGCAAATCAAGCTGAGTAAGGCGCAACAAGAATTGCAATACTCTTCCATGCTTCTCGGTAAAGCTATTGACGATCTGAAGCAATTGATGGGTATCCAATTGTAGAAATATGGCAAAAACCCCCGATTTCGACAAAATCATTTCTCATCTCGATGAGATAGAGCTCACCACTGTCCACGGACGGATCACAGAAGTGGTCGGCATGCTGATCAAAGCTGTCATCCCTGAAGTCAAGATGAGTGAGATCTGCATGATCAAACGCGATACCACTCCTCTCATGGCAGAGGTGGTGGGATTCACAAAAGACGAGGTCTATCTCTCCCCCCTCGGAGAAATGTTTGGGATTGGCCCCTCTTCAGAAGTCATCCCCTTAAGAATGGCCATGCACATCAAAGTGGGCAAACAACTTCTCGGAAGAGTGCTCAATGGCTATGGCGAACCGATCGATATCGAGGAAAAAGGCCCTCTCGAGCTCGAAGAAAATTATCCTGTCATCCAATCTCCTCCCGATCCTCTAAAACGGCAACTCATCACAGAACCTCTTGAGACAGGGGTCCGTGCAATCGATGGGACCCTCTCTGTCGGAAAAGGACAGCGGATGGGGATTTTTGCCGGTGCTGGTGTTGGAAAATCGACCCTCCTTGGGATGATTGCCCGCAATGCCGTCGCAGACGTCAATGTGATCACCCTCATTGGAGAGCGGGGGCGAGAAGTCCGCGAATTCTTGATCAACGATTTGGGCGAAGAGGGAATGAAGCGATCTGTTGTCGTCGTCTCCACTTCTGACCAGGCCGCACAACTGCGGATCAACGCCGCTTATGTCGGAACAGCCATTGCCGAATATTTTCGCGAACAAGGAAAAACCGTCATCCTGATGATGGACTCGGTGACCCGTTATGCTCGGGCCTTGCGCGAGGTAGGTCTGGCTGCTGGAGAGCCCCCAGCCAGGGCCGGTTTTACTCCATCAGTATTTGCCACGCTGCCGCGCCTCCTCGAACGTTCAGGAAATTCCGACAAAGGGTTCATGACCGCCTTTTACACGATACTCGTCGCTGGAGATGACATCACCGAGCCGGTCTCTGATGAGACCAAATCCATTCTCGATGGACACATCATCCTTTCCAATGAGCTCGCTCGGCAATATCACTACCCCGCTATCGACGTCCTCGCCTCTGTCAGCCGGGTACTGACGCACATTGTCGACAAAGAACATCTTGAACTGATTGGGAAAATACGCGAGGTCCTCTCCCATTACAAGAAAAATGAACTCTTGATTCGCATCGGGGAATATAAACCCGGCTCGGATAAACAAGCCGATTTTGCGATCAAATACATCGATCCAGTCAACCGCTTTTTGAAGCAGCAGGTCGCTGAAAAATCCTCCTTCGAAGAAACAGTCCAGCAGCTAAAAGCCCTCTTTAGGTAAACAGATTATGGGAAAAAAATATCCCCTAGAACAACTCGCCTTCATCAAAGCGAAAAAACTGGAAGAAGCAGAGCGTATTCTCAGAGAAAAAAAAGAAAAACTCATTGAAGAAGAAAAAAAACTGAAAGCAGTCGAGGAAGAACGAGATAAAGTAAAAAGACACAAATTGGATAAACTAGAGCAATTGCGTGGTGCCCTAGATGAAGGAGAGCGGACCGATAAACTCGAGCAGATGCGGATCTACTTAAAACTTGTTGAAGAAAAATTGAAACAACACGAAAAGAAGGTGCAAGACCAGGAAAAAGAAGTCGAAAAAGCCGAAGAAGAAGTAGAACTTGCCCGCAAACAAATGCTGAAGCGCCAGCGCGATGTCGAAAAGCTCAAAGAGCACAAAAAAGAGTGGAAGAAAGAAATGAAATACGAGATGGAAAAAGAAGAAGATACCCAAGCCGATGAAATCGGAGGAGCACGTTTCATTTCTGAAAAGCGCAAGAAAAAGAGGAAGCAATGACAGACGTGAGTAAAATCAAAGGCGGAATCACTCAACCCGAGCCAAAAAAAGCGGAAAAGAAAGAAGGCAAAGAAGCAGAAGAGATCAAAGAAAAGTGGAGCAAAGTGGGCAAGGTCGACCCTGACCAACGAAAGCAAAAAAAGGCCAAAGCCCAAGAAGAAGCGGAAAGCCAAGAAAAACTGACCAGCGCTCCCCACCAAGGACTTCAGGCAGAGCCTAAAGGCCCTTCCCTCTATGAACCCACTGGAGGAAAAGGGCCAGAAATTGGAGAAGGAGTTGGGGAAGGTCCACTCCCTCCATCGGCGCCACCTCCCTATTTCCCACAAGCTGAAGAGCCAGAATTTGAAGGACCCGGGGCTCCTGCGCCAACCGAGAAAAAAGAGGAGGCAAAACAAGCTCCACAGAAAAAACCCGCAATCAAAAAAGAAAAGGCAGAAAAAAAGAAAGCAGTCGCAAAAAAAGAGCCCGCCCCAAAACTCGAAAAAGGAAAAAAAGCGGAGGCTCCCCCCACTCCTCCACTAGAAAAAGCAGCCGAAACCCTTGCAAAAGAACCCGCCCAAATGCCAAAAGCAGAAGAAAAAATCGAAAAACCAGAAAAAAAAGAAGAAGCCCTACAAGCAGCTCCACCTCCTCCAGAGCCACTTCCTAAAGGAGCTTGGGAGGCGACCAAAGAAGCAGAAAAAAAAGAAAAAGTCGAAAAAGGACAGGCCAAACCACCTCCAACCACTACTCTTCCAACCGGCCTAACCGCCAAAGCCCCCCCTGCTGCTGCTGCTGCCGCAGCACCCACTCCTCCGCCCCTAGCCGCTCCGTTTGCCCATCTTTCCGCTCCTGTGCAACAACTTTTTGAGCGGATGGTCGGAGTCATGACCGTCTTGCACGAAACGGGAATCTCCCAAACCACCCTCAGCTTAGACAATCCCCAATTTGAGCACTCTGTCTTCTATGGAGCGCAAATTGTCATTACAGAATTTTCTACTGCTCCAAAAACCTTCAACATCGAACTCCTTGGGAATCAACAAGCGGTGGATCTCATGTCTGCAAATGCCGAGGAATTAGTGGCAGCTTTTCAGGCAGGGAACTATAATTTCAAAGTGAACCGTGTTGACACCAGCTATCTGCCACCAGTAGGCGAAGCCAAACGAAGAAAAGTGGGCCGGGTCAAACGCAAAAAATTGAAGTGAGGTGAAATGCTTTCAAAAATTTTCGAAATGCAAAGTCGCGCTATTAAACTAGATACCAAAGACCAAAAAAAGCCAGCCCCTTTTCCGAAAGGAAAAAAAGATAGCCGCCGTCCATTTTCCAAAAAACTTAAAGAAGGATCCCTCTCGGCTTTGAAAGAACTCCTTTCCAAGCAAAAGCAAGAAGCTCCAATGGGAGCAGCTGGTCCCTTTCAAGAAATACCCACCTTCCAGCAGATCGATGGCAAAAGCGCCTCTCTCAAAATAAATCCCTCCACACAAGTCATGCAGCTCTACCACAAAATGGTCGAAAGCCTAATCCACACCCATCGCAATGGAATCCAAGAGACCACTCTCTTTCTTGATGGCGACGCCTTTGCCTCCTCCATTTTCCATGGAGCAAAAATCACCATTACCGAATACAGCACAGCCCCTAAAATCTTCAACATCCACTTTTCTGCCGATCCCAAAGCCCTTTCCGTATTCGAAGCCCACGCGGCAGAACTCGTCAATGCCCTTCGTAATGGAGACTTTGGCTTCGGAGTGAACAGACTCGACACCAGCATCCTCACAGAAGATGAAAAACACGCACTCCCCCCTGTCCAGCGCGACCTAGAAAAAGAAGAGGATAATAATCACGAATGACCGAAACACTTTTCCTCAAAACACTTGAAAGTGCCGCTCTCGAGCTCGCCGAGATCCCCCTTTTTGGCTCCCCGCCCACCTTCCCCTTCGAAGAATTTGCTAGCGCCCTTGCTGCCACCTTAGACCTCAAAAGCGCAAACATCTCCCGCCAAAAGACCGACTGGCTCTCTAATGAAACCTTACTTGAAGGACTCGGGAAATCCCCCATTATCCAACCCTTTTCCCTTTCGCCTCTTCCCGGAACCTTATTTTGGGTCATGCCCCAAAACACGCAAGAAAAAGGGATCGAACTATTACTGAAGCAAAAAGGGAAAGGCCTTTCTGATCCCGCCTTAAAAGAAGGATTTCTCACCTACGTCCTTTTAAATGTTCTCGAGACCTTAAACACACTCAACCCTTACGGCAACCTCATCGCAACACTCACTGAAGAGACCCCTCTCCCAGAAGAAGGCGCTCTGGGAATCGATGTGACCATTGAATTTGACAAAACAACACTTTTGGGTCGCATCCTCATTCCTCGCGAGGTAAGAGCGAGCTTCAAGTCCCATTTCACAATGGAAAAACCGCCGCTGCTCTCCGATCCCAGTTTTTCCACACTACCCCTCCCTTTGCACCTCCAGGTAGGAAGCACGACCCTTTCATCTGATGATTGGGAAAAAGTCGCGCTCGGCGATTTTATCCTCCTCGACAGATGCACCTATGACCTCCAAGGAAAACATGGTACCGCCATTCTCACTTTGGGAGACAATCCCCTTTTCGATGTGCGCATCAAAGAGGGCAAATGCAAAATACTCGAATATGCTTTGATTCAAGAGGCCAGTACAATGACAGAAGAAGAAAAAGAACAAAAAGAAGAAGAAGAAGAAGAACTTCAGCCTCCACCCCCACCACCAGAACCCCCTCCCACAGCAGAAGAGGAAGAAAAACCCCTATGGGCAGCCCAAAACGGGGAAGAAGAAAAACCCCTTCCTTCCAGTAAAGTCCCCATCCAGATCACAGTGGAAGTTGGAAGATTCCAAATGCCCCTCGAGAAAGTGACCCAGCTCAGTCCCGGCAACGTCCTCGAACTCGGCATAGGTCCACAGCCCGATGTCCAACTTACAGTAGGTGGCAAGATCATTGCCAAAGGCGAACTCGTAAACCTTGGTGAAGCCCTCGGAGTTAAAATCTTAAGGCTCGGAGAGTAACTTGGCAAAGGGTGAAGGGAAATTCTACAAGCAAACCACCCTTCCCACTTTTGAAGAAAAAGAGGGAACACCTCTTGCTACACCCGAAAAAATTGGCCGCTACAAAATTGAAACCCTCCTCGCAAAAGGAGGAATGAGCCTTCTCTACCTCGGTTTTGATCCTGAGACCAAAGAACCCCGCGTCATCAAAGTCCTCTCTCCCGAGTACATGAACCACCCCGAAATGGTCGACCATTTCCTCTGGGAGGCAAAAATCATCTCCCTCACCGACCACCCCAACATCGTCAAACTCTATGAATACGGCAAATGGGAACAAGGACTCTATATCGCGATGGAATTCATCCGCGGCGTCTCCTTGCGCCAATTTCTCATCCAACAATCCTTTTCCCTCAAACGCTGCCTCGACATCATCCTCCAAGTCGCCTATGCCCTCTGCCACCTCCACACCCATGGAGTCATCCATCGCGACCTCAAGCCCGAAAATATCCTCATCGCCGAAGATGGCGAAGTCAAAGTCATCGACTTTGGGATCGCCCAACTACACGAAGACCCTTCTCGCATCAGCCACAAAATCATAGGAACTCCCAGCTACATGAGCCCCGAGCAAAAAGAAAATCCCGCCAACGCCTCCTTTTCATCCGATCTTTTCGCCCTCGGCATCATCACCTACGAACTCATCCTCGGAAAACTCAGCTACGGCATGATCAACCTCTCCCTACTCCCTGCTGGCCTACAAAAAATCGTCGGCAAAGCAATAGCCGTTTCTCCCTCCGAGCGCTACCAAGATTCGGTTGATTTCATCACCGACCTGACCAATTACTACAAATCTCCCGAGATCGAACACGAACGCCCCGGAACCGATCAAGTAATTGAGCAAATGGAAATCGTCCAAAGAACCGAAGCAAGCCTCTCCACCCTCGAAAAACCCAAATGGCCCCAGTTTGACATGGGGATTGCCAAAGAAAAAGGCCCCGACCAGTTTGGCTTTTACCTCGATTTCTTCAAGCTCGCCAACAATACCATGACCATCATCCTCGCCAACACCACAACAAGCACCCTCACAAGCGCTATTCACATGGCCTCATTCCGAGGCATGATCAAAAGCTTAATTAGCCCTCACCTAACAGCAGAAATCCCCTTAAACCCCAGCGAGTTTGCCACTACCCTCAATACCCTCGTCTGCGAAGATAAAATGCCAGCCACCTTCCAGCTCAACATCCTCAAGCTCATTCCCTACAACGATACCCTCTCCTACCTCTCTTGCGGACCAAGTGGTCCCCTCTACCATGTCCCACAAGGAAGCAACACCCCCAAAACCCTCCACAGCGAAAACCCCCTCATCGGCAAAGACCCCACCTCCTCCTTTGTCGATTCCGTAGACAATCTTGATGATGGAGATCTCCTCGTCCTCCACAACCTCCCAGAAGAAACCTTTAGCTCGCCCCTTTTCAAAACCATCCAAAAAAACGTCCTCCTCTCTCCGACCCGCCTCTCAGACGCCGTCCTCAAAGCCGCCGCCCAGCAAGAAGCCTATGCAACCTTGCGCCATCCCAAAGCAGCCCTCGCCTTTATGCGCCTCGCCTAAATAATCAATCGGTTGATGATCTCATGCTTTGTGTGCACCACATGAAACAAGAAAATCAGCAAGAATCGTATTTTCCATCATCACTGCTGTTTGAAATGGCGTTAATCCATTGCGATCTTTTGCATCTATTTCAGCACCGGAATCTATCAAGAGCTTGACAATCTCCTTTAGACCTGATTTCACAGCCAAATGTAGCACTCTATAACCTTTTGGTGTCGTCTCATTTGGATTCCCTCCTCTGCGCAATAAAGCTATCAAGATTGCAACACCAATGTCTCTTTTCAAAAAGTTTCGATAAAAACGATTTGTAAAAAATTCGCTCACTTGAGGATCGCATGCCCCGAATTCCTTCATAAAGCTTATCAAAGGTTCGTAATCCCCTTTGTCAGCGTTTTTAAGAGCCTGAATATATTCCTTACGTGCTATTCCATCTCGTTGCAAATGATTCGGCCAAATAGGATGTGGGCACCGAAGAGCAAGAAGAAATCTATCTGCGACAAGACGAGAAAAGCGACCATTTCCATTTTCAAAAGGATGAATAGAAACCAATCGATGGTGAATAAAAGCGGATTTTTCTAAAAAAGTTAATTCTACTGGGTGATGGAACCAAGAAACGACTTCATTACACAATTCAGCTAAATGATTGGGGATCAAATTCGGCTGAATGCCGATAGAAGTGATTGATTTTCTAAATCTACCCGCCCAGCGCCAAACATTCCCAAACATGGCACGATGGATTGTGAGTAATTCCTTGACTTGAAACCATTGAGAAGGATCACCAATCGGTCGACGAAAATATTTTCTCTGCGCTAGAGAAATATTTTCTGCTTCAACTCGATTTAGATCTTTAAATGTTTCGACCCAAGTAGGAATGAGATCACTACAATCAGATATGGGAGTTGCGTCTTCAGGAAATTCAAAGTTTTGCACCATAAATTTTATTCTTCCCAAAGTTTTGAATGAGGATCATGTAAAAATTGATCTTCTTCCTGTTTCAAAAGTTCTTCACTTAACCTAAAATCCATATGTTGCTCTTCTAAACTCATAGTACCCTTCAGATAGCGCACATGTTTTTCCGCTTTTTCTCTTGCTTGTTTCCGACGAATGACATCAATAGATTCATCGAGAATCGGAACAATGACAAGATGACATGAAAGCGCATGTAAAATTTTATGCAACGTAGAAAGATTTGCATCCGTTTTACCTTTTTCAATGCGAGAAATCGTTGATTGAGGAACACTAGCTCGTTTAGCCAATATTTTTTGAGACATACCCAATTGAGTACGGATCAATTTAATCATGTCCCCAATTGATAATCCTTTGATTTCCCCTTCCATTTTTTTGGCAATGGATGCAACTTCCTCAATAAGAATTTTTTCTGAAGCTGAACGTTTCATTTTTTCTTTCCTCTTTTTTGGAAGATAGCATTCATGCTATTAATTTACCAATAAAATATGCTTGTTTGGAATAATTTTTTCCAAATCTCATAGCATAAATGCCATACCATCCTCCTCCTTTGTCGATTCCGCAGATACATTAAGCGATGGCGACTTTTCCTCCTCTCGCCCACCCGCCTCTCTGATGCCGTCCTCAAAGCCGCCGCCCAGCAAGAAGCCTATGCAACCCTCCGCCGTCCTCAAAGCCGTCCTTTGCCTCCATGCGCCTTGCATAAATCGGTTTTGAAAATCGCATGTCTTTGATTCTAAGGAAGAAGAGCTTTTCTACACCTCATTTCCGCACCTCATGAAACTAATTAATAAAAACTTGACTATTAATTAATAATTTATTATAAAATTGATTAATAATAAATAATAAAACAAACAAAAAGGAGTAAAAAATGAGTGGTATTACTAGTAGTTCAGTTAGTAGTTCAGTTGTTCATCCGTATTTGGACATGCTACCTCCAGGAGTAGGACCCAAGCTTGAAATCTTAAAACATTTGGATATCCCTGATTTAGTGAAAATTGCCAAAACGAGCAGGGAGTGGGAGGAATTAGCATATCACAATGTTGTCTGGCTCGAAATTGCACGCAAAATATCCCTTCCCGTTGAAGCCGATTTTGCTCTAGGTACTATTGCTCCGGGAGAAATGCGCAATCGAGTCATTCAATTCATGGCTACTTTAAAAGAAGAAATTCGCGCGATAAGGTACGGCGAACAAATAGGAAAATTTGACAATTTGGCAAACCAAGGCCTTTCTATTCATCTCATAAATAAAATCCAAAAATATGTCAAAGCAATCCAAATAATGATAATAAAATTCCGGACATTAGATGGACATGATCACTTTGAAGCCGGGACAACGGTAGAAGAGGATATAGAATCGGCTGAGAATTTTCCTGAATGGTTTAATAGCAATCTACCCCAAATAGATCTAAAAGATAGATTTGACTTTTCTTATACGGGGATTTCCTTCCTACCTTCAGAAATCGGAGACCTGAAAAATTTGCAAATGATTCTTATCAGAGACACTCGTTTGAGCACGGATGATCCGGTATTGCAAAAGCTTAAGGCACGGGGTGTTGAAATTAACACCACCTCGAGATAATTGCAAAATTTTGATTTTTGAAAGATTTTTTAATAGTGGGATAGCCTCATAGATGCCAAAACTTCATTTTGGCATTTTTTTTGCAATTCTCGTCCTTGAGCGACAATCGCTTTGTCAAATCAGATTCTTGACTCAGCGACCCGTATTAGCTCGCCTCTTTTTTATTAAAAATTATTTTACTAGCTGATTTTAATTAAACAGAAAATGTATAATTAATTATTAATAACGAATGGTTTTGAATAATAATGATTAATTTATCTCCAAAAACGCGTGAATATATTACTGGTGCATGGGAAGGGACTCTCCCCATTATCACGCGCATGGCGCCAAAAACCCTCTATAAATTGACACAATATCTGCCTTTTGACCTTGCTGATATTGCCATTCGCTGTTATCGCAACGTCCCAAGAAAAAATCATTCCTGGCTCAAATGGGGAGCAAAAAGCCAGGACGCCGGCAAAGTTCGTGCTAAATAATTAAAAATTTATTATAGTTCTCTTTCCAAAAAAATTATTGGGAGGAGTTAGTCATGACATCAGAGACAT
>SDBU01006114.1_pt1 | contig 14232 bp, 14 predicted proteins | sample 2277071 | NCBI WGS metagenome assembly SDBU01 (sample SAMN10397929, study PRJNA504765) | marine sediment metagenome | isolation source: marine sediment core GS08_GC12, 126 cmbsf | place: Arctic Ocean: Gakkel Ridge, Loki's castle | collected 2008
GAGTGGGAATCGGAGCACGAGGAAGATAGGCCTGTGGTGACCGAGGAGAACATCGCCGAGGTGGTAAGCATGTGGACGGGCATACCCGTCACCCGCCTGGCGATGGAGGAGTCTGAGCGCCTGCTTCACATGGAGGAGGCCCTTCATTGCCGTGTAATCGGGCAGGACGAGGCCATAGCCCTCATCGCCAAGGCGGTGCGAAGGGCCAGGGCCGGGCTTAAGGACCAGCGAAAGCCCATCGGCACCTTCATCTTCCTGGGGCCCACTGGTGTCGGCAAGACCCACCTGGTAAAGATCCTGGCCGAATTCATGTTCGGTAGCGAAGAAGCCATGATCAGGCTGGATATGTCCGAGTTTATGGAGCGGCATACCGTCGCCCGGCTGATAGGTGCGCCTCCCGGCTACGTGGGCTACGACCAGGGGGGCCAGCTTACCGAGGCGGTTCGCCGCAAGTCCTACTGCGCCATCCTGCTGGACGAGATCGAGAAGGCCCACCCCGAGGTCTTTAATATCCTGCTCCAGATATTTGACGATGGGCACCTGACCGACGCCAGGGGGCGCCGGGTGGGCTTCCGCAACGCTATCATCGTCATGACCAGTAATATCGGCTCCGATCTGATCAAAAAGAGCTCCGGGATTGGGTTTGCGGTGAAGAGCGAGGGGGGCAAGAGTGACGATGAGTCCTACGAGAGGATGAAGACCAAGGTGATGGATGAGGTGAAGCGCTTCTTCCGTCCCGAGTTTCTGAACCGTATAGACGGGATTGTGGTCTTCCACAGCCTTGGTAAGGAGCACATACATCAGATCGTTGATCTGATGTTGCAGGAGGTCTCCATCAATCTACTGGAAAAGGGCATATCCCTGGAGGTGACCCAGGCGGCCAAGGACTACCTTGTGGATAAGGGCTACGACCCCGACTTTGGCGCCAGGCCGCTACGGAGGGTGATCCAGGACGAGGTGGAGGACAAACTCTCCGAGGAACTTCTCGGCGGTAAGTTCGGCCCTGGAGATACGGTGGTGGTGGATGTGGACGACGGCCAGGTGGTGGTTTCAAGGATCGGTTCCAAGGTGCCCCTGCCGTCTGGATAGGCATGGCAGGAGATGTCGCTAAGCTATTGACCTGGGGAGGCGCCTCCCCAGGTCTTTCTTTTTGCAACGGCGGTTTTGTTCCACCACCGCCTCTGCTAAAATGGGAGGACATCACAGGATACTCTTGCCCTCCAAGAAGGTAACGAATGCCCAAGGCGAAAGGCAAGGTAGTCTTCGTTTGCCAGCAGTGCGGCAACGAAAGCCCTAGATGGCAGGGCCGCTGCTCCTATTGCGGGGAGTGGAACTCCTACGTGGAGGTCGACCAGGGGCCAGCCTCTTCCCCGCGGAGCGCCTGGCTGGAGCCGGGGCGGGAAGGGCCTCAAGAGCTGGCCAAGATCACCCTCGACGAATACAACCGCCTTAGACTCCCCTTTGACGAGGTCAACCGCGTTCTCGGAGGGGGAATAGTCCCCGGCTCCCTGGTGTTGGTAGCGGGCGAGCCGGGCATAGGCAAGTCCACCCTGCTCCTTCAGATAGCTGCCGCCGTGGCTCAAGGCGGGGGCAAGGTTTCCTATGTATCAGGGGAAGAGTCTGCCGCTCAGGTAAAGATGCGTGCCGTCCGTCTGGATATATCTGGAGAAGGCCTGTACTTCCTTGGTGCAACCGGGGTAGACGAGATCCTGAATTACCTGGAGGATCAGAGGCCGGTTCTGGTTGTAGTAGATTCCATTCAGACCCTCTACGCCGAAGAGGTCCCCTCGGGGGCCGGTAGTGTAGGCCAGGTGAGGGAGTGTGCCCGCCGCCTTACCCAGTGGGCCAAGGCCCGCGGTACCCCTGTGATCTTGGCGGGCCACGTTACCAAGGGAGGCGATGTGGCAGGACCGCGGGTCCTGGAGCACATGGTCGACGTGGTGCTGTATCTTGAGGGAGACACCATAAGCTCGTTGCGTCTCCTTAGAGGCTCCAAGAACCGCTTCGGCTCCACCAATGAGGTCGGTGTCTTGGAGATGGGGGAGCGGGGTCTGGCGGAGGTGGATGACCCGTCCAGGGCCTTCCTCTCCGAGTACCGAGAGGGGGCTGTGGGCTCCGTCATAATTCCAACCCTGGAGGGAAGCCGTCCCCTTCTAGCCGAGGTTCAGGCCCTGACCAGCCACTCGGTGTTACCCACTCCTCGGCGGGTTGCCAATGGCGTCGATTTTAGCCGCCTCCTCCTGATAAGTGCGGTGCTGACCCAGAGGGCTAGACTGCCCCTGGGCAATCAAGACATAGTGGTCAGTGTGGCAGGGGGCCTCAGGATCGGTGAGCCGGCCGCCGACCTGGGTATCGCCCTGGCTATGGCCTCTAGCCTTCGCTGCGTTCCCCTGGAGTCGTCCACCGCCGTCGTGGGCGAGGTCGGCCTCAGTGGCGAGGTGCGTCAGGTGCCTCAGCTGGAACGGCGCATTGGCGAGGTGGCTCGCCTTGGTTTCAGGAGGTGTCTGGTCCCCGCGTCCTCACAAAAGGGCTCCTCATCCCAGCAGGGGGTGGGGCTGGTGCCCGTAAGTACCGTGACCCAGGCCCTGACCCTGTTAGCATCCAAGGCGAGGGGACGAGGGGCCAATAGCAGCGTCAGAGGCCACGAGATAGGTGCTCTCCCCGGAGACGGGAAGTAGCTATAGAAGTAGCTATAAAGGAGGTGTAGTCGTGGAGGAGTCAGTGCTTCCCCCACATGTTGCCACCGTGCAAAGCAAGTTGGAGACCCTGCGGGGCACCCTTCGAGATATGGGTTCGATGATAGTAGCCTATTCTGGAGGTGTGGACAGCGCCTTCCTGGCGGCTACGGCCTACGATGTCCTGGGGCAGCGGTGCCTGGCCGTCACGGCAAGGTCTCCGAGTCTGGCTCCGGTGGAGATGAAGGATGCGACGGGGCTTGCCCAACGCCTGGGCATCCCACACAGGGTTATCGATACTCAGGAGGTGGAGGATCCAAGGTACAGGGCCAACGATCCCTTCAGGTGCTTCTTCTGCAAGGAGGAGCTTTACACCCATCTTCGGCGGATCGCCGCCGAGGAGGGTATTGCCTGGATCGCCAACGGCGCCAACACCGATGATATCGGTGACTTCCGGCCAGGAATGAAGGCGGCGAGGCAGTTTGGTGTGCGAAGCCCCTTGATAGAGGCATCCCTCTCCAAAGAGGAGATACGGGCCCTCTCCCGAGAGATGGGCCTTCCCACCTGGGATAAGCCTGCCCAGGCCTGCCTGTCCTCCCGAATTCCTTACGGCACGCCCGTCTCGGTGGAGGTCTTGAGCCGTATAGCTAAGGCTGAGGAGTTCCTGCGGACCCTGGGGATTCGCCAGCTACGGGTGCGCCACCACGACAACGTTGCTCGCATCGAGGTTGATCCCCAAAACCTGGCCCTCCTGGTTCAGGAGGATACCCGGCATCGAGTGGTGGAGCACCTGCGGTCCCTGGGGTATCTTTATGTGACCATAGACCTGGCGGGCTTCCGCTCTGGGAGCCTCAACGAGGTGCTTAAGGATGTGGAAAAGGGGGGTGGAGACTGAGGAGCGCCTATTTTCAGTGCATCGGGGGCGCTAGTGGAGACATGATCCTCGGCGCTTTGATCGATGTGGGAGTATCCAAGGAGGTCCTGGAACAGGAGCTAAGTAAGCTCTCGGTCAGAGGATTTTCTCTGAATTGCAGTAAGGGCAGCCGCGGGGGTGTCACAGGCACCCATCTCTCGGTGGCGTTGGATGAAGAGGGGCGGCGGAGAAGGGGCCCGCAAGACTTCCTGGCCCTGGTAGAGGACTCCAGGCTGTCCCCGGAGGTCAAAGGGCAGGCCTCTGACGTGTTCCGTCGCCTGGGTGAGGCGGAGGCCCGGACTCACAAGAGCCCTCTTCAAGAGGTTCATTTTCACGAACTGGGGACCCTGGATACCCTGGTGGACGTAGTCGGGGCCATCGCTGGCCTAGAGCTGTTGGGTGTGAAGAGGGTCTACTCTTCGTCTCTTCCCTCAGGCACGGGTCTCATCAAATCGGGGCACGGGCTCCTGCCGGTGCCGGCGCCGGCGACTATGCAACTGATGGCTATGGCCCGGGCCTCTATCACTCCGCCGCCTCCGGGTGTGACCGATGCCGGAGAGATGGTCACTCCCACAGGCGCTGCCATCATCACCACCCTCGCCTCCTTCAGGCAACCGCCCATGACCCTGGAACGGATAGGGTATGGCCTGGGCACCAGAGATTCGGCCCACTACCCCAACGTTTTGGCCATCTGGCTGGGAGATGAGCCGCCTCAGGAACCAGAGGGGCCCCTTCTCCTCCTAGAGACCAACATAGACGACATGAGCCCCCAGGTCTTCGGTTACGTGCAGGAGCGCCTGTTCGAACTAGGCGCCCTGGACGTCTGGTTCGCTCCCATCCAGATGAAGAAGAACCGCCCGGGCGTAATCCTGAGTGTACTGATTCCCTCATCCCTGGAGACCAGGGCGGTAGAGATGGTGCTGCGAGAGACGTCGACCCTGGGCATACGCGTGCGGCCCGTCCATCGCCACGAGGCCCAGCGAGAGGTGGTGGAGGTAGGCACCAGCCTGGGAATGGTCAAGGTAAAGGTCAAGCGCCTAGGAGACAGGGCTGTAAGCCTCTCGCCGGAGTACGAGGACTGCCGCGGCATCGCCTTGGTGCGGGACATGTCCCTCCAGGAGGTCCTGCGCCGCGTCACCCAGGAGGCCAGTGACAGACTGTTGGGGTAGGATGTCAGGTTGCTTATGCCGTGTACTCATATAAGCTATCCCGAGATTCTGAGGGACGCCACCGCCTCCCTAAAGCGGACGGCATGATGCCCCCTCTTCAGGGGGGGGGCATTTTGGGATGACTACTAGACCGGGCCTGGGCGTATTGACTGACGGCTTGTCTGGGGCTATAGTTGATAGCGATCTAGAATTCAACCAAGAGTTCGTCTGAGGCTGATGCGAAGGGTTAATCCTGAGTCTGTCGAAGGGTTCACATTCGAGTCGGCGAAGCGATCTCTTTTGTTGTGTGGAGGAGGTCTCTGCGCCCCAGTGGCGCAATGGTAGCGCAACCGACTTGTAATCGGTAGGTTGGTGGGTTCGAATCCCCTCTGGGGCTTGCTCTTTTTGGCTCCTCTACCTTTAGAGGCTCCATTAGAGGCTCCATTACGGAAAGCGTCGAGGATACTTGGCGTGCCATACGGCATGTGATAAACTAGTTCAGGCCAGGAGGGGTGGGTGAGTGGTTAATACCACCAGACTGTAAATCTGGCGCTCGGAAGGGCTTCGTAGGTTCGAATCCTACCCCCTCCACCAGGCAGACCAAGTGGAAAAGAAAAGTCATCATGAAGGGCCCACATAGCTCAGACAGGTAGAGCACGTTCTTGGTAAGAACGGGGTCTCCAGTTCGAATCTGGATGTGGGCTCCACCCTAGGAGGAGATGGAGAATGGCCAAGCAGAAATTCGAGAGGACTAAGCCGCACGTGAATGTGGGTACCATAGGCCACGTGGATCATGGCAAGACGACCCTAACGGCGGCTATCACCAAGGTTCTTGGGCTGGCTGGGACAAACACCAAGTTCAGGCCCTTTGATAGCATTGACAACGCTCCCGAAGAGAAGGCCAGGGGTCTGACCATCGCCATCCAGCACGTGGAGTACGAGACGGCAAACCGGCACTACGCCCACGTGGACTGCCCTGGCCACGCCGACTACATAAAGAACATGATCACCGGAGCGGCCCAGATGGATGGTGCCATCCTGGTGGTGAGCGCACCCGATGGCCCTATGCCTCAGACCAGGGAACACATCCTTCTGGCAAGGCAGGTGCAGGTCCCCGCCATGGTGGTTGCCTTGAACAAGGTAGATGCCATGGACGACCCCGAGCTCCTGGAGCTGGTGGAGATGGAGCTTAGGGAGCTCCTCGACAGGTACGAATTCCCTGGTAGCGAGATCCCTGTAGTGCGCGTGAGCGCCCTCCAGGCTCTGGAGTCTACCTCTACCGACGTCAACGCCCCTGAGTACCAGGGCATCCTGGAGCTGATGAAGGCGGTGGATGAGTACATTCCGATACCTCAGCGGCCCCGTGACTTGCCTTTCCTGATGCCCGTGGAAGACGTCTTTGGGATCAAGGGGCGCGGCACCGTGGTTACCGGAAGGGTAGAGCGCGGGGTGGCTCAGGTGGGGCAGGAGGTCGAGATAGTTGGCTTTGGGGAGACCAGGAAGACCGTGATCACCGGCCTGGAGATGTTCCATAAGACCCTGGCCGAGTCCGAGCCAGGCGATGCCGTTGGCGTTCTCCTGAGGGGCATCGACCGGGATGATGTAGAACGGGGTCAGGTTTTGGCAAAACCAGGCTCCATCACTCCCCATACCGAGGCCCTGGCCCAGATCTACGTCCTCACCAAGGAGGAGGGTGGGCGCCACACGCCCTTCTTCAGCGGCTACAAACCTCAGTACTATATCCGTACTACCGACGTCACCGGTGAGACCCAGCTTCCCGAGGGCGTAGAGATGGTGATGCCCGGTGACAACATCGAGATGAACGTTAAGCTAATGTATCCGGTCGCCCTGGAGGAACAGCTCCGCTTCGCCGTACGAGAGGGTGGCAGGACCGTTGGTTCGGGAGTCTTTATCAAGATCACCAAGTAAAGGGAGCCGGGGTTCTTAAGGGGTGCCCCTGGCCCAACCATCTGGGAGATTGGGCCCCTGAGCGGGTGCAAGGGTAGATAACTTATGGCAAAGCACGGAGAGAATCGAATACTGATAACCTTGGGATGTACTGGGTGCCGGGAGAGGAACTACCTATCCAGCAAGAACAGGATAAACGATAACCAGCGCTTGGAGTTGCGGAAGTTCTGTCCCAGGTGCAGGAGTCATACCATGCATCGCGAGGTCAGATAGAAGACTATGGCTAGGCCACCAGCAATGCGACAAACCTCCGCTAGGAAAGGTGGCGTCGAGGGCGTTCGTAGGCCTCCTCGCTTCCAGTTGCTCAGCGAGGTCATTGGAGAGCTCAAGAAGGTAACCTGGCCTACTCGCGAGGAGGCCACACGGCTGACCATACTGGTGATCGTGGTCTCTGTAACCATAGGAATCGCCCTGGGTCTGATAGACCTGGGTTTCGCACGGCTCTTCGAACTAATAATATAGATAGGTTGGCGTCAATAGACATCATGAGCACAGTGGAACAGAAGGAGACACGCTGGTACATCATACATACCTACTCCGGGCAGGAAGAGCGTGTCAAGAAAAACCTGGAGCAGCGCATCGAGACCATGGACGCCCAGGACAAGGTTCTCCAGGTTGTGGTTCCTACCGAGGAGGAGATCGAGATCCGGGAAGGAAAGCGACGATCGGTTCCCAGGAAGGTATTCCCCGGGTATGTCCTGGTGCAGATGGCCATGGACGACAAAAGCTGGTTCGTCGTCCGCAACACGCCTGGCGTAACGGGCTTCGTCTCCTCCGAGGACGAAAAGGATAAGAGGTCCAGGCCGGTTCCCCTGGAGCAGTCCGAGGTGGATGCTATTCTCAAGCAGATGGAGTCCGAGGCCCCTCGTGTACGGGTAGGATATACCAAGGGTCAAAGCGTCCGTATTACCGATGGCCCCTTTGCCGACTTCATAGGTGTAGTCGACGATATATACCCGGATAGGGGCAAGATCAAGATACTGGTTTCTTTCTTTGGGCGTGAGACGCCGGTGGAGCTGGACTTCCTCCAGGTCGAGAAGCTGTAGAGCTTCCCTCGCAATTCACTGGGTAGGATGAGGTGCCTCAGACCGCAAGAGTAAGAGGAGAATCCCTTGGCCAAAAAGGTAAGAGCAATCATAAAGCTTCAGATACAAGCCGGCAAGGCCACACCGGCACCTCCCGTGGGGCCTGCCCTCGGCCAGCATGGCGTCAACATCATGGCCTTCGTTAAGGAGTACAATGAGCGCACCGCCTCTCAGGCAGGCACTGTGGTGCCAGTCCATATCACCATCTTCGAAGATCGCTCCTTCACCTTTGTAACCAAGTCTCCCCCGGCGTCTGAGTTCCTTCGCCAGGCCGCTGATTTGGAGAAGGGCAGCGCCAGGCCCCTGCATGAAAAGGTGGCTTCTATCCCACGCAAAGCGGTGCGGGAGATAGCCGAGAAGAAGATGCAGGACCTTAATGCCGCGAGTATAGAGGCGGCGATGCGTATAGTAGAGGGTACAGCCCGTAGCATGGGCATCCAGGTAGTAGAGTAGCCTGGCGTAGGAGAAGGCGACTTTGGTAAAGCGCAGTAGAAGATACCTAGAAGCAGAAAAGTTGGTGGAGCCAAATAGGCGCTACCTGCCTCAGGAGGCCATCAAACTCGCCAAGGACGGTGCCACTGCTCACTTCGATGAGACTGTGGAACTACACATGCGAACCGGCTCCGACCCTCGCCACGCAGACCAGCTGGTCCGAGGGGTGGCCATTCTTCCTCATGGCACCGGCAGGCAGACAAGGGTCTTGGTCTTTGCCCAGGGAGAAGCGGCTCTCATTGCCAGGGAAGCGGGAGCAGACTACATAGCCGACGATGAAGTGATCAAGCAGATAGAGGGCGGGTGGCTGGACTTCGAGGTCTCTATAGCGACACCTGACATGATGGGGAGAATAGGCCGTCTAGGGCGTATCCTGGGACGGCGGGGACTTATGCCCAATGCCAGGACCGGGACCGTGGTCCAGCCGGAGGGCCTGCCCAGGGCCATCCAAGACGCCAAGAAGGGTAGGATAGAGTTCCGCATGGACCGCACCGCCCTCATTCACGTGCCCCTGGGCAAGGCCAGCTTTGATGAGAAGCAGCTCTTGGAGAACCTGACCACCGTGGTGGACCATGTGGTCAGGGCCAGGCCCAGCGCCGTCAAGGGCCAGTTCATTCGGAGCGCCTACATCGCCACCTCCATGGGACCAAGCATCCAGCTGGACCTTGCCAGCATGTTGACTCTTGAAGTAGAATAGGTCGAGCGCCGCAGACAGCGGGTGGCCTGGGCCTTAAAGAGTGAGCCCGCCGAGGCAGGAAACGAGATCGCCTGGATTGAGAGAGGCGATAGTTTGCCCTGGGTCTGCGGCCCAGGGTTTTCGTTTTGTGAGGTGATGAGTGCCGGCTGAGAAGAAACGGCAAATCGTAGAGGATCTCCGAAAAAGGATAGCGGGGTGTACCATAGCCATCGCCACCGATTACCGGGGCCTATCGGTGCCGGCAATGACCGGCCTGAGGCGTAGCCTCAGGGAGAAGGGGATAGAGTACCGGGTAGTCAAGAATACTCTGACCTACCGGGCCGCTGAAGAGGCCAGTAAGCCAGGCCTCAGGGAGGTCGTCCAGGGCACCACTGGGCTCGTATTTGGGTATGGCGACCCGGTGGAGTCTGCCAGGGCCCTGTACGACTACATACGTGCCAGCCGGTCGTCACTGGCTATCAGGGGAGCCGTAGTGGACGGCCAGGTTCTTACCGCCGACCAGGTCGTCTCCCTGGCGCATCTCCCGCCCAGGGACGTGCTTGCAGGCATGCTCTTGGGCCAGATGAAGGCGCCGATAACCGGCCTGGTCTTCACCTTGAAGGCGGTCCTGACTGGTCTGGCCACGGTCCTACAAAGACACGTTGAGCAGCAGACTGGAGACCCCGCCCAGGTGTAGCCGACCTATGCCGGCACCAGGGGAAGCTCCAGGCGAATAAATCAAAAACCGTATGACGGGAACCCAGAGAGGGCTAAGGAGGTTCGACCCCAATGACTAAAGAGGAAATTCTCGATGCCATCAAGGTCATGTCTGTGATGGATCTGGCGGATTTGGTCAAGGCTCTGGAGCAGGAGTTTGGCGTGAGCGCTGCGGCTCCCGTGGCCGTAGCTGCCGCTGGGGCTGCTTCTGTTGCCGCCCCGGCCCCAGTCGAAGAGGAAGAGAAGTCCGAATTTAACGTTATCCTGAAAGAGATAGGGCCCAACAAGATCAACGTGATCAAGGCGGTGCGGGAGGTTACCACCCTCGGACTGAAAGAGGCCAAGGAGCTGGTGGAGAGCGCTCCAGTCACGGTCCGGGAAGGCGTAACCAAGGACGAGGCTTCTCAGATGAAAGAGAAGCTGGAGGCGACCGGGGCCAACGTCACTCTAGAGTAGGCGGTCCCGGGCTGGTCAGCTTCCCATACCCCCAGGGAGTGGTGACATAAGCCGGCGCAAGAACAGAGACCGCTTCCAGGCCATGAGGCGGCTGAGTCCTGATTATATGAGGGATTCCGTGGCCCCTCGAATCCATTTATGTGGGATTAAGAGAGGGGATGGCCTGGAATCAGGCCGAGACGGCCTCCTTCAGAGCCCTCAGGTTCTCCTCAGGGACGTGTGGAGGAAAGGTGCAGCCTGAGCCAAACATCCAGCCCTTTTTGCCCATCTCCTTCCTGTCCCTCTCCACTTCCCTTACCACATCCTGGGGTTGTCCCTTCACAAGGGTGGTGCGATGCCCTATGCCACCTATAACCGCTTTTTGGGTAATCTCACGGCCTTCCCTTAGCCCTACATTGGTGGTGTCCTCGGTATCCCAATTGAAGGCGTGCACCGGGTAGTCGGCCAGAGGGCGCAGCATATTGTTGCTCTCACAGACGTGGAGGATATGAAACTCGGCCTTGGGCAGGGCCTGGAGGAGTTTCAGGTCGTAGGGGCGACCAAACTCGGCATACTCCTGGTCTGTCAGCCTGTCATAGGTGGCCCAGTAACTGGTAGCGTAGAAAATACCCCATGCCCCCAGATTGATGCACTCCCGAGCGAAGTTGGAGAAGGTCTCGGTCACAACCTCCAGGGCACGGTGTACCTTCTCGGGGCACTGGCGTATATTGGTCTTCATGGCCTCGTTGGAGCCTGTCAAGCGGCCGGCGATGGAGAGTGGGGTAAACACGGTCATCACGAAGGGGACCTGACCCTTCAAGCCCTGAGCTATTAACCTTAGCGCTTCTAACTGCTCTCCCAGGACCCCCTGCTGCACGTTCAAGGGCTGCACCCTATCCCAGTCGGAGGGTTGCTTAATGGGCCAGTCCACCTTTTCGGGCGCTTCGTATGGGTCGCTGCCATACTTCACCCTGACCCCCCAGTCCTCAACATGGAAACTGGCCCTGGGATTCACCTTCATGAAGTCCCAGTCGAAGCCGTGCTGAAAGGAGAGTAGGGCCTCTGCCAGTCCCTGTGCGGAGGTCTCCCTATCGTAGAAGTGTCGCCACACGCTAACGGGAGGCCGGTCCACCTCTTTGCCTAGGAGGATGGCCCGCACGCGCTCTATCCTGGTCATCTGCTCTGGCATAGCGTCTCCTTTGTTGATCGGCGGAGTATCCCGTAGGATACTACCCCACTTCGTGGGGCTAAATGGGCCACTCCTCCATGCGGTAGGCGGCGTCCCAGAAGAGATACTCGTAGCGGCTGCTGGCAAGGAAGTCGGACTCCATGCCACGTATCTCATCCGGACCGCTGCCGGTGGCCAGGCGGTCCAGCAGCCCTCGAAGCCAGTCCACCAGTTGGGCGAACGCGGCAGAGCTGTACATCTCAATCCACCGGGCATAGAAGGGCTGGGCGGCAGGCGCTCTGCCTTTGGCTAATGTTTGGCCAATCTCACAGTAACCCCACTGACAGGGGAGGATAGAGGCGACTATCTCTCCCAGGCTTCCTGAGTAGGCCGTCCTGAGCAGGTGTCGGGTGTAGGCCAGGGTGGTGGGAGAGGGATGAGTCTGTTCGAGCTCTTCAATGGTAATACCCAGCTCCTGGCAGAAGCTTCGGTGCAGCCCCATCTCGGTGTTCAGAGTCTCGTGGAGAAAACGAGCCAGCCAGCTCATATCCTCTACCCCCTGAGCCTTGGCAACGGCTAGCGCCAGAACCCGGCAGTATTCAACAAGGTAGATGTAGTCCTGACGCATGTAGTAGACAAACCTGTCCAGTGGTAGAGCGCCGCTTCCAATGCCTGTCACAAAGGGATGGGCCTTCCCTTTGTCCCAGATGTCGCTGGCCTTTCTTCGAAGCTCATCGGAAAACCCCACTTAACCACCCCCTTCTCTTATTCAATATGGCCTGGGGCAAACTACGGGTTACCCGTTAGCCTTATCTGACCTAGAATGCCCTGAAATGTGCTCAGGCAACGGTCAAAGAGCCCTTCTGGACACCCGCCCTCTATCAGGTACGTGTAGGTCTCCTTGACCGTTACTACAAAGAGGGTCTTCCACCCGGTGACATCGTCCATTAGGATCCTCTGAACTGCTGGCAACTGGTTGACAGTTACCTCTTCCCTGGAAAGGACCCGTCCAAAGGGAATGAGAAATCCCTGAGACTGGCTATCCGCCTCTCCCAGGCTCCAGCCGGAGGGGTTCTTGAGGGCCCAGACCTTGAAGGCGGTGCCATACTCCTGGGCCGAGGGGCCCAGGCCGCTCAGGTCTGGTTTTTGCAAGCTAGGAGGGGCTATAAGCACTACTTGAAAGTCGTCGTCGCCAAGAATCCAGTCTCCTGGATAGGTCACCACCAGGCGGTGCCTTTGGCTCACAAGGATTCGCTGAGAGGGGAAAGGCACGGGGTATTCCATTCCAAAGGTCCCAGCTAGCTCAACCAGCCCATCTTGAGCCGATACCAGGTCCTGGCCCGAGGCAATGCCGTCAAGGGTGATTCCCTGGTTCAGATAGCTGGACGCGGCGGACAGCCAGAGCTGGCGCTCTAGGAAGGCCTTTAGTACCCCCTCGTGGGCCTTCAGTGCCTCCTCCGGCGGCTGTATCAGAAGGGCCGCACCGTGGAGCCTAGCTATTCTGGGGGTGTGCTCGTCGATCAATGCTCGCTGCTTTTCGGGATCCCTGGCCGGGTTGCCCAGGGACTCCAACCTCTGGTACCAGTAGATGGCGTCTCCAAGCACCACCTGTATTTTCGAGAGGTAATTCTCGACTTCATCCCTGATCTGTTGGGGGGACCTTTGGGCCGGTGTTCCGGTGGGTGATGGCCTGGGCGTAAGCACGGGTACAGGAAGGGTCCCCACCGGATTTATCCTGGGAGGAGTCGCAGTTGGGGTTGGTTGAGGCAAAGAGGTTGGCGTTGGGATGAAGTCAACGGTAGGAACCGGGGTTGACGACGGAGTCGCCGTGGGGGAGGGTGTCGGCGTTAGAGAAGGGGTTAGGATTGGAGAAGGCGTGGGAGAAGAGGGGACGACTTCCGTAGGTGTAGGTGTGGCTTGACGGGAGCAATTAGCGCCGAATAGTAGCAGGAGAATCACCGGGATCACCAGCCACCCAGCAGATAGACGAACCCTTATCCGAGCGTTATCCATAGAACTACAGCATAGAGCTAAGCCCCTGGCAAGACAAGTCCAACAATACGCCGTTATCTTGACCTCTCCAATTTGAGGTAGTATGTTTCCAGATAACGGCTGACTTACCACAGGGATGCCATAAGCCCGCATTCAACAGTATGGGCAACTGGCTATCCCAGGTAGGTCGGTCTTCACAAGGCTGGAAAGGACCCTTTGGATGGTTGATGAGAGGCCGGAGTCGCCTCGGCCTGAAGGGCAAGGAAGTTCACCTACTCCTGACGGTGTATCAGGAAAGGGCGGCCGCAGGGTCTCGGCCTACGTAACCCGGGACCTGACTAAGGGGAGCGTCCCCAAGACCATCTGGTTCCTGGCCTGGCCTCAGATGGTCGAGGGTGGGCTCCTGATGGTCAACCAGATAGTGGACATTATCTGGGCCGGTCGCCTTGGGTTCCGCATCATCGCTGGCGTTGGAGTGGCCCAGACCTACGTCCAGTTAGCCCAGATGGCCCGTATGGGATTTGATACCAGCATGGCGGCCATGGTGGCCAGGGCCGTGGGGGCAGGCAACACGGCCCTGGCCAATCACATCGCCCTCCAGGCGTTCACCCTAAGCGGCTTTTACTCTCTTCTGATGATCCTGGTTGGCCTTTTTCTGACCGAGCCTCTGCTCCGTGTGGTAGGTGTAGGTGGTGACGCTCTTGCCGAGGGTGCCCGCTATATGCAGATCCTGTTCATCGGCATGGCCAGTATAGCCTTCACCAGGATGTCTGGAGCCGCCCTGGAGGCCTCGGGAGATGTGATGACACCGATGAGGGCCATGGTGGTTGCCAGGGTTCTTCATATCGCTTTCTCTCCGTTTCTCGTCTTTGGCTGGTGGTGGTTCCCCTCCATGGGCATCACGGGGGCAGCCCTGGCCAACGTGATCTCTCAGTGCATAGGGGCTGTCATCAACTTCTATGC
>SDBU01006115.1_pt1 | contig 14228 bp, 21 predicted proteins | sample 2277071 | NCBI WGS metagenome assembly SDBU01 (sample SAMN10397929, study PRJNA504765) | marine sediment metagenome | isolation source: marine sediment core GS08_GC12, 126 cmbsf | place: Arctic Ocean: Gakkel Ridge, Loki's castle | collected 2008
ATCATAATCTGTGATGCAATCTCATGTGGTGACTGTGATGACCCCAGCGACGGGTGTGAAAAGGTCTTCGCCCTGACAGCTTCTGTCGGAGCTTCGCCTGGTGCCGGCGCTGAAATCATCTTCACCGGAGATGGTGGGACGACATGGGGAGATACCACAATCACTACCCTCCCTGCTGGTAGAGACCCGAATGACCTGGCCTGCGTCGGCGATAATCTTGTGGTCATCTCAGCCGACGAAAATTCCCTTCATTATGCGTCCAAGGCCGACATCCTTGAGGGAACTGCAGGGTGGGCTGAAGTCACCATAGGCTTCGAGGCTACCGGTTCCCCACTCGCTATATTCAGCCTGAGTCCGCGCCATACCTGGATTGTGGGTGAAAATGGTTACGTCTACTTCACTGAAGACCCCACGGCTGGAGTGGCCATTCAGACCCCCGGACTCATTACAGTTGAAGACCTGTTGGCTATCCACGGATACGATTACTATAATCTCGTAGCCGTTGGTGAGAACGATGCAATCATCATCACGGAAAATGGTGGAGATACCTGGGCAGTATCGCCCAATACCCCCAACCCCGGGGTAAATCTACAGACAGTCTGGATGCGCAGTATCAGTGAGTGGTTCGTTGGCTGCGCTGATGGTACGGTGTGGTACACAACCGATGCTGGCCTGAACTGGACTCAGAAGGTGCTACCCACACAAGCTGTCCTGACCAACATCGAGGATATCAAATTCTCAACTCCGACAGTAGGATGGATTGCAGCGAACACTGCCATAGAGGGGAAGATACTCCGAACGATAGATGGTGGCAACTCTTGGTACATTGCACCGGAAGGCAATCTGAGTATGCCGGCCAACGACAGAATCAATGAAATCGCCGTCTGCGAATCCAATCCCAATGTCGTCTTCGCTGGTGGGCTGGCCGATGACGGGGCAGACGGAATCATATTAAAAGGAGCTTAGTCTAAGCGAAAAAGGGTGAAGCATGGAAGAGAACAAGGTCACACTAAGCACTGGAGTAGTCTTCAATATTACTAATGTCCCTCCATATGCGTTTGACGCAATGAAAAAGAAGATTGCTCCTACACGGCCAAATGTACCAACGGTTTATATTGAGACAAAAGACCGTTCTGAACAGAATCCAAATGACCCGGATTACATAGAGGCTATGGAGGCTTATGACATCAGACTTACTGAGAGCCTCATTGACATGATTCTGACTCTAGGGACTGAGGTTGACAAGCTACCGGAAGGCTTCCCCAAGCATACAGATAAAGGATGGTCGGATAAATTAGAGCTTGCTGGTTTAGATATACCAGAAGAAGACCATCCCAGGTATTTAGCTTGGATAAAACTATGTGCGGCTCGGACGCTTGATGACCTGCAAGCCCTCATTCTTGCATGTGCTAGAAGTGCTGGTGTGACTGAGGAGGATGCGGCTGAAGCAGCCGGGTCCTTTCGAGGTACTTAGACACGGTGAACCAATACAAAGTCATGGGGTTAGGCATGGAGTCAATCCGAGTATAACATTTGGAAGGCTCCTGCCTGACCTAGTACCGCTCTATGAGGAGAGGGAGGCTTGTGTTCGTGCTAACTACAATACATCGGAATGGCGGAATCTCCCTTACCAGGAAAGAGCAATGTGTGTGGCTCATTATCGTTTGAATAAACTGGTTGAACTCCATGCTAGTGATGCCGTGGCAGATAAGATAGGACAAGACCAGAAAAAAGCAGGTCGAGGCAAGGGGCGATAAATGGCTCTAAAGGATGTTGGGGTTAAATTAGTCGTTGAAGGAACATCGCAGTTCAAGAACAAAATGAAGTCTGCTGATGCTTCCGTAGTAAGCTTTGGCCAAAAAGTAGAAAGGGCAGGAGCTGGCCTAAGAAAAGTTGGTATCGGGATGACGGCTGTTGGTGGTGTTATAAGTGGGGTATTAGCAATGGCGGTCAGGGAAGCATCCAACGCTCAAGAGATGATTTCTAAATTCAATGTGGTGTTTAGGGACCAGGCCCCTGTTATAGAACAATGGGCAAAAACACTAGGGACAGCAGTGAAGCGTTCACGGTTTGAGATTATGGGGATGGCAGCCTCTTTGCAGGATACCTTTGTGCCGATGGGTTTTGCAAGGGAAAAGGCAGCAGAATTGAGCAAAGGTCTCGTAGAATTGGCTATCGATGTTGCCAGCTTTAATAATAAGGCTGATGCTGAAGTTATTAGAGACTTCCAATCAGCCCTTGTGGGCAATACTGAGACAGTCAGGAAGTACGGTATTGTTATTACTGCTGCTCAGGTAGAACAGGAGATACTTAATCGGGGATGGGCAACAAGTAAATCAGAAATCACAGAGGCGATGAAGGTCCAAGCCCGATATACAATGATTATTGATGGTTCAACTGATGCCATAGGAGATGCAGGAAGAACGTCAGGCAGTTTTGCCAATGAAATGAAAGGGGTCAAGGCATCAATTCAAGAAGCAGCAATAGTTATTGGCGACACGCTTCTACCCATTCTGTCGAAAATGATCAATAAAGTAAATACGGTAGTCAGAGGTATTTCCGGTTTTTTGGAGAAAAATAAAAAGCTGACCAGTGTTATCGTGCTTTTATCAGGGGGGTTTGGTGGCCTCCTGCTTACCATTGGCCCAATCTTGATAGTTTTGCCGACCCTGGTAAGAAGTTTTACTATTTTAAGAAAGCTCTTGGTGACAAAGATGATACCTGCTATTATTGCTCTCGGCATATCTGCTGTTGCTGCGACATTAGCTCTTGTTGGATTAACATTGGGTATTGGGATGGTGGTCCTTGCCCTCATGGAGTTGAACAAAAGGTCAAACCAAAGGGCTGCTATAGCCGAGATTGAAGAAGAAAGGACTAAGGCTCTGGCCGGTGAAACGAATAATCTAGCAGATGCTTATCAGAGAGCAATAGATAAAGGCTATATCCCTTCCATTCCAGCGGTTATGAAATATATCGATGTTCTTAAAGAGGCTGAGGCTGCAGCCATAAGTTCGGCAGAAGCTACTGAGTTGAATCGCAAAGCTCTTTTGAAGTACATAGGCGCGGTTAATGCTTACAGGCGCAGTCAGATATCTAGTGTATTTGGAGGGATAAGCGCTGCAGTGCTTTCTGTACCTGAAGAAGAACAGGCTGCTCTATATGGTGCTCTCCGCAAACAGGCATTCACACCGGGCGGTATATTGGTTCCGGTTGCTCCTGCTAGAGAGACAATCAATACTACAACCATCAATGTAGAAGCCTACTACACTAATCTTCAAGACCCAGCAGGGATTGTTACTGACCTTGAATTACTGATGCTGGAGGCTAATAGATAAGTGGCACGTGATATTGGGGAGTTCACCAGCTACATAACCCCTGATGGTGAAGTATATCCCTTCGATGTACCATCAACTGAAGGGCGGTGGCTTTTAACACAGTCCGGTTGGGGCACTCCACCGATTAACTACATCACTCAGCGTGGCCCTTCCCAGCATGGTGAAACAGTAAGGGATTTCTTTCTGAGACCAAGATTGATTCAGCTTCTTATCAGGCAGCAGTTCTGCGACCGAGACGATTACTGGTCAGGACGGGCTGGTCTCCTGGATGCTATCCGGCCTAATCGACAACTGACGCCCACTGCCTCTGAGCCAGGACAACTGCGTCGTATCACATCAGACGGTAGTATTCGTGACTTGAACGTCTTCCTAACAGAAGGTCCGCGCTTCCGATTAAGGGAACCCGGGAAGTGGGACGAGTGGGCATTCCAGGAAGTATTAAGATTTATCGCACATGATCCTGTTATCTTTGACCCGACTAGAGTAGATATTGTTCTCGGTTTCGATGAAGATGCCAACTTGGTATTTCCAATTGTCTTCCCGATAGTGTTTGGGGATGATGATATCGATGATACGGTCAATGTGGCATATACGGGGACTTGGGAAACCTTTCCTGTAATCGTAGTGACAGGGCCGTTGAATGACTTCAAGATAGTCAATAACGATACTGGTGAGGAGATTGAAGTCACGTTCGATATAGCTCCTGGAGATAGTTTGACTATTGACCTGAGATATGGATTCAAGACGATTGTAGACGGTTCAGGTATAAACCGCATAGGAGCATTGACAGCAGAAAGTGACTTAGCTACGTGGCATATTGCTCCTGACCCAGAGGCTCCCGGTGGGATAAATAGCCTTACGGTCACAGGAACGAATGCACACCCGGGTACTACACAGGTCGAAGTCCGGTATTTCACACGATACTTCGGCATATGAGGTGATGATATGGAAACAAGTAGACCATGGTCAGGGGAAGTTCTCGGAGATGCTGGTGGATATACCGATGATGATTGGACAGATATCTGGAGGCGGTTACTAGGTGCAGTGGCAGATGCCGATACAGGAATCTTGTCGAATGTCGGTAACGAATTGGTTGTCACCGGTGCTGCAACGCCTCTCTCAGTGGCTACCGGCGTGGCTCTTAACGGCGGGACATTCTATGAAAACACGGCTGTGGAAACGGTGCCCCTTCTCACCCCTGCGGCTTTCGTTCGTGTTGACCGGATAGTTCTACGAAAGGACTGGGCACTTCAGACCGTGAGGATATACCGTCTTGCAGGTATCGAAGGTGCCGGACCCACAGCATTGGTTCAGGACGACGGGACAACATGGGACATGCCACTATTCCAGGCCAGTATTGATCTCGGTGGAGTCATTGCCCTGACCGATGAAAGGGAGAGATTAAACACCAGAATACCCTCCATGACCACAGCAGAACGTGATGCCATGACTCCTATCAATGGGATGCTGATATACAATGAAACAGTCGGACAGCATCAGGGATACGAAGGCGGGGCTTGGACTTCAAGAGTCCCATCTAATTTCCAGCGTATAACCGCATCCGGTAACTGGGCGAAACCAGTCGGAGCTACTCAGGTCTTCGTTGTCTGTATCGGGGCTGGTGGAGGTGGAGGCGGTGGAGAAGGTCAAGTTGCCGGTAGTGATAGAGTTGGCGGTGGTGGTGGAGGTGGAGGGGCTTACGCTTGGAAGATGTTCGATGCAGCCAGTCTAGGAGCAGTTGAGGCTGTGACGATTGGGGCTGCTGGAGCAAGCGGGGCAGGCGGGACAGGTGCCGATGGTTCAGATGGTGGAAACGGTGGCAATACCGATTTCGGGACTATTCTTTACGCTTATGGTGGCGGTGGTGGCCTCCGTGGTGGTGACGCTCATGCCGATGGTGGCGGTGGTGGGGGTACTGGCAGCGCAGCAAACCTTCAAACGCCAGGGTCTCCTTTCTATAATGTGGCACCTACCGGTGATGCTAATGGTGGCTCAGGCGCTGTTGGTAGGAATGCAGGCGTTACTGCAGATAGCGGTTGGAATGCAGAGTTCGGTGGTGCTAGTGGTGGTGCCGGTGCTCTACAACCGGTTAATGGAGCAACTGGTGGAAGTTCTTTATATGGCGGTGGTGCTGGAGCCTCCGGTGGTGGTCTGCCAGTTGCAAATACTGAGAATATCGGTGGAGTCGGTGGTGTGGGTGGTTCCTACACACCAGGCGGCGGCGGAGCTAGTGGTGCTGCAGACGGTGGTGCAGGCGGTGCTGGTCCTGCTGGTGTTGATGAGATGGCAGGTGGAGGTGGTGGCGGTGGCGGAAGTAATGATGATGCGGTTGGTGGAGCAGGCGGGGCCGGTGGTGCACCAGGCGGAGGCGGCGGCGGTGGTGGTGGTGGCACGAATGTAGGCGGAGCTGGTGGTGTCGGTGAGCGAGGTGAAGTTTGGGTATTTTCATGGTAGGAGAGAGATGGAAACGGAGACACTATTAGAATGGCACCTGACTCCGTGGACTATGACTGGTGAACGTAGTTGGAAACAACAGCCCGTCATTTTGGTTGAAGGACAGATACCGTTCTTCGCCGACCATCCTGATGAGTACATAGCAAAACTTCAGGAAATGCACGATGACCCAGCAATTGCCAGAGGTTCATTTTACACTAGCATCGGACAACTCAAGGATGCTATGGAATTGGTTTGGTCAAAGGGGTGAATTATGAGAAAAGCATTGGTAAAAGACGGCCTCGTTGTCAACGTCATAGAGATTGATTCTAAGTCTGATTGGAAACCGCCTGAAGGCCATACCCTTCTCACAGTAGACCAGAGCAAACAAGCCAGTCCAGGCGATACGTGGGACGGTAAGAAGATTATTCCACAGGTGCCTTCCGATATCTCCAAACCTCGGGACCTTGAGAAAGAGATGGACGCCATAAAAGAACGCCTCGATGAACTGGAGAAGTAATGGCGCCTCGTTACTCAGTGAGAATCAAGGATGTAGCCGGTGCATTGGTGGCCGAAATCACCGATTGGTATTCCTTGTCCTTCACTCACAGAGTCAACGGAGTCGGGTCATATAACCTCCAGATAGACGGCGACCTTAATGTAATCAACCAATTCGTCCTCGATGGCCAGATTGAAATATGGCGCTCCGACTTAGTAGCATCGCCGGTAATCGCCAGGTATCTAGAATATGAAGGCTTCCACCGTACACCTGTCAGACAGACTACTGGAGATGGGCGCTCTCTATTTTCAAGTATCGGGGCTAACTATGACCACTTACTAACACGCAGGATCATTCTATATCCACCAGGCAGTGTCCAAGTTGCCAAGGCAGCGGTCGGTGAGACCGTAATCAAGGAATACGTAGACGAGAACGCTGGCCCTGGGGCTACCACACCACCGAGATTACTATCGGCTGGCAATATGATAGGACTCACAATTCAAGCGGATGGTGCTGTTGGCCTTGTCTGGACAGGTTCCCGAGCTTACAGGAATCTATTTGATGTCATTGCAGAGGTAGGAAAGGAATCCAACATTGATTTCGGGATAGTCGGGACGGGTCCAGCGACATTCGAGTTCCAGGCTAAACTTGCTCCGTGGGGAGATGACCGGACAACCGTAGGTCTCAATCCTGCGACTGGCCTTAACGCCGCGGGGAACGCGCCAGTGATATTCTCGTTGTCTTTTGGGAATATGGATACACCGGTCTATTCTCTGAACAGAGGTCAAGAGGTCAACGCGGTTCTAGCTTTAGGTCAAGGCCAGGAAGCGGATAGACTTATCGTTGAACGCACCAACGTTGTGGCTATCGCTGAATCCACATGGAATCGTATGGAAGCATCGAGACAGGGTAACATGGAAACTGCCGTAGCCGGTCTCCAGAGTGTTGGGGATGAAGCCCTTGAAGCTCTCCAGGCTAAGGAGACATTCGGGTTTCAAGCCCTCCAGATACCATCGACTCTGTATGGGAGGGATTACTTTCTCGGTGATTTGGTGACAGCTCGGTATAAGAACATCGAGAGAAACAAGAAGATAGTTGGCGTGACCGTAACTGTAGCGGAAGGCAACGAAAATATCAGTCTGGAGTTGAGCGATGTGCCCCTCGGCTGAAGCAATGATGGGTGTAGTGGCTGAACTTACCCGCCGGCTAAGAGCGCTGGAAGCGGCGGAGCGGTCAGAACAGACTGGTGGTGTAGCAAGATCCACAGTGGCAAATTTGCCCGCCCTGGCAGGAGCAGCAGTAGAAGCTGGAAGGTTATACTTTGCCACTAACGGCAGGAAGACCGGAGAGGGTGTGGCTGCCGGGACTGGTGTGTTAGTATATGCTGACGGTAATAATGCGAACTGGCGCAGAGTAGATGACGGTACTCAGGTCGCAGCCTAAAAGGAGATAGCGATGATTGATACAGCTTTAGTTGAGATACTCAAAGGCGCTGGGCCTGTTGGTGTTCTTGCTGTGGGTGCTCTCTGGATGTATCGGCAGCAGGTCAAACAAATGAGACAAGACCGCAAGTTCTCAGAGGACAGGTTCTCCACTGTCATCGAGAAAGACCAGGAGACTAGGGAGAAACACACAGCGGTACTCACTGAGTTGACCACTCTGTTGAAACGACTCAACGGACACTAGAAACGTCCAAGCGCCCTAGATATTGATTCTGGTGCCTCTCCCAAGGCCTTTGTAACCATCCCCTGAACTATTCCTTCATTCTTACTGCCATGCGATTTTGACTATTTTATGGCAAAGGTATTGACAATTCATCCATATGTGGTATAATGTAGGAAAAGGTGGAGTAAGGTGATTATGGCTAATAGACCAAAGACAGAACGGAATCAAAAGATATGGGAATATGCCCAGAAGGACTATCTCCATAAGTCCATAGCTAATATATTCCACATGAAAGTATCGGCTGTGAGCATGGTGATAGCCCGTGAGAGAAAGCGGAGAGAGAAATTACCGGATTGGGGAACAAGGGAGGAAGATAATGCCTAGATTATGCCCAAAGATAAACACCTGCCACAAGATAAAGATGGTGCTGGACAAGGACTTGCCGTTCCCAGAGCTTTACCGGCAGGCTGCGGACAGCGTGTGCCGGAAGTGCAAAGGAGAGTGATAGAGATGGAACATACACCGGGACCGTGGAGGGTAGAGAATCGCGAGCACGCCCTTGGAGAGTTGGCAATCATGTCTTCGAACGGATGGGTAGCCTGCGCAGCCACAATGAATGAGGGACTTGTCAACGCCGAAGCCAATGCCCGCCTGATAGCGGCGGCACCAGAGATGCTGGAGGCTCTGTGGCTTATAACGTGTGCTTACGGGGCAAGCGACGGTAGGAACGGGAATAGTGGGGAGTGCTGGGATAAGGCAAGACAGGCTCTAAAAAAAGCCAGAGGTGAACAATGACCATCAGTCCTAACTGGCAGCCGGACATGAGGGAAGCCTACGAGCCTGAACTGTGTCGACTCAGGAACGTCTACCACGTTAGGGGAGCTTCGAAGGACTTTTATTGTGACCAGTGCCCTGACCTTATTTACAAAGGTGAACAGCACGTTGCAGCAGCAGTCTCAAAGGCGGGCATTGGTGGGTATACTCGTCCTCGCAGACTTCACATGTACTGTAAAACAGCCTACATCAAAAGGCAGAACGAAAGGTACGCCGAACAGTGGGGCATACTACTGTCAATCTGTATCTACTGTGGAGTCTATTACGGGTATAAGGACGGTCGGGGAGTGACTGGTTTATCCGGTGGGCCTTGTAAGGAATGCGGAAAGGTCTGGATGGCGGAGGTGAAGTGAAGAAGTACAATATCATCTATGCTGACCCGCCGTGGTCATATCGTGGTGAAATGATGAACTCCTCCGTCACTGACCACTACTCAGTTATGGGTATTGAAGACTTAAAGCATCTGCCGGTGGCTCGAATAGCCCATGACGACTGTGTTCTCTTTATCTGGGTAACTATGCCCAAACTTGATGAGGTCATGGGTGTAATAGATGCGTGGGCTTTTGAGTATAAGACCTGTGCCTTCTCATGGGTGAAAACCAACAAGGTGAGCGGTGGTTATTTCATGGGGCAAGGTAGATGGACTAGAGCTAACACGGAACTCTGCTTGCTGGCTACAAGGGGTAGAGTAAGTAGGATTAGCGCAGCCATCAGGCAACTTGTTATATCTCCCGTAACATCACACTCTCAGAAGCCCCCAGAGGTCAGGGATAGGATTGTTCGGCTAGTGGGAGACCTACCACGCATTGAGTTATTCGCCCGCCAAAAGGTAGTCGGATGGGACGCATGGGGCACCGAAGTAGACAGCGATATAGAACTATGACCATCACCCAAGTATCAAAAGACCAAAAAGCATCTAAGGCCGTGAGGCGTCCCGGTCAATTGCCGCTGATATAGGGAGGTGAATGATGAAAGACGGAGACCGCTATTTAGCAGCCCTGAGAGCCAGAGACCTATTCGAGAAGCTATTGGTGCTATGGCGCTCGTACATGCCATACCCGACTAATCCAAAGCACTTCAGGCGGAATTGAAAGGAGAGAGGTCCCATCTGTTTTAGGCACGGGATATAACGAAATATAGGAACCCACGCCTGCAAGGTCTCTTGTAAGGTCCCTAACGAATAGCTACTGGAGGGCCAAGTATAAAGGAGCAGACATGATGATAGAAAGCATGGACAACCAAGAGTACAAGGACAGGATAGCCAAAGGGATGGAGGGAATCGAGGACGAAACAATCCCAAGTGGAGGACTTGCGGAAGCGGCACAGAAGGCAGGCGCGGAAGTGACAGTAGCAAACACGGATTACCAACTTGAAACAGTAGACACAGAAGTACAACCCACAGTCAGGCTATCACCCGGCCCCATGGACGACATTGCACTTATGGCAATGAAGGACGAGGGTGTCAGGATGCTGGCCAATGCTGAGGCCGCGGTGGTCACAGACTTAGCCTCATCGAAAGCTGCCAGTGCAGACCTGTCAATAATCCGTGGTGTTAAGAAGCGCATGACCGACAAGACGAAGGAATACTTTACGCCGGTCAGACAACTCATGGCTAACCTCAAGGAAGCCTTCGATATGATCATGGCAAACGTCAACGAGGCCGACACCATACTCACCGATAAGGTCAAGGTGTATCTCATCGAAGAAGGACGCAAGGAAGAAGAGGCCAGACGGATAGTGGCAGAGCAGGCAGCGCTTGCTGAGAGAGCCGGGAAGCTCATCGATTCCGGTGGTGAGGTAGAACTTGAGGCCGCCGAGGTCACGGTAACGGAAGCTCCGGTCAGAGTTCGGACCGACCTGGGAATGGTCAGCAAGAAGGCCAACTGGAAGGCTGAAGTAATTGACTTCGCGGCTTTGTCGGATGACTACAAACTGCCGGACATGGTAACTCTGAATGCACTGGCCAAGAAGCACCACGACGACCGGGAAATACTCGGGGTTCGATTTTACAACGATGTGACAGTACAGGTAAGGAGAGGATGATGCAGGTTACAGTGAAGGAAGCCAAGTTCCTTAAGGAAGGGAGTAATCAGAAAGGCCCCTGGAAGCTCTACAAGATTGCCACTACTGAAGGCAAAGAGTACACCACCTTCGATACGAAAGCAGATGGCCTTCCCCCGGGGTCCGTAATCGAAATGGGTGTCATCGTCACTAAGGCCGATGGCAGGATGTCAGTTAAGGGCATCACGATTATCTCTCAAGCAGCCGGTTCGACCGCTCCCTCCGGGACTAGATACAAGAGTGAGCCCCCGGATGTCAGGGCATCTATTGAAGCGCAGACGGCCTTCAACGGTATCGTGACCCTGGCAGCAGCAGATAAGCTGGAAATGGACAGCGCCCCGGTCGTTGGCGCCATAGCATGGGCAAAGATGAAAATGTCAATCAAGCCAGAGCACACCACATCGAAATCCTCAGAGGCTGCGACCGGGAGCAATCTCGTCGACGGCACCTTCGCCAATGTCGGCCTACTCCTAACATGGTGTGCTGATAACGGGGTGGACCGACCGACCTTCCTGAAGATAGTAGGTATCGCAGAGGGAGACATATCGAAGGTCAACATCGAAAACGCTCACCAGTTGGTCAAGGACTACTTGAAGAACAAGCCTGACCAGGAAGGGGATGTACCGTTCTGACAAGGAGATGAGACTATGGGATTAGGAATTGTAATCAACACTATATCAATAGATGACGAGGGTAATGCCTCTATCACCGCAGGGGTTTTACGCCCCATATTCAATCAAGATGATTTGGTCAACATCCGACCAAAGAATGAGCTTGACAGTATGCAAGCCCAGCATGACACACGCCAACTTATGTATCTGAATCTGCATCTTGGGGGAGCACAATTAAACTAGGCACCTATCAAATGAGAACCATTACCCCAGACCCCACTTAGAGGAGAATGAGATGAAGGAATACCTCGAAGATAGAGTCTGCAATAACCTTGGCGAAGTCTGCGAAGAAGTCAAGCGTCAACTGCGCTCGGGGAATCAAGTAGAGGTTAGTCGCTATCTATCAACTCCCGCTTGTTTCCTGGTGACCTCTTTTGTAGACTATATCCCAACCCGTGGAGGAAAGGATGGGATGACGACAGCCCGTGTCACCGGCTACTTCATGGAACCATAATGTCTACTGAGAGACAACAATAGGTATGGACAAGAAGAATACTTGACAAGGTTCGTAATAAGGTTTATAATAGGTGAGCTATGGCAAGATACGACAGTTTGAGGAAGATAGAACGGAATAAGGCTATCAGGGAATATGTCGAAACACACTCCGATTTATCATATGATGAGGTCGGCAAGGTCTTCGGCATATCCGGTCCTCGGGTGTGGGTTATCGTAAATGGCAAGAAGCAAAAAGAGGCTACATAATGCCGACCAGGTTGATTAAGGAAAGTATCTGTACCAGTGCCAACCTGAATGACCTGACCACTGAGGAAGAGGTCTTCTTCTACCGGCTTATGGTCAACTGTGATGATTATGGTCGATTTGATGCCCGCCCAACTATCCTTAGAGCCAGGTGCTTCCCCCTCAAAGTAGACAGTATTACCGATGGGGACATTGAGAATTGGCTCAGTTCCCTAATCCTGCATAACTTGGTAATCGTCTATGATGCCGATGGCCACCGATGCCTTGCTATTATTACATGGGAGAACCACCAGCAAGTACGGGCAAAGCGTAGCAAGTATCCTGCACCTGATGGTCAAGTGATAACACCTGATAACATCGGAAATCAAATGCCAGCAGATGATAGCGGATGTCCTCGTAATCCAATCCAATCCGAATCCAATCCGAATCCATATATGGTCAACTTCAGTATCTTCTGGTCAGCATATCCTAAGAAGCAAGCTAAGGGGAAAGCTGAAAGTGCTTTCAAGAAACTAAACCCTGATGAAACACTCATGGCTACGATAATGTCCGCCATTGAGAAAGCCAAGAAGTCAGAGTCCTGGCTCAAGGATAACGGGAAGTTTATTCCTCATCCTGCCACTTGGCTCAACGGTCAGCGTTGGGAAGATGAGGTTACACAGGGAGGCAGTCATGGAGCATCTCGGCAAGTTACTCCCCGACATACCACCACCGAAGAACTCAAGCGGTCCGACCAATAAAACGATAGCCCCGGATTGCCCAATCTGCTACGATGCAGGGTTTCTACATCCGCTTGATGAATTGACTGGTCAGCCTATACATTCTCGAATAGTGCAGTGCTCATGCCGGAAGGTGAGGTCAGATGATGAGAGGCAGAAGCGTTTGATAAGGCTTTGTAATCTACCGGCTAACACTGAGCGGTTGAGCTTCAGTACATTCAAGTGTGACCCGGAGCACCCCGGGTTACAAGAGGCTTATGATGTAGCGCTACACCTGGCAAATGGTGATGAATCTGTGGTGTGGTTGTCGCTTCTGGGCGAGACGGGCCGAGGGAAGACACACTTAGCAATTGCCGTTTGTAGACAATGGTTGGAGAGAGGTATCAGTGCGCGGTATGTCTTTGTGCCAGTGCTATTAGATCAGTTGCGTGAGGGATACAACGCAGAGCAGAGACGGAATGACGCTGGTGGATGGTGGGAGCTGCCTTACGAGAAACAGATGCAATCTCTCAGGGCTGTGGGATTATTGATTCTTGATGACCTCGGTGCTCAGGTCCCTACACCGTGGGCAATGGAGAGGCTCAGTATTCTTATAGACCATAGGTATATCAGCGGTTTACCCTTGATGATTACCAGCAACAAGGCTCTTGATAAACTACCTGGCGATGATGAGGGACGGCTTGCCAGTAGAATCAGACGGATGGCAGGGAGCAGGGTGATAACGATAGATGCACCTGAATACGAGACCGAGAAGGAGTAAGGGAATTGAAGATTAGTCCTCTTGATAAGATTTACTCTGAGGTCATCAGGAAACGTGCGCTGCAAAGAGTCGGCGGGTGCGAACGTTGCCTATCTCAGAAAACATCTTGGAAGGAATTACAGTGCAGTCATTTCCACGGCAGAGCCAAACGGAGTGTCCGCTATGATACTGACAACGCCATTGGGATTTGTGCTGGCTGCCACTTATACCTCACCGCTCATCCTCTTGAGCATGTGGAGTTCTTCAGGAAGCATCTTGGCGAAGAGGCATTTGATATGCTTCACAAGCGGTCACAGATATTAAGGCCAAGACCTGACCAGGAATTGATAACTTTGTATCTTCAAGCGCAACTCGGAGTAATGGAGGAGAGATGAAACTGACAACACATCAACTACGGATACTAGGGTATCTAGCAGGGAAAGATTGGACTTCGCCATCAGAGATAGGGCATGAAGTTGGAGGTAAGTCCAGTAGTGGTATTCGGTATCATAGTAATTGGGCAAGCCCAAAATGTCTTCGGTTAGTTGAGTTGGGCCGCTTAGAGAGAAATGC
>SDBU01006116.1_pt1 | contig 14227 bp, 14 predicted proteins | sample 2277071 | NCBI WGS metagenome assembly SDBU01 (sample SAMN10397929, study PRJNA504765) | marine sediment metagenome | isolation source: marine sediment core GS08_GC12, 126 cmbsf | place: Arctic Ocean: Gakkel Ridge, Loki's castle | collected 2008
TATGAAAATATTGGGACCGGCACCAGCGCCCTTTTACAGGATAAACCATTTTTACAGAAGGCATATCCTTATAAAGACGGAGGATATAAACAGGATGACGGCGGAGCTGGGCAAAGTTTTGAGAGGATATAAAAAGAACAGGGATATAAGGATAATAGCAGATGTCGATCCTGTATGGATATTATAAGCAGGGGTAGGATGTGGCAATTAGAAAAGTAAGAAAAATAGGCGACCCCGTGCTAAGGGAGACCTCAAGCAATATCGGGAAAATAGATAAACCGGTACTTGATCTTGTCTCGGATATGCTGGACACTCTTGAAGAAGAAGGCGGTGTCGGGCTTGCGGCTCCCCAGATAGGGATCACTAAAAGGATCATACTGGTAAGGTATGAGGATAAGGTCGAGACATATATCAATCCTGAGATAAAAATCATCGAAAATAAAAGGATAGAAGGTGATGAAGGCTGTCTTTCAATATATTCCATCCAGGGATTCCAGGTAAAGAGATATCCCAGGATCAAGATAAGGACCACAAACATAAAAGGCAATACTGAGGAGTTCATTGCAGAGGACCTTCTTGCAAGGGTCATCCAGCATGAGGTGGACCACCTGGACGGCATAATGTTCATAGACCACCTGGACAAGGCATCAAGACGTGAATTACTGGAAAAAATAAATGATTTCAAATCAAATTAAAAGAGTTTGGACATAGAAGGGAGAGATAATTTTGAAAATAGTCTATTTTGGCTCTTCTGAATTTTCGGTACCATTTTTAAAAAAGATAATCGGATCCAGGCACGAAGTCATTGCGGTATTTACCAATGAGGACAAGAAAAAGGGAAGGGGACGAAAATCTGCCCAAAATCCTGTAAAGGAATCTGCAGCTTCGGCCGGTATTAAAGTATTCGAAATTAAGAAAATGGATAAGGACTTTATAAGGGATCTCTCAGGGATAGATTTTGATTTATGTATTGTGATCTCGTTTGGGATGATACTTCCCGGGGAGGTGTTTGAGAAATGGCCGGGCAGATGGCTGAACCTGCATCCATCGATGCTTCCGCAGTACCGCGGTCCCTCACCAATGATAAGCGCTCTTCTTGATGGAGCGAAGCAGACAGGGGTAACGATAAATGATGTGGTCCACGAAGTAGATACAGGCAAAGTATTTGCACAGATAAAATTTAATATTGAACCCGGCGATGATCTTAAGTGTCTTGAGAACAAGGCGATCAATTTTGGCGGCCCGCTCCTTATCACTGTTCTTGATATGATCGAGGAGGATGATTACAGGCCTTTCCCCCAGGGGGAGGAAGGTGTCACTTATACAAAAAAGATCATAAAAGACGATCTCCAGATTGATTGGACAGGGGCAGGAGAGGGTATTGTAAACAAAATAAGAGCTTTTTCTCCAGCCCCCGGTGCGTATGGACTGCTGGCTGGAGAGAGGATAAAGATTTTAAAGGCAGCTGTGCGGGCATCCGGAGATGCATCTTTTAAAGTATCTCCTGAAGCGGTAGAGCCAGCCGGAACCATAATCGCATCCGCAGCAAAGCAGGGACTGCTTATAAGATGCGGCAGCGGAGATATTATCAGTCTGGAGATATTGCAGCCCGCAGGCAAGAAGCCGATGGATTACAAAAGTTTTATAAACGGATACCATCCCGCTGTGGGAGCCAGATTTGAAAATAGATAATATGGAATCTCCAAATCCCCGTAAAACAGCTCTTGATATACTGGACAGGTATTTTGAATCAGAAACTCAACTGAAGGTCCTCTTTAATGAAATACTGGATAGTTCGGGACTTTCGGGCCTTGACCGCAGGTTTGCATTCAATATTGTGAAGGGTACTGTAAGATATGTGATAAGGCTTGATTTTATTATCTCTTTTTTTGCAAAAAGAAGGCCTGGGGCCATTGAACCGGTAATACTAAATATTTTACGGATGGGTATTTTTCAATTGCAGTTCATGGACAGGGTACCTTCATATTCGATAGTCGATGAAAGCGTAAAACTCGCAAAATCAAAAAGTCCCTATGCGTCCGGATTTGTAAATGCCGTGATGAGAAAAGCAGCATCAGTGGATAATGCAGATATTTTCCTTGAGGGCCTGATCAGAAAGAAGAAGCTTGGACGGGTAGAGGTAATAAGCATACGTTATTCATATCCCGAATGGATCATAGAATACTGGATGGAGCATTATGGAAGGGAAAAGACAATAAAGCTGTGCCGCTATCTCAACAGGACGCCTGGCTTTTACTTGAGGATAAACAAAGTCCTTGCAGGGGAGGATAAAAGCATTGCTGAAAGACTAAGAGCCATAGGTGCAGTACGGGTGGACCTTAAGACCTCCGCCCTGGGAGACCTTCAAAAGGATTTTACAAAAGTTTTTGAGCCAATTGCAGTTTCCGTCCATAGGGGGGAAGATAAAAGATTTTTCAGTCACGCAGCTTCAATATCTTCGGCTTCCGGTTTGGAGAAGACAAAGTTATTCCTGGAAGGGCGGGTAACATTGCAGGATATTTCTTCACAGATGGGTGTCAGGTATTTTTTAGACCCCCGTCCCGGTGAGAGGATTCTTGACGTGTGCGCAGCTCCCGGAGGAAAGACATCATTTATAGCTGATCTCATGGAGAATAAGGGGGAGATAGTCGCTGTGGATATAAGTGATGAAAAGATTAAACTTCTACGGCAAAACATTTTGAGGATGAGATCCGGTATAGTTAAGACCTTAAGGGCCGATGCATCCATGAGTGATTTTCTTGGTGATGAAAAGTATCACGGTTATTTTGACAGGATATTCGTTGATGCTCCATGCAGTGCGCTTGGCACCATATCAAAGAATCCGGAAGTGAAATACAATAAGAAAAAAGAGGATCTCAGGAGGCTTTCAGGGAACACTCTCGCAATACTGTCTGCCTGCGGGCCGTATCTAAAAAAGGGAGGAAGACTTGTCTTTTATACCTGTACGCTATCACCAGTTGAAAACCAACAAACGGTAGAAGAGTTCATTAAAAATAATGGTGATGAATATATCATAGAAAAAGTTGATCGCAGCTTCTTTGCACAGGGTCCATATGGAGACGATACCGGAACCCGGGATGGTAGTGGAGACAAGCAAGTAGACATGCAGCTTGAAATAATGCCATACTATCTTGGAAGTGAAGGAGGTTTTGTAAGCGTATTTAAGAAAAAAATCTAGATCCAGTTCCCGGACAGGCTCCTAGATGACTTTCTTGACTTTATTGGCCTTCATACAGCTTGTGCAAATACTTATATTCTTTATCTTACCATCAAGTTCTACCCTTGCTTTTTGAAGATTGGGCTTAAAGGTCCTTCTGGTTTTCTTATGTGAATGACTTACATTATTTCCAAAAGCCGTTTTCTTTCCGCATATATCACACATTCTTGGCATCTTATGATCACTGTTTCCTTATCTTTAAATATTTATTTCCCATTACTGGTAAATACCGGTAATTATATTTTCAAACTTTAGTATTATATATTAAAAACATCAAGGCATAGTATCATTTTATTTTATTATTTTCAAGGAAAGTGCAGATAAAACCAGTTTATTAAAAATAGCGGACTCCCGGAGCAAATGGAAACAATTAGGTTTGAAAAAAGTCAGTAATTAATGAAAATAGCTTATAAAAAAAATAGGACCGGAATTTAAAATTAGAGCTGTAAATAACAAATTATTAATTTTTTTCTGTTATAATATTAAAATTATTTTATACGGTCATTTTACAAAATAATAAAAAGCGGCGGTTTGGAATATGTTAGGAAATATCGATAAAAAAGTTCTGGAAGATATAATTGACACGATTATTGATAATTTCAAGAAAAATGAAGCAAAAATAAACGATATGAATGTCTTTCCCGTACCTGATGGAGATACGGGAACAAATATGCTACTGACTCTTAAATCGATAAAAGAAGAGGTCCTAAAGGCTAAAAGCCCATCAATGAAATCTGTAATGGAAAATGCCTCAATGGGCGCGCTTATGGGTGCAAGAGGTAATTCCGGTGTCATACTTTCACAGATACTAAGGGGATTTTTTGATATTCTTATCCGAAGCGATGGATTAGATCTCGACATAATAAGTGAAGCCCTAAAGTCATCAAGGGATGTCGCATACGGGTCAGTGCAAAATCCTACAGAGGGCACTATGCTTACAACTATTAAGGATATGCATATACATGTTGAAGAGATTGCTGAAAGCAATGGCGAGATAAATATGGCGGATCTCATGGATAGCATAATTGCCGCAACCGAGAAATCTGTAGAAAGAACAACTTTCCTCCTTCCTGTGCTTAAACAGGCCAATGTCGTAGACGCAGGCGCACAGGGGATACTTGATATACTCATAGGCCTTAAGCTGGCATTTTTAAATGTAGACAGCATAAATGGAAATCTGGATAAAAAAATAGCAAGGGGAAACAGGGCCATGACAAATAAGAAAGTCAAAGCAGGAGTTGCGGCAGGTAATCCAGGTCCGGGTGCCGGAAGGAATGATGCAAAGGAAGAAAAAAGATCCGGCAACAGGGAACTCGATGAAGTAAAGATGAAGTCTGAGATAAAATATACTTACTGCACTGAATTTGTTATAAGGGGGAGCGGGATAAACCTTGAAAGATTGAGGGAAAAGATAGAATCTTATGGCGACAGCACGCTTGTTGTAGGAAATGAAAACCTTGTAAAGATACATGTGCACACAAATGTTCCGCAGAAAGTCCTGAAGCGTGGGATAAGGGAAGGAACCCTTCATGATATTGACATCAATAATATGAAGGACCAGAGGATGGAAGCGGTAGGTGGTGGGCCCGGGACCGCAGAAGAAGCGGAAGCCGCTCCTGCGGGAAGGGCTCTTGTAGTTATTGCAAATGGTGCCGGTATCGAAGAAATTTTTAAAAGCCTGGGAGTCGATGTGATAATCAGCGGCGGACAGAGCATGAATCCCTCTACATATGATATTGTCAAGACAATAAACAATACCAGTGCAGCAGAGATCATAATATTTCCGAATAATAAGAACATTATCCTCACAGCGAATCAGGCAAAGAAGCTTGTTAAGAAAAAAACTGTAACAGTAATACCAACAAGGACCATACCGGAAGGGATATCAGCGGTACTCAACTATAATCCTGATGCAGGCATGGAAGAAAATTCATATAATATGGAGCAGTCCATAAAGGGCAGCAAATGCGGTGAGATAACGCAGGCGGTAAGGGACGCAAATCTCTACGTAGGAGAGATCAAAAAAGGTGAATATATTGGACTTAATAATGGAAAAGTAAGAGTAATATCTGATAATATCATTAATGCTTCAATTGATCTCATAAGGGAAATGATGGATGGAAACGAGGAAGTCATAACCTTCTATACTGGAAAAGATGCTACACGGGAAGATATGAGATCAGTGAAAGAAGAGCTGAAGAAGATCTATCCCCGTTTGGATATAGAGATACATAAAGGCGGGCAGCCGCTATACCCCTTCATATTTTCAATAGAATAGTTTTTATGGTGATGTCTTATCAGGATAATTTCAGGAAAATTTAAGGGGAGAAAAATAAAACCCCCGTCTGATTTTAATATACGCCCTACTCTTGACAGGGTAAAGGAAAGTATTTTTAATGTATTGGGCCCCAGGGTCATAGATGCCGCTGTCCTTGACCTTTTTTCAGGAACGGGTTCACTCGGGCTTGAAGCATTAAGCAGGGGAAGCAGCCTGGTTCATTTTGTTGATAAAGATATTCAATCTATAAATCTAATAAGGTATAATACTGAAAATCTTGTAGACGGCGTTCCGGACACCGGTGAATATAAAATAATTAATAGAGATGTCCTGGATTATTTAGAGTTTTGTAAAGACATAAAGTGGGATATAATCTTTTTTGACCCTCCTTACAAGATCGAAGAAGACATTATGAGGAAGGCATTTGACATAGTTGCAGAAAAAATATTTACAAAGGAAGAGACTCTGATAATATATGAGTTCTTTTTTAAAAAGGAAGTAGAAGAAGAGATCAGGAATTTAAAAATGGTAAAAGAATCATTTTTTGGTGACAAGAAGGTAATCTATCTCAAAACGCTAAATAAATAATTACTAAAAAATGAAGCAAGAGGAACCAGGGAGACCTATGGAAAAGACGGCATTATGCCCGGGTACATATGATCCGCTTACAGAAGGACACAGGGATGTAATAATCAGGTGTTCAAAAATCTTTAAAAGAGTGGTGGTCGCAATTTCAAAAAATACAAGGAAGAAACCGCTATACAGTATTGAAAAAAGGATGGATTTTGCAGACAGGGTATTTGGAGGTATTAAAAATATAGAGATCGTTTCTTTTGAGGGACTTCTGATAGATATGGCAGAAAGCTGTGATGCCCAGGTCATGGTCAAGGGACTGAGGGCCATATCGGATTTTGAGAATGAATTCCAGATGGCCCAGATCAATAAAAAACTTAAACCTGATGTTGAAACCATGTTTCTCATGACAAATCCTAAATATGCTTACTTGAGTTCCAGCGCCGTTAAGGAGGTAGCAAGGTATGGCGGGTGCATAACGGGTCTTGTACCAAAAGTGATAGAGCAGGATATTATTGAAAGTTTTCGAAGCGGAGTTTTTGATTAAAAAATAGCAAACTCAGGAGCCAGTCCGGGAACCAGTTCCCGGACTGGCTCCTAGATATGGAGAGAACAGTATGAACGCATTAGAGATCATAGACCGGATCGAAGAACTCCTGGATGGAAGCAAGAGGATACCTTTTTCTGCAAATATTTTAGTAAATGGAGATGAGGTATACGACCTTATCGAAGAGCTGAGGAATGTATTGCCTGAAGAGTTTAAACAATCCCGCTGGATAGTAAAGGAAAGAGAAAGTATGATTGCCGAGGCAAAGAGACAGGCCGATAAGATCATAAAGGATGCTGCTGATAAAGCGGGGGTATTGGTCGGCGAAACCGAGATAATGAAGAGGGCAAACAGAAAGTCTGAAGAGATAATGTCATCCATAGAAGCAAAGGCCAGGACCATACGGCTTGAGGCGGAAGATTATGCTGATGAAAAGCTGGCAAACCTTGAGGCAGTTTTGCATAAACTCCTTAATGCGATCGAGAAGGGAAGGGACCAGTTTAAAAATACCATTTCTTCAGGGAAATAGTCTTTTTTATTAAGTATTATTTAAAATACCTGTACAATAAGTTTCGGTTTAAATATTAGTGCATTTATGATATATTGTTGAGCTTGTTGGGCTTATGACAGGTTTATAATAAAAACATAGGAAGGAAGACATAAGTGGCCGTACCAAAAAGAAAAATATCCAGGACCAATAGGGATAAGAGAAGAACGCATGACCGTATAAAAATTGTAAATATAAATGAATGCCCCCGATGCCATAGTAAAAAATTGGCACATCATGTTTGCCAGGCATGTGGTTATTATAAAAATACGGAAATAATACCGCAGGAAAAAGACGCAAAAGGCAAGCCTATAAAGAAGGAAGCACCTAAGGCAGAAGAAAAAGAAGCCGGCAGCAAAGAAAAAGAGGCCAGCAGCAAAGAAAAAGAGGCTGAGGTAAAGTAAAAAATAGAAAAGAGATCTGTATAGACCGGGGGGTATAGGTTTTGAGTTTAAAAGATTTTTTTTGCCCGGATTCCGTGGCAGTGATAGGGGCTGCAAGGGAAGAGGGTAAAGTCGGACGCATAATTTTTGATAATATTACCGGATCAGGTTATAAGGGAAAACTTTTTCCGGTAAACCCAAAGGCCAGTGACATAAACGGCCATAAATGCTACTCATCAATACTTGATATCAAACAGGATATCTCACTTGCAGTAATTGTAATACCAGCAAGATTTATTTCAAAAGTGCTGGAGGAATGCTCGGAAAAGGGTATAAAGTATGCCATTATCATCTCTGCAGGCTTTAAGGAAACAGGCGTAAAAGGAGCCAAAAGAGAAAAGCGCCTTATCGAAAAGGCGAGGGACTATGGTATCAGGATACTGGGGCCGAACTGTCTCGGCATGATAGATGCATCATGTCCCATAAACGCATCTTTTTCGGCAAATATGCCGTCAAAGGGAAAGATCAGTTTTATATCACAGTCCGGGGCACTTCTGACTGCTGTGCTTGACTGGGCAAAGACTTCAAAAATCGGTTTTTCAAAAGTAGTCTCTCTTGGAAACAAGGCAGATATTTCTGAAAATGATTTTTTCGAAGCATGGAAGAATGATCCTCAGACAGATGTGATCACTGCCTATCTGGAAGGTGTTACCGATGGTAAAGAATTTATCAGGATATCTTCAAAAGCATCAAGGATAAAACCTATTATAGTTATAAAATCAGGTAATACTGATGCAGGTGCAAGGGCTGTATCTTCACATACGGGAACTCTTGCAGGTTCAAATAAGGCTTATGAAGCTGCATTTAAACAGGCAGGTATTATAAGGGCCGATACTATAAAGGAGTTATTTGATTATGCAAAGGCATTTTCCTATCAGCCATTGCCTAAAGGAAAAAAAGTTGCAATAATTACTAATGCAGGTGGTCCGGGAATCATGGCCACTGATGCATGTGAGAATAATGGGATACAGCTTGCTAGCTTTAGTACTGAGACTATTGATAAGTTAAAAAGTTTTCTTCCTGAAGCAGCAAATCTGTATAATCCTGTGGATGTCTTAGGTGATGCACTTTCGGACAGGTACAGGAAGGCTCTTGAAGCAATTATACAGGACAATAATGTGGATGCGGTAGTGGTGCTTCTAACACCACAGGCAATGACTGAAGACCTGGAGACAGCCAGGGCCATATCCGATGTAATGGATAAATCTGAAAAGCAGATACCGGTGGCGACCAGCTTTATGGGCGGAGACGAGGTCAAAAAGGGTATCAATTATCTTACAAAGAAGAGAATACCAAATTTTGAGATCCCGGAATCCGCAGTCGGTACATTAAAAGTCATGATGGATTATAATGAGTGGAGGGCCGAAAAAAGTCATCCGATAATCGAGTTCAATGTTGACGAGGAAAAGGTTAAATCGGTCTTTGACAGATGCAGGTCCGAAGGCAGGTTGGAGCTTGGTGAACTTGAAGCCAGGGAAATACTTGAAGCTTACAGGATACCGGTTCCAAAAGCCGAAGTTGCCTGTGATATAGGGGAAGCCAAAAGAATAGCAGCTAGTATGGGCTATCCTGTTGTTTTAAAAATAGTATCACCAAATATTTTGCATAAAACCGATGTCGGTGGTATAAAAGTAGGAATAGAAGATGAAAAGGAACTTAAAGAAAGCTATGATGATATCCTTTTCAGCGTAAAGAAATATATGCCTGGTGCCAATATTTCCGGAATACTTGTCCAGGAGATGGTAAAAGATAAAAAAGAGACCATAATAGGAATAAGTGAAGATCCGCAATTCGGTCCGATGATAATGTTTGGGCTTGGCGGCATATATGTCGAAGTCCTAAAGGATGTATCTTTCAGGATCGCACCGATAAGCGAAAAGATCGCAAGGGAGATGATCGGGGAGATTAAGGCGATAAAACTTTTGAAAGGTACAAGAGGAGAGAAACCGTCAGATATTGAGAGTATTATTGATGTACTGCTCAGGATGTCTCAATTAGTCACAGATTTTCCTGAAATAATGGAAATGGATATAAATCCTTTATTTGTAATGAAGCGAGGGGAAGGTTCCATCGCTGGAGATGCAAGAATAAGAATAGGAGGTTAGATCATGGTTCCGTTATATTTCATTTCGAACCAGCCGTTTTCGGGTAAAAGTTCTATGTGCGTAGGTGTAAGCAAGATACTGGCCGAAAAAGGTCTCAAAGTCGGTTATATGAAACCGGTAGGGACTCTTCCAACAAGAGTCGGCGGGATCACTACTGATGAAGATGCCCAGTATATATCAAATATCCTGGAGTCCGGGGACCAGCTTGAAGACATATGTCCCATTGTCATAACCCAGCAGTATACCCGTGAAGGCCTGAAAGACGATAATTTTTCTAAAAATTTTATAGATAGAATAGAAAAATCATATAAGAATATAAACAAGGGCAAGGACATAGTAATACTTGAAGGCGCAAAAAGTATTGAAGACGGATATTTCCTTGGAATATCTTCACTCAAGATATGTGACAAGCTTGGTGCAAAAGCTATCATGGTCATCAGGTATAATGCCGATATTGTGGATCTGATACTTCATTCAAGAGACATATTGGGAGATTGTTTCGGCGGAGTTATAATCAATTGGGTTCCCAGGAGCCAGCAGGAATATGTCGAGGAGCTGATACTTCCATATCTTAAGAAGAAAGAAATAAATATTTATGGTTATGTGATGTCTGATAAGATCCTTTCATCTGTCAGTGTCAGGGAGATGGCTGAGCTTCTTGGGGGACAGATAATCTGTGCCGAAGACAAAGCGGATGAGCTGGTCGAGACCTTTATGGTAGGAGCCATGGGCCAGGAACAGGCTTTGAAATTTTTCAGGCGGAAAGCGAATAAAGCCGTCATAACCGGTGGCGACCGTGCAGATGTCCAGTTGGCCGCACTCGAGACACCTACAAAATGTCTCATACTTACAGGTAATTTCCAACCTTCTTCAGTAGTGCTTGGAAGAGCTGAGGAATTGGGAGTTCCTATGGTGCTGGTAAATTATGATACTCTAACAGCAGTAGAAAAAGCCGGGGATATTATCGGCCAAGTCAGATTTCATGAAGTTAAAAAAATAGATAAGATCGTCGAAGTAGTTAGAGAGTATATTGATACTGACGGCATTCTTGAACTTTCTAAAAAATAGCTAATGTCGAGGGGACAGGCTCCCAGGTTTTACAAGTGAAAGACAGATCTAACAGATATCCAATAATAGTAGATGCCATGGGTGGCGATTTTGCTCCCCTGGAGATCATCAAGGGTGCTCTTGAGGCATCTGCCATGCATTCTGCAGAAGTAAAGCTTATTGGTGATAAAGACAGCATCCGGAAGGCAGCAGATTCAGGGAGATTGGATATCACAGGTCTTGAGATATCACCCAGCACCCAGGAAGTCGGGATGGATGAATCTCCATCTGATGTCCTCAAGAATAAGAAAGGGTCATCGATCTATATAGGCTCACAGCTTGTGGGCCAGGGAAACGGCAGTGCTTTTTTATCCGCAGGAAATACAGGAGCTGTGATGGCATGCTCTCTTTTTAATATTAAAAGGATAAAAGGAGTATTCAGGCCCGCGATAGCTGCTGTAATACCTCTTGCAGATTCAAGATTTGTCCTTATAGATGCCGGGGCAAATGCGGATTGCAAACCCATATATCTTGCACAGTTTGCCTTGATGGGTAAAGTCTATAGTGAAAATATCCTTGGTGTGAAAGATCCGAAAGTCGGTATTGTAAATATCGGCGGAGAAGAAAAGAAGGGAAGTGAGCTTGCTATAGAGGCTCATAAGATGCTAAAAGATATAAAAAGGCTTGATTTTGTCGGCAATATCGAAGGAAGAGAGATGTTTGAGGGCAGCGCAGATGTAGTGGTAACAGACGGTTTTACGGGAAATGTGATACTTAAAGTTCTCGAAGGCCTGGCAAAAATGTTTTTTGGGGAAGTCAAGTCAGCCCTAACATCTTCTTTTATTTCAAAAATGGCGGCACTTATACTTAAAAAACCTCTTAAGAAAATGAAAAACAAGTTTGATTATGAGACCTATGGAGGCGCCCAGCTGCTCGGACTCAATGCTCCTGTAATAATATCTCACGGCAGCTCAAAGGCAAGGGCGGTAAGGAATGCAATCAGGGTCGGACAGGAAAGCCTGCAGACTGATCTTGTTGAAAAAATAAAAAAAGAAATAGAGCTTTTTAAATAATTAAAACTTTTATAAAAAATTATAGTCAAAATTGATGAAATTATAATTTAATTAATTATAATAATAGCAAATTAACAAGTTAAAGGAGAAAAGGTATGGAAAATTTTGACAAGCTCAAAGAAATACTTGTGGATGTTCTTGGTGTCAATGAAGATGATGTAAAACTGGAAAGTAAATTTGTTGATGACCTTGGAGCAGACTCGCTGGATCTGGTCGAACTTATCATGGCTTTTGAGGATAAATTCAGTATAGAGATAAGCGATGAAGAAGCTGAAAAAATGGTCACGGTAAAAGACGTTCTTGACTATATTTCTTCAAAGAGTTGATCAATTTAAATTTTTCATAATATATTTATAGTAAATTATATTTTTCCGGGTTAACGGAAGGATGTTTGAATTTAAACGGTATAACTGTGTGTATGCAGTGAGCCGGTAAACATAGGTGGCGGTTTTAAGCATATGAGTGATGAAGAAGGTATTTTAAGAAAAAGAGTCAGGGATTGGCTCAGGTGTCTAGGCATTGAGCCCGTGGACCTGAAAATATATATTCAAGCTCTTACTCATCGTTCATTTGCCCGCCAGATAAATGTTCAGTCAAGGGGAAATGAACAGCTGGAATTTTTAGGTGACAGCGTTCTTTCCTTTTCAATCACTTCCTATCTTTATAAGAACTATAGTCATTTTGCAGAGGGCAGATTGGCAAAGATAAGGGCAATACTTGTAAACAAGAAAACTCTTTCAATGATCGCACGTACAATCGAGATCGACCAGCAGGTGCTGCTCAGTGAAAATGAGGAAGCATGTGATGGACGTGAAAAGGATTCCATCCTTGCTGATGCAACAGAAGCTTTGATCGGAGCGATCTATGTGGATGCTGGAATAAAATTTACAGTAGGCTGGATACTTGAAAAGTATGAAGTGCGTATCGAGAATATGATAAATGCTCCCCAGATATCTGACTATAAGACATATTTGCAGGAAGCTATCCAGGCGGATTACTTAAAGCTTGTCAAATATAAGGTGGAGAAGTCTGTGGGTCCGGATCATGAAAGGACTTTTCACTCTGCGGCTATGCTTAACGGCAGGATAATCGGCCGGGGGAAAGGCGGGAGTAAAAAAGAATCCGAGCAGGATGCAGCAAAGAATTCACTTAAATTGCTCTATGATCTTGACTTGTAAATAAACAGCAGTCTATATGCTATGTGGTAAAATAATTTTTATTTTAGGAGCATGTCCGAGAACTGGGCTCAGGCTCCCAGGTCACTTAATACCAGTATAGGAGAAAACTTAGTTTGTATCTTAAGAATATAACACTCCGGGGCTTTAAATCTTTTGGGAACAGAAGCATACTCAATTTTGAACAAGGAACAAGCGTTATTGTGGGCCCCAATGGCAGCGGGAAAAGTAATGTTGCCGATGGTATTTCATGGGTGCTTGGCGAACAGAGCCCTAAATCACTCAGGGGAAGCACGATGGGTGATGTCATCTTCAGGAGCAAAAAAGAAGAGATGGCCATAGCCGAGGTATCCCTTCTTTTCGATAATAAAGACAAACTGTTTGATGTAGAATTCAGTGACGTAAAAATCACCAGGCGGGTATATGCAGAAGGTGGTAGCGAGTACTTCATAAACTCATCTCCCTGCAGGCTTATGGATATACAGGAATTGCTTTCAGATACCGGGATCGGCAAGGGCCTGCATGTGATCATAAATCAGGGTCAGGTAAATGAAATAGCGCTTCTCAAGCCGGTCGAAAGGAAGATGGTCATAGATGAAGCTCTGGGGATCTCAAAGCATAAGAACAGGCGGAAAAAATCCATATCAAAACTGGAAAAAGTAAGGGATGATATTGAGCGACTGGATGACCTGCTGGAAGAGATCAAGAGGACAATGGACCCGCTGGAAATAGAAGCAAAAAGGGCAAGAGAATATTCAACAGTGGCAAATGAGCTTAAAGGCGAGGAGATTTCATTATTCCTTAAAAATCTGGGCCATCTCAATATTGTATGGGAGAAACAGGAAGATTCTTACAGGAAAATAAAAGAAGAGATCAAAACGGCCAGTGACAGGATAATCGAAGTCGAAAGACAGAAGAGCAATCTCATAAATACTATTGGTTCAAAACAGGCGGAGTATGAAACATGGAAAGCAAAGATTGAAGCTTTTAGTGCCGGAAGGACCAGGCTCTCAAATATTACAGCGCTTATCGATAGTAAAAAAAATGTGTTTTCAACTCTTTACAATATGTTTGATCTGGAGCTTAAGAATGGGTCCACACCCGGGGGCTGGACTGCTGATAAAGCGCTGGAAAAAGAAAAAGAGATAATGGACCTTTCTTTTCTTGGAAAGATCACAAAGAAAATGGAGTCCATAGACAA
>SDBU01006117.1_pt1 | contig 14226 bp, 12 predicted proteins | sample 2277071 | NCBI WGS metagenome assembly SDBU01 (sample SAMN10397929, study PRJNA504765) | marine sediment metagenome | isolation source: marine sediment core GS08_GC12, 126 cmbsf | place: Arctic Ocean: Gakkel Ridge, Loki's castle | collected 2008
GGCTAAGATTGTTCCTTCTCAGATACTGAATCATCTGACTCGCTGCTGTCTCCACATCTCGGAAGTCCACAATTATGCCGCATCTGGCTTCTTCCACAATTCTCAAGACTGGAATGTCCGAGACAATGCACGGCAGACCAGATGCCATTGCCTCAAGGAGGGTTAAAGGTTGCCCTTCATAAATAGAGGTCATTATGTAGAAATCAGAGCAAGCATAGAGGTCAGGCACATCTTTTTCGTGGTCTACGAAACCCAAAAATCTGACGTTATTCACGCCCTTTGCTTTGGCAAGCTTCTTGGTTCCCTCCAGAAGTTCTCCACTGCCGGCAATCACTAGAGTCATGTTTTTGATGTTTTTTTCAATCAATGAGAACACTTCAATCAGCTTATACGGTTGTTTTTGCTCACTTAGTATTCCCAGGCTCAGAAGGACAAGTCCATCCTCTGGGAGATTGAACTTGTTTCGTAACTCCCTTTTGTTGCCTGAGGGTGCAAATCTTGCGGTATCTACTCCATTAGGTATGTATGTTATTCTTTGGGGCTCTACGCCTAGCTGCTCCAATTCATGGCAAACCTGCTGGCTGACGCCAGCAAACATGCCAGGCATCTTTTTGTAAGCGCGCCTTTCAAATTGCGCCATAATTCTGTGGTATAGGTGAACCATCACTGGGTAATCCGTCAATGAATAGCCGTGATATGTAGTATGAATGGTAACTAGGCTCTTCTTAAGCCCGGTTCTAAAGACCATTGGACTTGGGTTGTGCAGCCAGACAGCGTCATATTCACTGTGATTCTCTCTCACATACTTGCCGGCTTTATGCCAGAAATAGAAGATCCTGTACAGGTGATCAAATAAGCCATAGTTGTGAGCTTTCTTAATTAAACCTCGGCGACACAATTCTATATCGCCGCCTGTTGGCGCGCAGACCGTGCAATCAACCCCCATCTCTTCAAGCTGATTTACAACATAGTAGGCAACGTTTCCTGCTCCGGAAGAATAGTACGGCGGAAACTCGTATATGCAAGTTAGAATCTTCATTTCTAGCTATCACAACTTCTCCCGCTCAATTTCAACCTTTGAAATGGCCCCGCACTATTTGTATATGCTAACCATCCCATTATCATAAAGCTTATCCTTTTCTTCAAGCCAATCAATCTCGCTTTCATGAAGCCTGGCATAGATTTTCCCACCCATATAATACTTCCCCGGCGCTACTCTCTTATAAGGGAAGCCGATATCAATGTCAAACTGGCTGAAGATGATGAAGCCATCCTCTGGAAGCTGTGGCCAGTCTATAACCAGTATCTCCCTGCCTTGGGGAGTCTCGACCTCATTGATGGGTAATCTATCGGCTGCGATATTGGATAGGGGGTGTCTCAAACTCCAGCTCTTGCTGATGCTGGAGCCAGCAGGTATATACTGCTCTGCCCAGTTGGCGGAGTACCTTTCATAGGGGGTTTCATACAATTTCCAGTAGGCTCTATCACCTTTGAAGATGCTGGTCTCCTCGCCATGAATAAGGCTGGCAAGGGAAAAGAAGGAAAGGCACATTACCAGTATGATGGGCAGCGGCTTTAATTTCTTGAAGTTGTCGAGCATCCATATGATAGCGCAGCTACCAAGGAAGACCAGCGAGAACTCCTGCAAAAATACATATAGTCTATTGGTCCCGAAATAGACTTCCTTCATTAGAATGCCAATGCCCATTAGAAGTGGGAAGACAAGAAGCAGTGCTATTACGAACTTCTTGAATGGCGAGCTATATTTGAAGAAATGTAGAAAGCCAATTGTCGAGAGCATGATTAACATGCCACTCCCTATTTCGTTGAGAAATAGAGTCTCTAAGGGCAATCTGGCGAAGGTGGTTGTCAGGCTTATGCTGGCAACAGCCTCGTGGGTGAAAGCATTATAATATACCGCGACGATGTTAACCAGCTTATCCATCATGCTGGAGACATACATCCAGTGGGCCAAGACGCCTACAACGAAGAGCAGCGCCAAACCGCCAATCCGGAACTGATAGCCTCGGTGTTTCACGCGGTAAGACAGCTCAACAAGCAGCATTGTCGCCAGTACAATCAGCATGACGACCGAAGAGTAGTGATGGGCAAAAATAGCTGCAGTGGCCAGGATTACAAAGAGGATTACAAATCTCGAGTCCTTTTTGTGGTATATGTATAGTGTGATGGCAAATATCGCGATTGCCAGAAAATAGGTATAGGTCATATGGGTAGGGTGTGATGCCCAGCTCATCAGGAAATCACAACAGGTATAGATCAAAGCGGCAAACAAGCCGAACTTCAGGTTGACAAACCTTCTCCCGATGAGGAAAACAAAGACAAGTCCCAGTGACATAACAAACCCGCCAAGACAGTAATAGAGCATCCTTGGGTCTACGCCTGAAATCAGGCTATTGGCAGCTACCAGGATATGGTGGCTGGGAAAGCTTGAATAGGTATAACCTAGCGGTATGTGTCCAACGCTGATGATGGGGATTGTCATATCAAATATATGGTAATTTGAGTCAGGAAGACCAATCCCGTAGGGGAAGAGTATTTGATTGGTCAGGGTTATGTTCAAAACCAATAGGAAGGATTTGAGCAGGTTGAGGTGACCTTGAGTGCTGGTATTGACGAACAGCACATCTATAGCAATTAAGCCGGCACACAAGGCAATGGAGACATAATACAAGACTGTTTTGGTATAGAAGCCCTGTAGCAGTGCCAGGAAACTTAGCCCATAGAATATGAAGAACAATATTGATAATGTAAGGCGAATCCTGTTCTGCCTGCTTTCTGATAGGCGAGGGGCGTTGAGGGTTAGCTCGTTACTGGCAAAAGCTCTGCGGAATACTATGAACAGCAGGGCCCCTATGGCTGCTGAAAGCGGCAATAGCAGATACTCGAAGTAACGGAGGTGATAGGCCACCAAAGACACGGCGAGCAAAAGCAGCAAGGCCAAGTGTTCTACCTTTATCTGTTTTACTATATGCAGATGATTTCCCTTATTCATCATTGGCTCAGGCGTGAAGTCCTTATTTATTCTGAGGTATCACCCCATTCTAAATGGGATTTCACTGTTTCAAGTCCAGGCTCATAGTGATTCTTTTCGCTTTGAAGCCAAATCTCTCATAAAGAGATATGGCCCTTGCATTGCCACACGAGACGTCCAGAGTAACCCTAGAAATGCCTCCTTGTTGCGCTTGTGTAACTAAGGCTTCCAGCATTTGGTCTCCTATCCCCTGGCCTTGAACTTTTGTTCCTATAACTAATCTACCTGTGAGGTTACCCTTCGGTGGTATTCTTTTTATCAGTAAGAAAGCGAAGCCTAAGATTTGATCTTCATCAGTGACAGCCACAAATGATAAAAAGGCTTGCCGTGGAAAAATTAGCAACAATAGATGCCTGAGAGTCCTGGAGGTCGACATTAACAGACCCAGATTGGCAGCAAGCCACCGAATACGGTAGGGCTTTGGCGTCCTAAAGAGGGGCATGGGAAACGATGATCCCATTCTATTAATACCCTTTAGGTCCCTAATTCGCAAACTTCTAATACTTATTCCGTTTGGTTTTGCAGTCGTGGTCACAGCGCTTATACTCCTATACTCAGTGTTTAACTAGCTGGTCCCCCACCTCTCTTATCCATTTCTCGGTGATTTCATCCCAGTCGAAGGTTTGTTTGACAAACTGCTTTATATTTCGCCCAAAATCTTCTCTAAGCTGTTCATCCTTGATTAGTTGACAGACTTTTTCTGTTAATGCCCGGGTATCAGCGGGGGAGACCAAGAAACCGCTCTTGCCGTCCTCGATTATCTCCCTTGTACCACCAACATCGGTAGCCACGATAGGGAGCCCGGCAGCGCCTGCCTCCAGAACGGAGGTGGGCAAGCCTTCCGAATACGAAGGGTTAACAAATATATCTGAATTATTTAGGATGTCGGCGATTTCCCTTTGGGTTTTCTGCCCCAAGAATAGAATCTTCTCTTTATCTATACTCTGTGCCAGTCTTTCCAATTCTGGTCTATAGGAGCCATCCCCGATAATCAACAGCCTGGCCTTAGATTCCTTGTTTATTTCGGGGAAGGCAATGATCAAGTCTTGCACACCCTTCCCGTGAACCAGGCGACCGACAAAGGTTATTGTCACTATGCTAGTTGACTGTCTTACCTGCCTTCTCTCAAATACTTCGGCATCGATTCCATTATGGATCAGGATTACCTTTTTTGCCCCCATCTTCTTCAGGAAATCGCAGGTATCGGTCGATACACCAACTGTCTTCCAGGCTAAGCTTACTACTAACCTTCCCAGAGTATGGTCGTTGGTCTTTCTTACCAGCTCAACAAACCCCCTTGAGGCAGCCGGCTTGGTGCCACGCTCGGTATGTACCAGATGGATTCTCTTTAGCTTAGCAAATATCAAGCCAACAAACGAGGTCAGAAATATTCTCCCCTGGGTATTTACCAGGTCATAGTCATTGCGTAAAAGCCGAAACAATATCCTGAGGGTGGTGAAGCTGGGTTTTGGAATGGGATAATTCCCCCATAGTATATTCCAAGATGGAAGCCGGCAAATGGATATTCCATCTAATTCGTCATAGGTTGGAAGCTTTTTGCTTTTGGGGGTATTTTCAGCATTACAGGTGATAATATCTATCTGAAATCCCCTCTCTATCAGCCGTCTTGACAGCTCATAGATGTTTGTTTCATAGCCACCAACGCTAGGAAGAAAATAGGCAGCAAATATCAGTATTCTGTTCACTTTAGCTTTGGGTTCCAATAGTGCTTCTCCATACTTGTGTTGATGCTGTTTCCACATAGTCGGTCTGCGCAATCTGCATATCTTATCCAAGATACCGGCTCTATTGTCATAGAGTAGTAGTCATATCTAGCCTCACCACAGGTTCCTCCACACCGTGCGGACAAGATTAGCCGGAAAGATGGTAAGGAAATGGAAGAGGGTCTTGGTTGTATATACTTGGGAGGCCCCAATCTCTTTGGCCAGCATTCTTGCCGGCACCTCGATTACTCTAGCCCCTTTCTGACGGGCTACGAGAATCTCCTCTATATCATTGGTAGTACTGAGATGCAACTTGTTTGAGGTTTCGTAGACTGTCTTGAAATGCTCTACTAGCCAGCGGCTCCAGCCTTTAAACCCTGATGTTGGATCAGTAATATGCCTTCTGGTCAGCAGTGATATGACCCAGAGGCAAAACCGGCGTGAAAGCTTCAAACGAAGGGGCTCCTGCCCTCGGTACTCACCAAGCTCGCGGGAGCCGATAACAAAGTCTGCCTTCCCCTCTATTAGAGGGCCTACAATCCTGCCTATATCGGAGGCGTTATGCTGACCATCAGCATCACAGAAAACGATGAAATCATAACCCTGTTCCAAGGCATAGATACGACCGGTCTGAATGGCCGCTGCGACCCCCAGATTCCTGCCGTGACTCACCACCAAAGCGCCCTTCCTCTTAGCTATGTCCACTGTCCTATCAGCAGACCCGTCATCAATGACAAGGCAATCGAAAGAAGGATACTCCGCCCTTATTGTCTCCAATACCCTTCCTATGTTTTGCTCTTCATCCTTCGCTGGTGTAACTACCAGGACTCTAGAATTCCGTTTCGTGTTGACGTTTATTTGGGTTGCGGCAATCCCTGGCCCTGGTATCTCTATTTTTTTTTCCAACGTTGATTGCCTTTAGACTGTATTATCATAATGCATCTTTGGCCATTGTATAAGAACACCTGTGTCATGTGCAAGGCATCACGACAAGTCACCACGATACGGTCAAAAATGGCACGGCCTTTCAGTGTGTGTCGTCAGCATTTTGGCACAACATCGGTAACGGACACTTTCTGCAACCACGATTGTCTAAAGAAGAAGCGTTAGGAGTCAACCCACTGAGGGAGTGAGTAGGCGTGACGCAGAGTGAGAAGAGTTCCAGGCATCAGCATATCATCGGTAAGTTTGGTGGGTATATGCTGTGTAACTGGCTCTCCCGCTCAGGATTTGAAGTGCCACAAACGAGATCTGGGATCGAGCGGAGTCAGAGTTGGTGCAGAATGCTGCTAATCCATGTATAATGCACCTGGTAACCAGGCGCTGATGATTTCGGAGGTACCATGAGTTTTCCCGTGGAAGAATATTTGAAACCGACTCCCTTCATCGATAGTGATGCTAGGTCTATCAGAGAAAAAGCCCAGGAGCTAACTAAGGCGCAGAAGAGAACTGTGGAGCAGGCCAAAAGCCTCTTCTATTTTGTCAGGGACCAGATCAAATACAATCCGTATGTACCGTTTCACCTTCCGCAACATTACCGGGCAAGCTACCTGTTGTCGGTAGGAGAAGGGTATTGTGTTCAAAAAGCGACTATTCTTGCTGCCTTGGCCCGAGCGGTGGGCATCCCGGCCCGTCTAAGATTGGCCGACCTCTACAACCATCTTCTTCCTGAAAAGATGGAGGAGATGTTGGGTACAGACCTGATCGTTTATCACGGTTATGATGAATTCCACATCGACGGGAGGTGGGTTAAGGCTACCCCTGCCTTTGATTTGAAGATGTGCCAGGAAAACCGAATTATCCCTGTGGAATTCGATGGCAAAAACGATGCCATATTCCACTCTCGTAATCAGGATGGGAGATTACACATTGAGTACGTCCACGACTATGGCCATTATCAAGATGTCCCGATGGAGGAGATTCTCGATGGCTGGGTCCGGGCTTACGGTTCTGAGCGCGTTGAGTCGTGGAAAAAGGATTTCGGCAAGGCTGCCAGCCTGTAGTCCATATCTTGGCTTGGTTTTCCTCCCAGGGGGATAGGGACATGGCCACCAATGGCTCAAGGGTTATATTGAGCGGATTACCGGGCTGAGTTCATACTACCTCTAGCATCTTGTCTACGGCCGCCATACAAAACGATGTACAAATGGAATCCTGAAGAATATCGCACAAGTTCATCCAATCAAAAAAGATGGGGTATTGATTTACTTTCGCATCCTAGTCTCGAGGGGTACGAAGATGTTTTGGATATTGGCTGTGGGGATGGAAAGGACGCTGAGGAACTCGACTTCAATGAGGAACCTGTAAAAGCGCCGTGAAGTGGGGACTGCTATCAAGGAATCCGGCCGATGCTGTCAGTCCGCCCCGTGTGCAACGGGCAGAAATGCACACCTGGGGTGAAGATGATGTACACCGTTTTCTTGAGGCTGCTAAGGATACGCCTTATTATGCGCTATTCTACCTTGCGTTGTTTACCGGTAGGCGGCGCTCGGAGCTGCTGGCCCTGCGCTGGCGGGACGTGGACTTCATACTAGGCCAAGTTTGCGTAAGCCGCAGTCTACATCATTTGAGGGGTGGTAGTATTGTTTTCAGGTCGCCCAAGACATCCAAGGGAAGGTTCACTACCACCTTCAGCCATTCTACTATTCAAAGAGCACCGGGAAAAGCAGAATTTAGAGCGGGACATGATGGGAGTACCGCTAACCGACGATGACCTGGCATTCAACCACGTGGACGGGAAGCCATTACTGCCCAATACCGTTACCCATGCCTGGATTAAGCTGGTGCGCCGGGCTGGTCTGGAGCCTATCAGACTGCATGACGCACGTCATAGCCATGCATCCCTTATGCTTAAACAGGGAGTACACCCCAAGCTAGTTCAAGGGCGGTTAGGTCATTGCCAGTATTCAGATAACCCTTGATACCTACAGTCACGTTGCCCCTGGGCTTCAAGAAGCGGCTGCGGCCCGCTTTGATGAGATGGTGGCCCCCAAGCGTGAAAATGAGGCCGTTGAAAGTCTTGGTTAGCTATCTGTTAGCTTTTTAGGGAAACGGCTCGTTATGGGGACTGCTTTGAGAGTCACTTTAGCTTGGGAAAGTGGCGCGCCTAGAGGGATTCGAACCCACGACCCTCGGTTCCGAAGACCGATGCTCTGTCCGCTGAGCTATAGGCGCGGGATGGGGTGAGTGGAGGGATTCGAACCCTCGCTCTCCAGGGCCACAACCTGGCGCCTTAGACCACTAGGCGACACTCACCATCAATGTGACACAAAGCTATTATAACTAAAAACCCTTGTCCTTTCAATCGGGTGGAGGACAGCGCTTACCGCTACTCTGGAAAGGGTTGGGGCAACTAGGTGACCGTCAGTTCTACCACAGTAACCCCAGCGCCTCCCTCTCCATAACCGCCAGGGCGGTATGATTTGACCAGAGGGTGCTTGGTGAGCTGCTCACGTACCACCTGGCGCAAAGTACCGCCGCCCTTACCATGAATTACCCTGACCTGGTACAGCCCGGACACGAAGGCATCATGCAGGTACTGGTCGAGCTTCAGCAGTGCTTCATCTACGGTGAGCCGGCGCAGGTGCACCTCGTTTACTGCTGGTGTGGTATTGGCATAAGTTCTCTTGCGCATGGCAGGTAATACTCCCGGCTTATTTTAACACTGCAACCAGCGATAGGACAATGGTTGAGATTATTTGACAACCCCTCACCCTTCGAGGCTTCAAGAGGTAACCCCATCCCCTGTTTTCCCTTCTCCTTGTTAAGGGGAAGGGGACTGGTCATATGAGACAGGCTTCGCCTCTCTTCAATTCTCCCTGCGCTAGGGTAAAACCATAGGAAAGTTTGAAGGGGGTGGGGATGGCAAACAATGTGCAATTGCAGGAGAAAGGATATGAGCTTGTTTGGAGGTTAAGTCAGGTGCTACAATAACTCTGGGGAATGGTGAGTTATGCCACTGGATGCTATAGTTGTCAAAGGTGCCTGCGAGCATAACCTGAAGAATATTGATGTTGTTATCCCGCGTGATAAGCTGGTGGTCATTACCGGAGTCTCTGGCTCAGGCAAGAGCTCGTTGGCCTTTGATACCATCTACGCTGAGGGGCAGCGCCGCTATGTAGAGTCTCTATCCGCCTATGCTCGCCAGTTCCTGGGCAGGATGGAGAAGCCTGAGGTTGACTATATCGAGGGCTTGAGCCCGGCCATTTCCATTGACCAGCGAGGCCCGAGCCGCAATCCTCGCTCCACTGTGGGCACCGTGACCGAGATTTACGATTACTTAAGACTGCTCTTTGCCCGCGCTGGTCATCCCCACTGCCCCAAGTGTGGGCGTGAGATCGCCATGCAGACGGTGCAGCAGATTGTGGATGCGGTTAAAGCACTGCCCGAGAACAGCCGGATTATGATTCTGGCACCGCTGATTAGCGACCGCAAGGGTGAGTATCAGGCAGTGTTTGATGACCTGCGTAAGGCGGGTTTTGCCAGGGTTCGGGTTGACGGGCATATCCATGACCTGTCCGAGGAGATGCGGCTTGATAAGAACCGGAAGCATACCATCGAGGCAGTGGTAGATAGACTAGTAATTGGGCAAAGCGGAAGCCAGGGTCGCATTGCTGATTCAGTAGAGACTGCCCTGAAGCTTGGGGCCGGGGTGGTGCTGGTGTCAATTGTTGATGGTGAGGAATTGCTGTTTTCGGAACACTTCGCCTGTATCCACTGTGGGATTAGCCTGGGAGAGATTGCTCCAAGAACCTTTAGCTTCAACAGTCCTCACGGTGCCTGTCCCGCTTGCACCGGTTTGGGGGTCAAGCTGGAGATAGACACACACCTGGTTATCCCCAATGACGAACTCTCGATAGCCCAAGGGGCAATTCACCCTGGGTGGTATTCCTCTTGGTACTTCGATCAGTTCGAGTCTTTGGCCCGGCGCCACGGTTTTTCTGTTCATACCCCGGTTAGGGAGCTCAGTGAGCATAAGTTGAAACTGATACTTTTTGGTGAAGAAGGTGAAACGATAAGGCACCGAAACCGGTATGGTCATGTTAGGGAATACTATAGCGGTTATGAGGGAGTAATCCCTCGCATGGAGCGCCTGTACCGTGACACAGAGTCTGAGCACTCCCGGGCTAACATAGATCGTTACATGGTATCGAGGGTGTGCCCCGTCTGCCAGGGAAAGCGACTTAAACCAGAGTCGTTGGCGGTGACCATTGGCGCCAGGAATATTATGGACGTCAGCTCGATGTCGGTGGCCCAGGCATTGGAGTGGGCAGCGGCTCTTGGTGGCAGGGAAACAATGCTTAATGAGCGGGAGCAGATGATAGCCCGCGAAATCCTTAAGGAGATTCAAGCCCGCCTCACCTTTCTCCAAGACGTGGGCTTGGACTACATTACCATTGACCGTCCATCGGCTACCCTTTCTGGGGGTGAGGGGCAGCGAATTCGCCTGGCAACACAGATTGGCAGTGGGCTGATGGGGGTGCTCTATGTCTGCGATGAGCCGACGGTGGGTCTGCACCCAGCCGATGACTTTCGTCTGATTGAGACCTTGAAGAGACTAAAGGATTTAGGTAATACGATACTGGTGGTCGAGCATGATGAAGCCATGATGCGGGCTGCTGACCACATTATTGACATGGGACCCGGCGCTGGGGAGCACGGTGGCTGGATTGTCGCCACCGGGACTGTTTCTGATATTATGAACTCAAAGGAGTCAATAACTGGTCAGTATCTTAGCGGTGTCAAGCAGATTCCTCTGCCACCAAAGCGGCGCCCCGGCTCAGGCGAGGAACTAATAATCAACGGCGCTAGGCAGAACAATCTAAAAGACATAGATGTCCGTATTCCCCTGGGCAAATTTGTCTGTATTACCGGCGTTTCCGGTAGTGGCAAGAGTAGTTTGATTGACGAGGTTCTATACAAGAAACTGGCACAGAAGTTCTATCGGTCACGGGAGAGACCGGGTGATTGCGATGATATCATCGGTGTCGAGTATATTGATAAGGTGGTCAGTATTGACCAGTCTCCCATTGGTCGCACTCCTCGCAGTAACCCGGCTACCTACACCGGCACCTTCACCCCGGTTCGCGAGCTTTTTGCTACGGTTCCTGAGGCACGGATGAGAGGCTATACCCCGGGACGGTTCTCGTTTAATGTAAAGGGTGGGCGCTGCGAAGCCTGCCGTGGTGAGGGGTTTATCCAGATCGAGATGCAATTTTTGCCCGATGTGACCGTTCCCTGTGAGGTGTGTAAGGGGAAGCGCTATAACCGTGAGGCTCTGGAGATTAGATTCAAGGGCAAGAATATTGCCGAGGTATTGGATATGACTATCGAACAGGCACTTGCTTTCTTTGAGCATTTCCCCAAGGTGAGGAGCAAGCTGGAAACGTTGAACGATGTTGGGCTGGGCTATATTCGTCTGGGTCAGCCAGCGCCTACCCTTTCTGGTGGTGAGGCGCAACGGGTGAAACTGGCTACCGAATTATCACGGCGGTCAACCGGCAGGACACTGTATATTCTTGATGAGCCGACTACCGGGCTCTCCTTTGAGGACGTGGCGGCACTACTGCGGGTATTGCAGCGTCTGGTCGATGCCGGCAATACGGTCGTTATTATCGAGCACCATCTGGACGTGGTTAAGAGTGCTGATCATATCATCGACCTTGGGCCGGGGGCTGGTGACCTGGGGGGCTATATTGTCGCCACTGGAACGCCCGAGGAGGTGGCCCAGGAGAGGTCTTCATATACCGGGCAGTACTTGGGCAGGGTGCTATCTAAGGATATTGAGTATGCGTTGACTGGCTAACATTCCAGTAGGGGGGACTAAATGACTCGGGAAGAAGCACTTAATTCGATTAAAGCCAATGTAGAAAACGAACACTCGGTGAAGCACATGCTGGCCACAGAGGCGATTATGCGGGCTCTAGCCAGGCGTCTTGAGGAAGATGAGGAGGAGTGGGGGCTCACCGGACTCCTTCATGACATTGATATGGAGCTTGCTGAAGGAGACATGAACACTCATAGTAAGCTGGGGGCTGACCTGGCCAGGGAGCTGGGGGCAAGCGAAGCTATGACTCATGCCATTCTAACTCACAATGAGATGCATGGTGTCCCGTTGGAGACGGAGCTTGATAAAGCCCTGTTTTGCGCTGACCCGCTGACTGGCCTTATCACGGCGGCCGCCTTGGTTCGCCCGAACAGAAAACTGGCTGGTCTTGAGGCAAAGTCGGTGATCAAAAGGTTCAAGGAAAAGAGCTTTGCGGCGGCGGTGAACAGGGAACAAATCGCCCTGTGTAGTGAAATCGGGCTCCAGCTTGATGACTTCATCGGTCTGGGGCTGGAGGCAATGAAGGAAATTGCTGATGACCTTGGTCTATAGATTAACCTACTTCAGGTGTTGAGACAGGAGAGGTCTTCAGCTAGAGGACAGTACTCAGGCAGGGGGTTATATAAAGATATTATGCATTTACTGGCTAAGGTAGTTTGTTTTGGCTAACCAAGAGACTTTACCGCTAACCGAGAGTGAGAGACAAAGGTTTTTTTATGGCTATGTCGTGGTCGTGGCTGGCTTCTGTGGCATCCTGATAATGTTTGGTGCCTTCTATACCTTTGGTGTCTTTTTCAAGCCACTGCTGACTGAGTTTGGCTGGACAAGGGCAGCGACCTCTGGAGCGTTCTCACTATATATGGCGCTACATGGGTTTCTTGCCATCGTTGCCGGGAGACTGAACGATAGGTTCGGTCCTAGGCTAGTCATCACCGGCTGTGGCATTATTTTAGGTTTAGGCTATATATTAATGTCGCAGATCAGTGCTATCTGGCAACTGTATCTGTTCTACGGGGTGATATTGGCTTTGGCGATGAGTGGTAGCTTTGTTCCTATAGTATCTACCGTGGCCAGATGGTTTGTTAAGAGAAGAGGACTAATGACCGGTATCGTTGTCGCCGGTGTTGGGGTGGGGGCAATGATTATGCCGCCAATAGCTAGCCGGCTCATTATTGCCTATCACTGGCGCCTGTCCTACATTATTGTCGGCCTTGCTGCTATGGTAGTCACTATATTAGCTGCCCAATTCTTGAGGCATGACCCCGCTAAGATGGGGCAGTTGCCCTATGGTGCTGATGAAGCCAAGGTAGAAGGCTTAACTTTGGAAACCGCCGGCGTTTCATTTTGGGAAGCAATTCGTACCAGGCAATTTTGGCTGCTTTGCTTAGTACTTGCCTCATGTTTTTTTAGCGTGGGTGTAATTTTGGTTCATATTGTTGCCCATGCTACTGACCTTGGAATCTCAGAGACCAGTGCCGCCAATATTCTGTCTTCTATTGGTGGGCTGAGCATTGCTGGCCGGGTTACAATGGGTATTATTGCCGATAGAATTAGTAATAAGCAGGCGCTGGCTATTGTCTGTATTGGGACGGCAGTTCCCCTATTCTTCCTCGCTGGTGCTAGAGAGTTGTGGCTGCTTTGCCTGCTTGGTGCTATCTTTGGCTTTGCCTACGGGGGTTTGGTTTCGCTGCAGTCACCAATAGTCGCCGGGCTATTTGGACTGAGTTCGCACGGTATGATTCTTGGCGGCACTTCCTTTATCGCCACCCTCGGCTGTGCTATTGGTCCGGTGGTGGCTGGCAGCATATTCGATGCTACCGGGAGTTATAGCTCCGCTTTCCTGGTCTGTGCCATCGCCAGCATTATCGGGCTTATATTGGTATCACTACTAAAACCATCCACTAGGTGAGGAGAAACAAGTGACTCGGGAAGAAGCCATTGACTCTATAAATTAACTCACTTCAAGCGTTGACCCCTCCCCAGTCTTAATCACGTCAATACGGGTCGGGAAGGTATCTCTGAGTTCGTTAATATGAGTGATAACCAGTATCTTGTCAAAGTCGTCCTGGATGGAGTTGATTGCCTCCTTGATCTTTTCGATGCCGCTGCTATCTTGAGTGCCGAAGCCTTCATCAACAATCAGGGTACGAAGGGGTGCCCCGGCTCGTCTGGCCAGTAACTTGGACAGGGCGATGCGAATGGCAAAGTTAATACGGAAGGCTTCACCACCGCTGAACATCTCATAATTTCGCATGCCCAGCTCATCCGAGATATTGATATCCAGGGTTTCCAGTAAATCTCCTTTCCTTGTTTGCCGCTGGGTTTCAATTTTTAGATGCATCCTGTTATCAGTCATTCGTGCCAGCAATTTATTAGCCTCAATCTCAATCTCGGGGAGTGCCGTTTCAATAAGCATAGCCTGTACTCCCCTTTTGCCGAAAGTCTGAGCCAGGTCTCTATAGATTTTCTCTTCTTTGGCTGCTTGACTCTTTAACCTTTCCTTCTCTTTCTTTTGCACCTCCAACTCGGCACAGCGCTCCAGCTTTGCCTTCACACTCCACAGTGTTTCCTGGGCTTGTTTTTGCTGGGCGGTTAGTGCCAGGTACTCGGCCTCTGCCTGGGCC
>SDBU01006118.1_pt1 | contig 14224 bp, 7 predicted proteins | sample 2277071 | NCBI WGS metagenome assembly SDBU01 (sample SAMN10397929, study PRJNA504765) | marine sediment metagenome | isolation source: marine sediment core GS08_GC12, 126 cmbsf | place: Arctic Ocean: Gakkel Ridge, Loki's castle | collected 2008
GTATGGATCTCTGCGACGAAAAATTGCCTCGGCGTCGTTCGGGAAGCGGGTGCTGTTTCACACTTTGTTCACGCTTTCATCTCTGGGCTGGTTGTTTGGTCGTCGCTGGGGCAAGGTGCTGTTTCGTGGTCTGCGCGATAAAGCCGGTCTGGGGTCGATCCGTATGTTTGTATCCGGCGCCGCCGCTCTGCCGTCGGTTGTTACCCGCTTCTTTCATCTGCTCGGTTTTGATTTCGTGCAGGGCTACGGTATGACCGAATGCTCGCCCGTTATCTCAGTGGTGCACCCCGACGACATCCGGTTTGGCTCCGTCGGCCCGCCGCTTAACAATGTCGAGGTGAAAATTGCCGGGGCCGATCCCGAAACCGGCGTGGGGGAGATTATCGTCAAAGGCGACAGCATCACTCCCGGCTACCGCGACGATGTCGAAAAGACGGCGGAATTGATCGTCGACGGCTGGTTGCACACCGGCGATCTGGGCAAGCTTCAGAATGGACACCTCTGGATTACCGGACGCAAAAAAAGCCTCATTGTCTCAGCCGCCGGCAAGAATATCTATCCCGAAGAACTTGAAGACAGGTTGCTCGAGTCGAACTTCATCCTGGAAGCGGTGGTGTTTGGACGCCCCAAACAGAACCGTCAGGGTGAACAGGTCTGTGCCCTGCTGGTGCCGGACATGGAACAGATCGCGGCTGATCGGGGAAAACTGCCGGATATAACGGACCACGAGAGGATCAGAAAAGTACTGGCGGTCGAGGTTGAACAAGTCAACCGTCGCATGGCCGGGTACAAGCGGATTGTCAGTTTTGATTTTCAACTTGAGGAGTTAGAAAAAACATCTACAAAGAAAGTTAAACGATTTCTATATAAGTGAGACGGCCTATGGTTGTTACCAGCGAAATCCAACTGAAGACCGGCGGGCCGGGAGAGATTGTCGATATTACCGACAGGCTTCAGGAAGCGGTCAGCGGCTCGGGAATGAATGCCGGCACTATCACGGTGTTCGTACCCGGTTCGACCGGCGGCATTACCACGATTGAATACGAACCGGGACTGCTGAAGGACGTGCCGGAACTGATGGAAAAACTCGTTCCTTCCGACCGCGACTACGAACATGACAACACCTGGCACGATGGTAACGGCTTTTCGCATCTGCGGGCGGCCCTGGTGGGGCCGGACGTTACCGTGCCGTTTGTCGAAGGTCAATTGACCCTTGGCACCTGGCAGCAGGTAGTCTTTCTCGAATTCGATAACCGCCCCCGGCAGAGGCGAATTGTGCTGCAGATCATGGGCGAGTAGCGACGGCGATGAAGTTCACACCGCTTCAACGGGTGGGAGGCAAACTGCGCCTGCTCAACCAGGCCAAACTGCCGGGCGAGGTCGAGTACCGCGAACTGGATAACTACCGGGATATCATTGAAGCGATCAAGCAACTCCAGGTGCGCGGTGCCCCGGCGATCGGCATCGCTGCGGCTTATGGTCTGGCGGTCGCGGCTGAACAGGCCGGGGATTGCTCCAGGATATATCTCGAGAAAGTTGCATACGATTTCAAGGCGGCGCGTCCGACCGCCGTTAATCTTGGCTGGGCTGTAGACCGGGTCCTGGCCCGGCTCGATACCGGTGACACCCGGACGTTGGAGAAAACGTTGTCTTTACTGTGGACCGAGGCGGCAGCGATCCACGAGGAAGACCGTCGCTTGTGCGAAAATATCGGCCGCCACGGAGCGGAGTTGATCCATGACGGAGACACTATCCTGACCCATTGCAATGCCGGAGCATTAGCCACCGGCGGTATCGGCACCGCCCTGGCAGTGGTGTACACCTGTCGCGATCAGGGTAAACGGATCAGGGTCTATGCCGACGAAACACGACCGCTGCTCCAGGGCGCTCGCCTGACCACTTGGGAGTTGATGCAGGAGGGGATCGACGTTACCCTTATCTGCGACGACATGGCCGGCACGTTGATGTATCAGGGAAAGGTGGATCACATTATTGTAGGGGCTGACAGGATTGCCCGCAACGGCGACGTGGCCAACAAGATAGGCACTTATCCATTAGCTGTGCTGGCCCGTGAACACCGGTTGCCGTTTTATGTGGCGGCGCCCTATTCGACTTTCGATAACGAACTCGAGTCCGGGCGGCAGATTCCGATTGAAGAACGGTCCCCGGCTGAAGTCACCGAAGGTTTCGGCAGTCGCACGGCTCCGGAGGGAGTCAATGTTTACTCACCGGCATTTGACATAACCCCGCATGAACTGGTTACCTGTTATATCACCGACCGGGGACTCAGACCCGGCGGCAGATCGGCTTGAAATGAACTTAAGGACGTCTGCCGTCACACCGATATGCAATAAGATCCCGGTAAACGGCGCTTTGATGATATGATCAGGATGAAACGACAGAAAAAGGCTCTGGCGGCACTGAATTTCGATCTCTTTCCCCTGGCCGATAGCTGCCCGCCGGCTCCCGCCACCATTTACAGCCAGATTCAAAGACATACGCACCGTCAGCAGGTGCCGGCCGCTGTCGAAGCAATGTCACTGACCTCATCGCAGTTGCCGGCCGAGTCAGAACTGGGTCGCCTCTATGATGTCTACAACTGGACCTATTTCGCCGGACAGTTGCCGAAGGTAAGTATTGAGTATTCCGGTCGGATGATGTCGGCCGGTGCCTATATGCCCCAGCAGAAACTGATCAGGATCAGCCGTCGCTATCACGAGATATTCCCGGACGAGATCGGTGATACTCTCAAGCACGAGATGATCCATCTCCTTCATTTGAAGCACGGTGCCTCTTTCAAACGAGAGGCTGCCAGGATTGGGGCGTCGCTGAGGGCGAGGTCGCACCCCTCACTTCGCAAGCCACCGCGATACCTGTATGAATGCCCCAACTGCGGTCGCCGCTACCCCCGCCAGCGGCGGCTGAGAATGGCGTCCTGTGGCGATTGCACACCGGGACGTACGTTTGATCAGCGCTTCAAGCTGAAGCTGGTCAGAAATCAGAATTGTCCTGGGACTTGAGCGCGACTTTGGATTCTTCAGTCTGCCCGTAAGTATGGAGAAGGTGGTTAATAAGCGGCATACACTCAACCAGCGCCGGGAAATTTGCACCCTCGGTAAAGTTCTTTATCGGGCGCAGCAGCACCACCTGGGGGTTGCCGGTACAACTGACGATATGCCCTTCCGGTGAAACCCCCAGCCCGGCTTTTTTTGCCTGGTGGAAGGCAGTTTCTTCACCGACCAACTCCACCTGCTTCTTGATGGCGTTCTCGAAGAGTTTTAGATACTTCTCCATTCTAGGCCCCTGTAATGGCTTTGTTTACCTGTGTGTTATTTGTATCGGTCGAGGCCGGCGGCAACTGAAGGAGGTGATTCCCTGCCAAATGACCTGAAGACCACCCCGCCACAACAGGTGTGCAGGTTCCTTCCGCAATAATACACCGGGAACGCTAACGCCATGTGGGACAACAGGAATAACCCCTCGGCCGCACCGGCCAAACTAATCTCCGGTGATGTTGACTCTTCGGCTCCAACACGGAAGATCACCGATCAAACAGTGTTTGCTTTTTCTTATGCTGCAACGCCTAATTCCTGTTGAAAAACCGAATCCTCAGGAGGTAAGAATGCGCTTTGCAGGCATCGTGACGGCAATACTCATAACGGCGGCATCCTTAACAGCCGGGCAAGATACTGATGTTCTCGAAAAAGTCCTGGGTGAAGCGGGCTTCACCCGCGCAGACCTGGGCTACCGACCGGCCGGATACTGGAACCGGTTCCCGCTGGATATCCCACACCGCCTGACATCGTTTGACGCACTATTTGCCGAACCCCTCAAACTCTATGACTACGCTACCGTCATGGCCAACGCCGTCGAACTCTACCTTGATCCGGCGTATGCCGACAGCAGCCACGACGGACTGTACAAACTGGTCTACAACCTGGGTGTGGACAAAAAGCTCGGCGGCTTCAGATCGTATTCGGCCAACCTGCTGCCGGCTCCCGACGGGCCGCAACCGCTGGTGACTGCAATCGAGCAACTGTTTGAACTGGCCGACCGGAAAGTCGAGTTCTACACCTTCGGAGCCCGCGCTGACTGGCCGGACATTAAAAAGGAGATACGCGACGGTACCGCCGATCTGCCCGATTCAGTGAGATCAATACTGGCCCAACTGATCGTCAACCTCCGCGAGGCGATCAAATGGCGCGATCTGGCGTTTCGCAACTGTGATCCGAGCGATATGCAGAAAGCCTTTGAGATTCGTGATCTGGGCAGCACTCAGTCAGACGGGATGGTCTACTACCCGGAACTGGACGATATTGCCGCCGTTATTGACTGGGCATCGTTGCACTATGCCGCTCTCAAGGTCGCTGCCGCCGCCGAACAAGCCGAGGCGGCACTGATACCGTTTAAGAAACAGATTCCGAAAGACTTCCAATGGGAACTGCCGACCCCTTTCGGCAAGATTGCCGTTTTCTCATCAGTGTACAGGACGGAGAAGATTCCCCCGCCGAAGATGTTTTCAATGCTGCGTGCCTCGATTCCCGACTGGATGGAATACGACGCCGGCAATTCACTGCTGATAATCGATTTCGGTCGCAACATCATCTACCAGGGGACACCCGGTGCCACGGCTTCGCTGTCGAATCCGATTTCGGTGCTGATTGACCTGGGCGGGGACGACTACTACGGCTACCGGCGCAACAACTACCCGCCATCGGCCGGCGTGGGACTGCTCGGAGTGGGCCTGGTAATCGACACTGACGGCGACGACCATTACACCGGCTCCGTCTGCACGCAGGGAATGGGGATGTTCGGAGTCGGTGTCCTCCTGGACAGAGCAGGTGATGACAAGTACCAGGCGGACCTGTCGGCTCAGGGGTGCGGTTACTTTGGCATCGGCCTTTGTCTTGACGGCAGCGGCCGGGACGACTACTACCTGTATGGCAGCGGCCAGGGATTGGGCGGAGTCGGTGGCGGCATCGGTGTCTGCGCGTCATTCGACGGCGATGACAAGTACACCGCCGAGCCGTATGCCGAGGTGTACAACCGCGGCGATTACCACAGCGAGCATAAAATCAACGGCAACGAAGCCCAGGGAGCCGGGTTCGGTCGGCGCGGCGACGGATCCGACGGTCATGCCTGGGCCGGTGGGTTGGGGGCAATTATTGACATCAACGGCAACGACCACTATTATTCCGGCAACTGGACGTTGGGTGTCGGTTACTGGTTCGGCACCGGTATTGCGGTCGACCGTAGCGGTGACGATATCTACGAATCGTGCTACTTCACCCAGGGTTCCGGTGCTCACTTCGCAAACGGGATACTGATTGACGAGTCCGGCGATGACCGCCATGAACTGTACGAAACCGCCGGGGCCGGACTGGGTTTTGGCTGGGATTTCACCAACGCTTTCCTGATCGACAAGGGCGGCAACGATACCTACCGCGCTAAGATCATCTCGATGGGCCTGGCGCAGATACGCTCTAATGCCTTCCTGATCGATATCGGCGGTGATGACCGCTATTTCCTCGGCGACGGCACACCCGGCCTGGGCGAAGCCAGCTACCGCCAAGGGTATGACAAGCCGGGGCGCCTGACCAGCTACTACAGCTACGCCAAATCATTCGGCGGCTTTATCGATATCGGCGGCCGCGACCGGTACTACCTGGTCAAGGATGACGAAGAATCAACACATCCCCAGGCGCACGACAACTGTACCTGGCTTAAGCCTGCCAAAGGCGATTCGCTCTATGGCTTTGACAACTACGGGGTCGGTATCGACATCGATAGCGGCACCATCCCTGAGTTTTTCAAGTGGGAGTGAGTGACGGTTGGTTTGCATTGTTCGATCCGTTTTAGGCTCCTCACCCCTCCTCACAAACACGGTGCCGGGCCGGGGCCGCCCATGAAGAGGTAGGCTACGATGGCGGTTAGGTCACCCACATCGATTGCGCCAGTTCCGTCGAAATCACCCTCTTCGTAACAAGACGGTTCCGGGCCACCCCGAAACAGGTAGCTGACCAGGTAAACCAGGTCGCCGACGTCGATTTCATCGTCGATATCGCCGTTAGCGTTGCCGCGAAAACCACCCTGGCAGCAGTTCCAGGCAACTCGATTAGCCAACCATAACTTGGCTTTGTCGATGTTGCTCTTAAGATCGTCGAGAGAACCATTGAGAACTGTCGACAGCGCCGTAAATATGACCAGCGTGTCGTTGCCGTCGAGTGTGTAGTCGGCGAAGAAAGTAATCACGGCGTGCTGGTCGGTCAGGTCATAGCAGATGTGATAGCCCGGATTTTGCATCAGCGTGTATAGTTCGCCGGCCACGAAATCGCCGGCCGGCCAGATATAGACGGCATTGTCTTCCGTGTAAGCGCTATAAGGCTGAACACTGAACGTCAGTTGGGTCGAATCATTGACGTAATAGCCTAACATTGCCTGTCCGGCGTAACGGGTGTCGTTCGGTTGGCAGCCTGCCCCGTCGTATTCATAGCCCTGCTGATAAATAAGTCGGCGGGTCTGGTCGTAGCCGGAGTAGTTGTCGGCATAGCCATCATTGGGACAATCCCAATCGGCAGCCAGACCAATCGTCAACCCGGAGTGCGTCTGACCGTCGAAAGAATAGACCCGCATCCGGTGAATGATAAACTGGCAACTGTCCGGTTGTTTCGGCGCCCACCAGTATGATTCGACCACCAGCATCGAATCCTGCGTAACGCACGAGCCGGTCTTGTATGAGTCATAGTCGGCGGTAGTGACAGTTGACTCGGTGGGATTCATGTTGTCGACCAGAACGTAGGATTGAGTATTGAACATAGCCCAGTTCATAATAGTGTCCGACCCCGAGATGTAGCCCACTATCGGGGAGCCGTCGTAGACATAGACATCGGCATTGGGATCACACTCGCCGTTGCCCAGGTAATCCATGTTGACGCCGCCAAGACCCTTGCGGCCGAAATTACCGGTGTTGGTCACGACCAGTTCCAGACAGTTGGTGGCGATAGTATCACGGTTGAGAGCACGGAAATCGCAGGCGTCGCCGATACCGTCGCCATCGGTGTCGGTCTGGTCGGGATTGTAGATATACGGGCAGTTGTCGTCGCTGCATGCGAAATTGGGATAGCCGGGATTGCCGAAACCGTCGCCGTCGGTGTCGGTGCAGGAGTCGCAGGCATCCCCGATGAAGTCAAAGTCCAGGTCACCCTGGTCGGGATTGTGAACCAGCAGGCAGTTGTCGCAGGCGTCCATAACACCGTCGCCATCGGTGTCCGTGTCGTCGTAGCATTCGACAATCGTGGCAAACATGGAACGCCCATAGGTGCCGGCCACCAGCTTGCGGGTCGGTTCGTAGAAATCCAGGTCGGTCACCGGCGTAATCGGCAGGCCGGTGCCCAGTGGTTCCCAGGTGGTACCGAAATTGTCGGTTACAAAAACGCCGACGTCGGTGGCAATAAACAGCACCGAATCAACCCGGATGTCGACAATGACGTCGTTGACGGGCGCATCCGGCAGATTGCCGTGGATATCGGTCCAGGTCTGACCGTAGTCGGTGGTGCGGAAGATATGCGGCAGAGGATCCGATAGGGAAAAGCCCGAGAGAGAGACATAGGCCACCGCCGCGTCACGGGCATCAACGGTCACCCGCGTCACCCAGCGGTCCGGCAGGGTAGCGTCAATCTGAGTCCACGAACCGCCACCGGTGGTGGTCACCCAGACGTTGCCGTCGTCGGTACCGCAATAGATGACATCACCATCAGTGCGTGCCACGTCGATAGTGGTGATAGTGCCGAAATAAATCGGGTATGGCCCATCCGTTAAGTCACTACTGATCGGGGTCCAGTTGGATGCGCCGTCGGTAGTCTTGTACAGACGGTTGGCGCCGAAATAAAGCGTGTTGTGGTCGTTGGGATCCATCACCACCGGAGTATTCCAATTCATCCGGTCGTTGTCGAAGTCGATGCCGTTGGTGGCGACACCGAAGCTGTAGCCACCGTCGATTGACTTGCGCAGGTTGCCATAATACCACTCAGCGTAGATAATGTCGGAGTTGGTGTAATCGACGAGACAGTAAAAGCCGTCACCGCCCAGTATCTCCTCCCAGTCATCCAGGTCGCCGGTGGTAGTACGGATGGTGCCGTTGTCCTGGGTACCGCCGTAGAGACGGTGCGGGTTCTGGTAGTCGATCTCGATGGCATAAAACTGGGTATTGGCCAGGTTGAAGCGCATCGTCCAGGAATCCCCCTGCTGGTTGGAGATGCTGAAGCCGCCGTCGCTGCCGTTGTAGACGATGTTGGTGTTGGTGGGGTGCACATACAGAGCATGGTGGTCGACGTGCAGATACTCGCCCACGTCGGTCCAGCTGTCGCCGCCGTCGGTGCTGCGATACAGCGGCACGCCCAGCGCGAAGACCAGGTCGGGGTCACCCTCGGCGGTGCGAATCTGCCCGAAATACCAGCCGCCGTCCCAGGAACCGAACAGCCCGCTAAGGGCACCGTCGTTGGTGCGAGTCCAGGTCAGTCCCGTGTCAAGGCTCTTGTACACGCCGCCAAAGCGGCCGTCATCGGTGGCGTAAAGGGCATAGACGGTGCCGGAGCCGGGATCGAGTGTGAGACCGATACGCCCGACCGTGTCGGCCTGGGGCGGCAACCCGCCGCTGCCGGACATCAGCGTCCAGGTGTCACCGAAATCAGTCGATCGGTAGATGCCGCTGGTGATGCCGCCCAGCTTGATCTTAACACCCGGATAGCGCACTTTCTCCCACATCGCCGCCAGCAACACCCCCGTGGACGGCTCCAGTACGACGTCGATGCAACTGGTGGAGTCGCTCACGTAGAGCTTGTTTGCCCAGCTACTACCGCCGTCGGTGGAGCGGTAAAGACCACGCTCGGGATTGGTGGCGCCGTTGTGCCGTCCGGCAACCGCCACGTAGACCGTTTCCGGCCGTAGCGGGTCGATGACGATACGACCGATATGATAACTGTGGGGTAAACCCAGGTAGCTCCAACTCGTGCCGCCGTCGGTTGTTTTGTAGATGCCGGTGCCTTCATACATAGCCCGGGCGGCGTTGGCCTCGCCGGTGCCGACATAGAGGATGTCGTGATCATCCGGATGCACCGCCAGGGCACCTACCGACGGCACCCCCTGGTCGTCGAATATCGGTGTCCAGGCGGAGCCGAAGTTGTCCGTCCGGAAAACTCCACCGGCCGCTGAACCGACATACAGCAATGACAGATCGTCCCGGGCGACCGCGATATCGGTCAGGCGACCGGGTATATTCTTCGGTCCGGCCGCTTCCCAGACGACCGCCTTACCGCCACGAGGGGAGTGTGCCTGTCGCATAGCCCTGGCGGCCTGGATAGCCTGCAACGGTTTGCCTTCCGGGATAGCGTCAAAGGGGTAGGCTCGTTGAAGGTAGAACCAGTCGTTGGGACGTTTCTCCGAACGGGTCAGTGCTTTCTCAGCTTGAGATGGTTTGTCCACGCCGGCAGCTGGGTAATCTTGAACCACTCCGTCCTGACGAGAAGAGCGTATCAACCATACCAGCGACACGGCCAGCAAGGCCAGTATCAGGACGACAATAATCTTTCTCACGGGAACCTCACGATTTCACCGACACCGAAACAGCAGAGCCGTCCTCGATACACACCGGGGCCGAAGCTCCGACGGCGCCAGGGGCTATACTTGTCAGGATAGAATGTGTATATAATTAGTATACCAATAATCGGGCTTTTGTCAAGTCAAGTAATCTGCTGGTAGTTGCACGCAAACTGTCATAAGAAAAGTGTTGATATGCCTGTTGCACCGAGCTATTTCACGTTTTGCTGAAGGAAGGAATTCTTCATGGATCTTCGGCACGGCCAGAATTCCTTCGCTGACAACGTCGATTTCTAGTTGGTTGAGGATATATGCGGCTTATCTGTATTTCGCGCGGCAGCCAGAGCTTGGGCGCAGAGTTCGCAGAAAAGCTTGCCTCCAAACTCGGGTATGAATGCATCGGCCGGGAACAGCTTCTCGAGGAAGCCACTAACGTCAGAATTCCGGTCGGCAAGCTCGAAACGGCCATCATAAAACCGCATATTTTCTCAGAAAACCTGGCGCTCGACATGGATCACTTCAAGGCGCTTGCCACGAGTATCCTGTGTGAAAGGGCTCTCAAGAACAGCACAGTATATCATGGTCGGACGGGGCATCTCTTGCTCCCCGGTATCGACCATATCCTCAGAATTCGGGTCGTCTCCGATATCGAGTATCGCCTGCAGCATGTAATGCGGAAACTTGGTTTGTCCCGGTCCAAGGCGAGGCAGTATATCGAACAGGTTGAAGATGACAGAAGAAAATGGGTAAAGAAGTTCTATAACGTCGACTGGGATGTATTTACGCTTTATGACCTCATTCTGAATCTGAGTCAGGTGAATGTCGACAATGCCGCATCAGCAATCTGTTCGCTGGCTCAACTCCCGGACTTTCAGGCGACCCCGGCGTCGATCAACGCCCTTGAGGATCTCTACCTGGCGGCCAAAGCCCGTCTTATGCTTGCCGGCGATACCAGAACTCGTCGCATGAACGTCAAGGTTAGAGCCAATAACAGGGTTGTCTACGTAACTTATCTCAGCCAGGAGCTGAAAGAGCCGGAGTTGCTTACGGAAATACTGGGAGGCCTGGCACAAGCAAGAGAGATTATTTGCACAAAGGCGGCAACGAATATACTGTGGATTCAAGAATCCTTTGAACCCAGCGACAGTACATTCTACAGTGTTGAAGAAATAAAAGAAAGGTATATACAATTCTTGCAAAATCAGAAGGAGCGGTTTGTGAACCTCCCCCGGTTTAGTGGACACATCGAGAAGATAGTGTTCCTCACATTAGAGGTTACCGAGACCAGTTTGAAGATAGCCTTCAGTTGTCTGTCAATTTGTTATTTGAGCTTGAATGGGTCAGTGATTGATGCTGTTTTCTGAGAGCCGAAGCCATATTCTTTACTTGGATTGGCGGGATAATTCGTTATATTATATCGTTGTTGGTCTACGTGTGACTACCGTATTTTTCCCGGGGCATGCCGTGAGGGCTGTCCCCGGCAGCAGACCTGTCTCGTTCTAAAGACGAGAAAAGCACCGGCGTTCCGCAAAACCTGCGATGCCAGGATACCATAATACCTGACCGGTTGGGCAATCAGCCGGACTGTTTGTCGGGTTCAGGGTGAAAATCGCAGGCTGCAGAAACTGAGGTCGCAAATCGTCAATTTGGTAAAGGTTCGTTTATCAGCACCACGGGAGACAACCCGGACCAGGCAGTTTCGTAATCCTTATAGTAAAGTAACTTGTCCACAGGTTAGGCTCGCCGGTGAGTTAGCCTGGTCGATTGGAAAAAACAATAAGAGTTCACAGTTTTGTGAAAGGAGTAGCGGATGGCAAGACGAATTTGTTCACTGACGATTCTCACACTCCTGCTGGTCGTTCTGGCAACCGTAACGGTTCTGGGCGCCAGATCGGCGGAGGAGGCGCGGAAAGTTGACCCGCGTCTGATCAAATCCGAGGTGTACTCATTTGCGGACAAGGGCTTACCGCCCTATGAGCAATTAAGTCTGGTCCGGGAGACTCAACGGATGCCGCTCGGGGGGGTCTCGGTATCTACCTCACCGGGCGCCAAGATCGGCGAAACCTGGTACGAATACCAGCGCAACGGTTCCATGCGGCGGATGATAACCTGGGGTACCCATGGTACTCCGGATACGCTGATCGTTCATATGAACTTCATGCACTCGCCGGATGCGACGTCTGCTGCTCCGGACCGCTGTTACTATTATTACAGTTGGAACGCGGCTGTGGGCGCCGAGGCCTGTAAGGGTCGGGTGCAGTCGATCACAACCAACGAGAAGGCCGGCTACGTGGTGATGGAAGTGACCAATGATAATCGGGGTATCCCCGGAGGTCATTATACCCCGGAGACCGGCACCGATCCGTATCGGACCGTGCCCTATTTCGATTTTGAACCCGGTGGCTGTTTCTGGACCGGCTATGCTATACCGGTTGATTCCGGATGGTCATGTCAGGCGGTCGACGACGAAGGTAGCGACAACGGCTTCTGCTGGCCGGCCATGGCCTGGCAGGAGGGCGCCGATACTGTCCTGCACGTGTTAGCCCAGGAGTGGGCAACCGGTATTGTTCCCCAGGCCATGGCCTATTTCCGGAACGTGGATCCGGAGCAGGGCGGCGTCTGGGAAGTCCGCTGTGTCGACACTGTCTATGATCTCGCGCAAGATATCGCCGTCACTGATGAAGGCCTTTTGGTTATTGCCTGGATTGCCAATCTCCCCTGCCCGGGTGACTGCGATACCTGTTCCGGGTACGAATGCTGGGAGGCTTTTCAGTGGGACAACGACGTTTACTACCAGGTTTCGACCAATAGCGGTGTCGACTGGCAACCACGTGTTAATGTCACGCAGCACGAGGATGAGTGTCCTGACATAGGGAATGGTAACGACCCGTATCCCTATCGTCCGTACACCTCCCTGTCTGTGCTCATCGGCTCGTCGGACGACATCCACGTTGTCTGGGGTGCCCGATATTGGCCGCCTGATGCCAACTGTGGAGGTGATCGCGGACTATATCAGGGTCGTATATTCCACTATTGTCCGACTGAGTGCGGTATCCGTACGGTGCACGACGCCAATTGGAGTCAGACCGAGTGCTCGCCGAACTCCTGGTGTTTGAACGCTACCAAGCCGACTGTTTCGGAGTGCGACGGCCGTCTGTACACCCTGTTTGCGCAGTATAACGATATTCCCGGTGGAGTTGAGGACGACTGCGCCGTGCAGAGCAACCCCGGCTTCCCAGCCGGTGCCGCCAACGCCGACCTGTGGCTGACGGTGTCCGAGGACAATGGTGTTACCTGGGATGCAGCTCGTAACCTGACCAATTCTTATACCCCGGCCTGTTCGCTCGATTGCGCCGACGAGACCTACTCCTCGATGGCCAGGTTCGGCACCAACTACAGCGGAGATTTCAGCGACGCCAATATCGTAGTTCCCGACGACTGCACCGACCCGCAGACGTATTATCTCGACATCATGTATATCGACGATAAGAGTGCCGGCGGCACCATTCAGGACCAGGGCTGGTGGACTAACGCCGACGTCCGGTGGATGCGCGTGCCCTGCTGCCCGCCTATCTCGGCGCCGAGTCTGTCGCTGGATCCGCCGAGCATTGGCTATCCCACCTGGACCAAGCATGGTGTCCAGTTGGATATCGATGTCATCTGCGAGAATACCGGTAACGCCCCGTTGGTTTTCACCAGTATAACGCTGACGCAGACCGATGGCCCCGGCGGCTCGCTGACCAAGAGCGGCGACCCGGCGGCTATCCCGTCCGGTTGCGCCAATAAGCACACTATGTACGTGCATATCAATACCGGTGGAATGGTCAACACGCCGGGTACGATCGTGTACCTGGCCGGTTACATCACCTACTCTTACGGTTCTGAGGCGAAGGATCTGCCGATCGAAGCCTGGGTAACCGACACCCTGATTGCGCCGGTCTATGACACCATTTCCACGGGCTGTCTCAGTCTGGTAGTTGCTAATTCCGGTAACTTCGGCCATCAGGGCGAAGGCAAAACTAACATGGATTACTACGATGCCGGTGACTGCGACACGACGGCGACGGTTTATGTATATGACGGGTCGCCGGTGATCGGCTATGTTCGCAACGGCAACGACACGGTGGTCAATTTCTCGATCTTCGACGTGACCTATGTTGACACCAGTTCGTTCCGTCCGATTGGCGACCACACGCCTACGACCGACATGGGTGACTACGAGGTCTTTGAGAGCGGCAAGTTTGTAACCAACGACTCGTTGATTGCCATCGAGAAGATCTGGTATGCGCCCAGGACTAATCCAGACACTTGCAGCTTTGTTATTCAGTGCATCAAAGTGTACCTTAATGATACGTTGAAAACGCCGCCGACCAGCATTCGCATCGGTGAGGCGATCGATTTCGATATTCCGGCCGATACCGGTTCGCGTAACAACTCCGGCTTCGATTATCCGCTCAACCTGATCTACCAGCAGGGTTATGAGGTGGACGGCGAAGGCTGTCAGCCTAACGATCGGCGCTGGGGCGGTATGGACTTCCTGGCCGGTTACAAGAACGGCGTGGAGTACAAGACGACTCCTCACGGTGCCTACACCAAGGATAACTCGACTTACGTTTATCCGGAAGGTGGC
>SDBU01006119.1_pt1 | contig 14224 bp, 12 predicted proteins | sample 2277071 | NCBI WGS metagenome assembly SDBU01 (sample SAMN10397929, study PRJNA504765) | marine sediment metagenome | isolation source: marine sediment core GS08_GC12, 126 cmbsf | place: Arctic Ocean: Gakkel Ridge, Loki's castle | collected 2008
TTAATTCAACCAGTTTTGCTTCAGGGTCGGCGAAGGGGGTGATCCGAATATCTTTCGCGTCTAAATCAGCTATCAACATGACGTACATTCCCTCCGAGAGCCTCACGGCTTCACGAATAGATGAGGGCATGGTGATTCTTCCTCTAGAATCTACTCGGACTATTTCGGTCATTCGCATGTTGTTTGGTCTCCATTATTCATTCTGGAAACCTTTATATAAGATGTGCGGAATATGGGTTTCAACCCACTAATTACCCACGGAGGAAAAACGATGACAAGGAGGAATAACATTCACAAGACTACACACCCCAAAAGGAACAAAAGACATCCTACCTAACCAAGTCAAACAATACAACTACATCGAAGACCAGCTAAGAAAAAATTTTGCACTATGGGACTACAGTGAGGTCCGCTCCCCCACCATCGAATTCGTCGAAACCCTATCCACAGGCGTAGGATCAGAACTGGTCGACGCCATGTTCAAGTTCCAAGACTTTGACGGAAAACTTTTGGCACTAAGAGCCGAGATGACGGCGCCAGTCGCAAGAATCGTGACAACCAGAATGCAATCTGCGCCAGAGCCAATTCGCCTATTCTACGTCAACAACGTTTTCAGGTACAGCCAATCTTACCTCAACAGAGAAAGAGAGTTCTGTCAAGCAGGAGTTGAACTTGTCGGCTGCAACACCTCTGAAGCTGACGGAGAAATACTGGCACTACTCATATCATCTCTCAAACAGGTTGGCTTGAAGGAAGTACGAATCGATTTGGGTCACGCCAGCCTCCTCAAAGACCTGTTAGATGCAGCAGGATTAGATGAACAACAAAAAGTTGCAATTCAGGATCTTCTAGCGTGTAGAGACTCTGTGGGACTAAAGAAATTCATGGACCAGAACAGTTTCCCCTCAAACCTGAGAGAAGCTTTTCTTGAGCTTTCCTGCTGCAGAAGATTAAATGAACTCTCTTCTGTTTCGCTAAGCGGTTCAAAATATGATAAGGCAAACAAGCAGTTAGAGAGCCTAACCGAACTGCAAGAAACCCTAAATGACTATAAAGTAGAGGACATGGTTTTCTTCGATTTTTCCTTAACAAAAAAGATCGAATACTACACAGGAATGGTGTTCGAGGCATCTGTTCCAAATTTGGGGCTGCCCCTCGGCAGCGGAGGCAGATACGACAAATTCATCGAAAAATTTGGAAAACTTGATCTCCCAGCAACAGGCTTCGCATTGGAAATTGGAAAACTCCTTCAAGCTCTCACAGCACAGGGCTTCGGGATCCCAAAAAATACGAGAACCAAGGTTATTGTGACATCCAAATTCAGGAACACTGCAGTAGAGGCAGTTAAGACTCTTCGTGAAGCATTAGTCATCGCCTCACTGGAAGTAACAAGAAGAAGCCTCGAAAAAACAATAGAATATGGAAAGATCATGGAAACAGATTACGTGGTTTCCGTTGATTCATCACTCGAGGCTCCCGTAACCGTTTACGACATAAAAGCAAGCACTTCAAAAAAAGTAACTTTCAAAACGTTCCTGAGAGACATTGGAGGTCAACCCTAAAATGAAAAAACAGATACGAATAGCAATACCAAACAAGGGACGCATTAAACAACCGACAATGGATGCGTTAGCTCGGGCAGGCATAACAATACTGGAAGAAGAAAGAACCTACGTTTCCAAGACCTCAGACCCAAGATATGAGGCAATCTTCGCCAGAGCCAATGATATTCCAGTCTACGTGCACTACGGCGCCGTAGACCTCGGCATCACCGGTCACGACCTTATACTCGAAAGAGAAGCAAACGTTCTCGAATTACTGGACCTAGAATTCGGAAAGGCAACTCTCGTAGTTGCTGTACCAGAAAGTTCACCAATCAACACAGTAAATGATGTTCCTGCTTTGACAAGGGTCGCAACCGAATTTCCAAACATCACCAGAAAATATTTCGAAAAACAAGGAAAACAAGTAGAAGTCCTTGAGGTCAGCGGAACAGCAGAACTCGCCCCGAAACTGGGTTTGGCACAGATAATTGTGGACATAACATCAAGCGGCGAAACTCTGCGAAAAAACAAACTCAGGATAATCGGCACAATCCTTGACACAACCAGCAGATTAGCCTGCAACAAAATCGCATACAGAACCTTTGAGAAGGAAATCAGTGAGCTACAGTCCAAACTGCGAGGAGATGCATGAACAAATGAGAATCGTATCATCCAAAGAATTCAAGGAGGAAGCACTTAACCAACTCTTGAATAGAGGAAAAGCTGACTTATCCTCAATTGTTTCCACGGTTAGAACAATAATAGATGACGTCAAAGAAGAAGGCGACAAAGCCCTTCTGAAATATACCGAAAAGTTTGATAAGGTACGCCTAAACCCAACAAAACTGAAGGTCTCCGAGAATGAAATCAAGGAAGCATACAAGAAGCTGGAACAAAAACAAATCACTGCTTTGAAGAAAGCCGCAGACAACATCGCAAACTTCCACAAGAAACAGCTCAGAGCCAAGTGGACAATGCAAATTGCCGACGGAGTAACTCTAGGGCAAGTCACTCGACCCTTAGCATCTGTTGGCGTTTACGCTCCTGGAGGAAAAGCAGCCTACCCATCTTCAGTGCTCATGTGTGCTATCCCAGCAAAGGTGGCTGGAGTTGAAAAAATCGTTGTGTGTTCTCCGCCCGGAAAATGTGGAGACGTTAATGCTGCTCTTCTTGTTGCGGCTGATATTGCGGGAGTGAATGAAGTGTATATGGTTGGTGGGGCACAGGCAATAGCCGCCATGGCGTACGGTACAGGTACGGTACAATCTGTGGATAAGATTGTAGGCCCAGGAAACGTTTTCGTGACAGCCGCAAAACTGGAAGTAAACCGTGACGTTGCCATAGACGTTCCAGCTGGACCAAGCGAAGTCCTAGTGATCGCAGACGAGACAGGCAACGCCTCCTACATTGCCGCTGACATTCTTGCCCAAGCAGAACACGACCCACAAGCATGGGCGATTCTCCTAACCACATCCGAAACTTTAGCATCAGCAGTTAAAGACGAAGTATACAGCCAAATGAAGTCCCTCTCCAGAATAGACATCATCAAGTCTTCCCTCCAAAAAGGAGGACTAATAGTAACCGTCCGAGACATAGATGAAGCAATAGAAATAGCAAACATGATAGCTCCCGAGCACCTGCAAATCCAAACAAAAGCGCCCAATGAAGTGTTCAGTAAGATTCGAAACGCTGGAGCAGTCTTCCTAGGCGGCTATTCGCCAGTATCGTTTGGCGATTACTCGTCCGGGTTGAATCATGTCCTTCCCACGGCAGGCTACGCAAAAATTTACTCAGGGCTCACAGTTGGAGAATTCGTTAAGACGATGAATTTCCTCCAGTGTAGCAAGGAAGGCTACTGGAACCTGAAAGAAACTGCAGTCACCATCGCTGAAATGGAGGGCTTCGACGCCCACGCAAAGTCTGTCTCAATCAGAGAGGAGAAAGAAAAATGAAAATCAAAAAACTGGTTCAGAAGGAAGTCATAGACCTTTCATGCTACGAAGTCAAAACTATCCTTGAGCAAAAAACTGACAACAAGATCGTGAATATGAACCTGAACGAGAACTTTGCCATACCCAACGAAGCTGTCGAAAAACTGTTGCTTGATGCCTGCCGAAGCATTGATGTTCGTGCGTATCCTCCACCTCGGGGTAGCTTGGCAATTAAAGCCATCTCAGAGTTTTTGGGCTTCAGCGAATCGGAAATTTCTGTGGCGAATGGTGCAGATGAAATCATGGATCTGCTAATGAAAGTGTTTGTTCGAAGGGGCTCAAAGGTTATGGTTGTTGAGCCAACTTTTCCAATGTACACTTTCTTTGCGGAGTTGTATGGAGGCAAAAAAGTCACAGTTATGCTCAAAAAAGACTTCAGCTTGGATGTTGACGCCATATTGAAGAAGGCAGACAAGGAAACGCGCCTGCTTTTCGTTTGCTCTCCAAACAATCCCACAGGCAACCAGTTTCGAGAATCGGACATAAAGCGGCTCTTGGAGGAATTCAAGGGCATCGTGGTTGTGGATGAAGCCTACGCGGACTTCGCTGCAGGTTCGGTCATCAACTGGATCCGAGATTATGACAACCTTGCTGTATTGCGAAGCTTTTCGAAGGCATTCGGTTTGGCTGGGCTTCGTCTCGGCTATCTTGTTTCAAGCAAAGACGTCGTAAAATATGTTCAGAGGGTAGTAGGTCCATTCAACGTGAATTCAGTAACTCAGCAAGCCATAGTTTTGGCGCTGCAGAACTGGAGCTACTTCAAAGAAAAAATAGACCTTGTAGTCAACGAACGGGAATGGCTAATGAAGAACCTTGCTCAGATTGATGACGTAAGCTCGTATCCTTCAGACGCAAACTTTATTCTCTTCAAAGTAACCAAAACCAATCTCAAGTCTGCAGTTGTTACTGAGAGAATGAAAAACAGAAATGTGCTGGTGAAAGACAGGGGGCACTTGCCTCTCCTAGAGAATTGCATACGGGTCACTGTTGGAACCCGAAACATGAACGAAAGCTTCGTTTCAGCCCTAAAGGCGTCGTTGGAGGAGTAGGCAGCATGTCTTACCGATTGTTGAACAAGGAAAGACGGATATACCTGAGAGAAGACGCCGAAGAGCCTCTTCGCAGAATAGAGAAGATAATCTTTGACTTCGATGGCGTGCTTGCCCAAACTAGCCAGTCTTACCGCCAGACCATAAGAAACGTGGTTGACTACTACTTCCTAGAGATACTGGGTCTTACTGGAGAAAAAGGAAAACTAGCTACCTTACGGGACATACAGAAATTCAAGGACACTGGATTGTATAACAATGATTGGAATCTGTCCTACGCCCTAATCACCTACTACCTGAATCTTATACTACGGAAACTTGAACAAAAAAATGACATCCAAAACTTCACGAAACAGTTCGGCGGCATTCAGTTCTCGAATGTTGAGAGTTTCACTGAAAACCTGAAAAAGGTCGGAGACTTCCTTAGGCGCTACGGAATCAGCGGAACTGACCTTGCTGACCTAAAGGATGATAATATTGTTGGCTTGGACTTGTTTTTGGCGCAAGCCATCCTTGAGAAGCCGAAACCGATCGAAACGTCTCTTGTGGGCGTTGACCCAGAGGTTGTAGCGGATAAAGAGAGGATTGTTAAGATGCTGGTGCCCTATGAGCTTGAGAAGCCTGATCTGCTGAAGCGACTGTTTGAGGAAACGTATCTGGGTAAAGATCTTTTCAACAAAATCTATGACACATCATCCTTCTTTAATTTTGATTCCAGCTTTATGGATGATGAAGAATTCATTCCCACCAGAGAGACCTTGGATATACTTTGCAAAAAGTTTGGCAAGTTTGGAATCTACTCTGGAAGACCCAGACCGCAAGGCATGTACATCCTAGAGAAATATGGGTATACAGGATACTTTGATGAAAAGGAATCCGTTTTCCTTGGAGATCTGCTCAAATCCGAGGCTGAAATGGAAAAATTCGGAAAACCAGACCCCACGCTCTTCATCGAGTTGATAGAAAAAAACGTGGAAAAGGGAACGGGGGTAGCGTATGTGGGAGACGGAATCGCAGACGCTATACTGGTCGAAAAAGCAAAAGCGCAGGGACTTGAGAACATATTCTTTCTGGGTGTCGTTTCGTCGTCAGAGGATTCAAATAAGCTTTTTACGGAATACAGTAAACATGGAGCAGACGCCGTAGTAACGGACGTAAATGATGTTCCATACCTGTTTACAAGTTTGGGAGGAAGTGTTTGAAATGAGAAAAGTGAAAGCTGAAAGAAAAACCAAAGAAGTATACATAACCGTGGAACTAGATGTTGACGGAAAAGGAACCATAGATGTTGAAACGGGCATCAGGTTTCTAGATCACATTCTAGTTACTCTGGCTACGCATGGTTTCTTTGACCTGAAAGTCAAAGCCACAGGAGACCTGAAGCATCACATAAGCGAGGACGTAGCCTTGGTCCTAGGCGAGGCAATACACAAGATAGTGAACAAGGGCAAGGGCATCAAACGGTTCGGATCAGCCTACGTTCCCATGGATGAATCTTTGGCAAGAGCCACAGTAGACTTGGGCGGAAGAGCATACTGTATTCGAAACCTCAGAATTATGCAAGCCCAGATCGAAGACCTGAAAACCGAGGACATAGAACACTTCTTCGACTCCCTAGCCCAAGCCTCGAAAGCAAACATCCACATAACTGTCCTATACGGCAGCAACGAGCACCACAAAATCGAGGCGGCTATAAAGGCGTTAGCGCTGGCGTTAAGGCAAGCTCTAACAGTTGAGCCACGAATCGGAGATCAGGTTCCAAGCGCAAAGGGGGTTCTATAGCAATACCTCAAGTGGCAGTTGTGAATTATGGCATGGGAAACCTGAGAAGCATCCGTAAAGGACTCGAAAAATCTGGAGCCACAGTCCAGATCACCCACAACCCAAAAGACCTGCGGAGCTCTGATGCCATAGTTCTTCCGGGCGTTGGCGCCTTTGCTCCAGCAGTCAAAAACATGGCGCCAATAACTGATGTCGTAGCTGAGGCAATGGAGAACGGAAAGCCTATCCTTGGCGTCTGTTTGGGGCTTCAGCTTCTCTTCACACGGAGCAGCGAAGGCGGATCAGTCAGAGGACTGGACTTCATCTCAGGAGAGGTTGTCAAGTTGCCTGAGAGCCTGAAGATTCCTCAGATGGGATGGAACACCATCAACTTCGCAAACTCTCATCCGCTACTAGAGGGAATTAAAGACCACTCCTACGTCTATTTCGTTCACTCATACTACCCGCAACCCTCAGACCCAAAGGTTATTGTGGCAACCACAGAGTATGGAGTCAGGTTTGCTTCAATGGTGGCAAAAAAGAACATCTTTGCAACACAGTTTCACCCTGAAACAAGCAGCAAAACAGGATTAACTATACTGAAGAACTTCGTGAGGATCGTGAAGAGGTAGCCACATGATAGTTATTCCTGCAGTTGACATTTTAGACGGGAAATGCGTTCGGCTTTTCCGTGGTGACCCAGAAAAAAATAAGGTCTACTACGAGGACCCGCTAGAGGCGGCTCAACTGCTAGAAACGCAAGGGGCTAAGATCATCCACGTAATTGATTTGGATGCGGCGTTAGGCTCCGGAGAGAACATGGAAGCAATCACGAGAATCTTAGAGAACATCAGCGTTAAGGTACAGATCGGCGGAGGAATCAGAACCATACAAAAAGCCGATGAACTGCTGAAACTTGGCGCTTACCGAGTGATCTTTGGAACAGCAGCAGTCAAGAATCCCGCTTTGGTCAAGGAGGCGGTTTGTTGTCACGGGTCTGAGAGCGTTGCCGTAGCCATAGATGAGAAAGATGGCAAAGTGGCGGTTCATGGCTGGAAGAACAAGTCTTCAATAGATTATCTAGACCTTGCCAAATCTTTCGAAAGCATGGATGTTGGCGCCTTAATCTTTACACCCATAAGCGTGGATGGAACCTTGAAGGGACCACAAATAGAAAAAACTGTGAAGCTTATAGAAACAGTGAAGGTTCCGGTTATAGCGTCTGGCGGCGTAGCCAAGCTTGAGGACTTGGTTGCGTTGACCAAGACTGGAGTGGAGGGTGTAGTGGTTGGCACCGCCATTTACAAGAAAAAGTTTACTCTTAAAGAAGCTTTGGAGACTGTGAAGAATGTTAGCTAAAAGAATAGTGCCCTGCCTTGACGTCATGAATGGAAAGGTTGTGAAGGGCGTACAATTTGTGAACCTGAAAGTGGAAGGTGACCCTGCGGAGCTTGCAGCAGACTACGAAGAACAGGGCGCAGATGAGATTGTTTTCCTAGACATAACTGCTTCCCACGAAAGAAGGGACACAACGTTAGAGGTTGTGAAACGAACCGCAGATATGATTTCTATTCCCTTCACTGTTGGCGGAGGCATTAGAAACATCACTGACATCCAGAATGCCCTCTCTAGTGGGGCAGACAAGGTTTCCGTGAACACTGCGGCGGTGAATAATCCCAAACTTGTGGAGGAGTCTGCTGCGGTTTTTGGTAGCCAATGCATAGTTGTTGCCATAGACGCCAAACGAGTTTACGTGGACAGTGAATTGTCTGATAAAACGGTTGTAGACACCTCAAAGGGGAAGTGTTGGTGGGAAGTTTACCTTATGGGCGGAAGGAAGCCCACTGGAATAGATGCCATAGCATGGGCTAAGACCGTGAAAGAGTTGGGTGCAGGCGAATTGTTGCCGACCAGCATGGACTGTGACGGGGTACAAACTGGCTACGACATCGAGTTGACACGTGCTATGAGTAGGGCAACTAATTTGCCGATAATTGCCAGTGGAGGTGCGGGAAACCTTGAGCACATCTATGAGGTTTTGACGGCTGGAGAAGCTGACGCTGCTTTGGCTGCTTCTATTTTTCATCGGTCCCAGTATAGTGTGGGAGCGGTTAAGAGGTACCTTGCAGAGAAAGGAGTGCCCATACGTCTAGTCTAACGGAGGATGAAAAGTTTGGTGCTGAAACTTGATGAAAACGAGATTAAAGCTTTCATAGAAAAAGTGAATTTTGGGAAGGGTAACGGTCTTGTTCCCGTTGTTGTTCAGGACGCGTCAAACAATAGGGTGCTGATGCAGGCCTACATGAACGAGGAGGCTTTGCGTTTGACTTTGGCAATTGGCAGGATGCATTTCTGGAGCAGAACCAAGGGCAGAATCTGGATGAAAGGCGAAGAGTCTAAACATTATTCGCTAGTACAGAATGCGGTTTTGGACTGTGACGATGACGCGATTCTGTTTAAGGTTCAGCAGGTAGGCACGGTTTGCCATACTGGCGAAGAGACGTGCTTCCACAAGCCCCTAAAAACCGAAGAAGCTGTGGGGGTTGACGCGAAGATGCTTGAAAGACTTTTTGAAGTCATAAAAGAGCGCATTCGTAATCCCAGCGAAAAGTCCTATGTTTCTCGTTTAACCTCTAAAGGAGAGGACGCTGTTCTTCAGAAGATAGGAGAAGAGGCAGTGGAGCTTATTCTTGCAGTAAAATCGGATAACCCCAAAGAAGCTACACTTGAAGCCTCTGACGTGATCTTCCACATCTTAGTAGCCTTCGCCCAAAAGAACTATGAACTTAACAGCATATTTGAAGAACTAGATAGAAGGCACAAAAAGAAGACACAAAACCCATAAAACTGAGCAATACAACTAGCAAACGTTCATTCGCTGAAAATCGGAATGCTTATATTATATGTTTAATTTTGCGTTATTCTATAACAGTGTAATGAGGGATTTGGATGGTTGGTGAACGTTTTTGTTCAAGCACAAAACTCGTCCGTAATTTCCGAAGATACGGTCTCTAATTTTTATCTAGAAAAGATTCAGCTTCTCAAGCAGAAAATCGGAAAAACGCCGTTATTGCACATCGACAATGTCAACGGCAGTTCTATTTATGCAAAACTCGAATACTACAATCCGTTGAGTCACTCGGTCAAGGATCGCCCAGCTGTTTACATGCTGGAGGCTGCAATAAAGCAGGGACTAGTAACCTCCGGTAACGTCACTTTTGTTGAGGCTTCTTCTGGAAACCTTGGAATCGCCTACGGACAAGCAGGCAAGTTTCTAGGTCTTAAAACCTTGATTGTAATACCCAGCGTTGTCGGCGAAAAAACCTTCAAAAGAATCAGCGCGACTGGAACAGCTGTTGAAAAGACGCCAGACGGCTACTGTCCACTAAGAAACGAGAGGGACGGGGCTATTGCGAAGGTCAAGGACTTGTTTTTGGATGATTCGAACATGATATGGCTGGACCAGTACAGTAACTCGAATAACTTTAGGGCGCACATTGAAGGAACTGGACCAGAGATTTGGAGCCAGACCGAAAAAAGGGTGACGAATATTGTTTTGGGTGTTGGCACCGGAGGCACAATGGTGGGCATCACGCGTTACTTGAAGGCGGAGAATCCTGAAATTGAAAGTGTTGCTGTTCAGCCTCAAGAGGATCATCATATTCAGGGACTGCGAAACTTTGGTGAATCGTTGGAGCCTGCAATAGTTAGAAAAAATAGAGATGCGATTGATGGTTGGATGAAAGTAGGTGATGCGGATGCTTTTGAGGCTACGGAGTATCTGTGGAGAAAAGGTTACCTTGTTGGGACATCGTCGGGACTCAACTACTTTGCCGCAAGAAAAGTCGCGAAAGAAAACAAGGGCGCAACAGTGGTGACTCTGTTTCCTGACACGTGTCTTAACTCCTTCAAATTAACGCAGGAATACATTGTGGGAAAAAGCTTTTAGAAAACCCGCGACAAGCTTCTAGACAACCAAACTTTGGCGGGCAAGCAAATGAGCTGGGAAAAAACACTAGACAAGTATGGCGCGGTGATTGAAGAGCGCCTCAGAACGTTTCTGGATGAAGCTGTAAAAGAGGCAGGAGATTACCATCCCTTCATTGAGAAGGTTTACGGTGACCTTGAAGAGTTTGTACTCAGGAAAGGCAAACGGTTGGCTTCGTGCAGCACGCTCCTAACATACAAGGGCTACACTGGCGAGGTTGACGAAAAAATCTTGAAGGTCTGTGTCGGAGTCGAGCTTTATCGCCACGCTATATTGGTTCACGACGACATGGTTGACATGGACGCCCAAAGAAGAGGGGAAAGCACTTTGCACACGAAATTCGTGAACAGCTACCGCCCATACGACAACCGATTCGGAGACGGAGCCGCAGTCTTCGCCGGAAACATCGCATATGCCTTGGCTGTCCGCGCCATAATGGATTCTGGTTTCCCAGAAGAGATGGTTAACAGAATAGTGCGTCTCATTTCTGAGGGCTATCGAGATGTTAACGAGAGCCAAATCCTCGACTTGCTGTTTGAACAAAAGGACGTATCCGTTAATGAATGGCAGGTTATGGCAAGCAAAAGAGCCACTTCACTCTTCAAAGTTACAATACTTACAGGCGCAATCTTAGGCGATGCCCCAGAAGCGGACCTGACACTGTTGGGGGAAGCAGCCACAAACATGGGCTACTCCTTTGATATCCAAGATGATATCATAGACAGTTTTGCCCCGAAAGAAGAGTACGGCAGATCATCATGCTTAGACATTTCAAAAAACAAGAAGCCCCTCCACGTAATTTATGCCCTAAACTCAAAAGACCCAAAAACGTCTGAGGCTCTGAAGTGTCTTCTTGGCAAGCAATTCCTAAGCTTCGGAGAAATAGACCTAGCCAGAAAATTGCTCAGAGCAAGTGGAGGATTAGACGCCGCAAAACAAACATCAAAAAAACATGCAAAACAGGCAAGAAAGCTCATAACTCAAACAAGCTTAACTGAGGACGTTAAAGAATTCTTCAACAGCTTTATACTATACATAGAAGAAAGCCTAAACTGGTACAAGTAGAAACAAGAATACCTGCTATTTCCTTGTGCTTATTCTTGACTGCAGCTGTGAAGACGGTAAGTCGAGGGGTTATTACTTTGATAACTCATTTCCACACCAATTCTATAAGACTGACTTCAAGCATATTTGGAGCCTAATAGCAGAAGATTGTTGAAAAATAGCTTTTTTCAGAAAAAAATCTGCCAGCACAAAAAAACCAGCAATCATATTTGTAGTCTAATAGAGGGTCATTGTTGAAAACAGCCTTTTTTCAGAAAAATTAAGCAACAAAAAGACTGTAGGATAGAGCACTTGCTAGACCGTGATTAAAGCTTATATTTGTGGTTGATTATGAATGGTTTAATTTGGTGTCGTGGATGAGCGGTGACCGCGAAATTCAATGCTGATTCTAAACTTTTGTTGACCCAAAAATATCGTCCGCTCGAGCTTGAACGTGAAGTTCGTGCATTTTGGGAAAAAAATCAAACCCTCAAAAAACTTGCGGAAATTCGCAAAAAAAATAACAAGAAACTGTTAGGTTATGTTGAGGGTCCCCCAACATTAAATGGTATTCCGCATGTTGGTCATGCCCGAGGCAGAGTCATAAAAGACTTTCATTATCGACTGAAAACAATGCAGAACTACTATGTTAGCTTCTGGGCAGGCTGGGACACCCAAGGCTTACCCGTTGAGCTGGAAGTAGAGAAGACTCTTGGCGCAAAAAACAAGAAAGAACTGATAGCGCGGGTAGGCGAAGAACGCTTCGTTGAAGAATGCAAAAAGAGCATCATGAAGTATCACCGAGAATGGGTTGAGGCTGACAAGAATCTGGGCCTGTTCATAGACCACGACAAAGCATACTACACCCACCAGGACAAGTACATCGAACGGGAGTGGCAATACCTCAAACGGGCATGGGAACAGAACCTTCTCGGCGAAGGATACTACGTTGTTGCCTACTGTCCGCACTGCCAAACTTCCCTTAGCAACGCCGAAGTGGGACTCGGCTACAAAGAAGTTGAAGACCCCTCCATGCACTTCAAGTTCCGAATAAACGGAACAGAAAACGAGTACTTTGTTATCTGGACCACAATGCCATTCACCCTAGTCACGGACCTAATCATAGGCGTTAATCCCAAAGAGAAATATGCAAGAGTCAAAGTAGACAACGAAATTTGGATTCTGGCAAGAGCACGCGTAGAACCAATCATGGAAGAACTGGAAATAGAAAAATACAAAGTGCTCAAGGTCATGAATGGCAAAGACTTGGTGGGCACAAAATATGAGTATCCATTCAAGGATCTGATTCCCAAACAGGCAGAACTTGACCAAGTCCCACTAATCCACACAGTAGTAGCTGAAGATTTCGTGGACGTTACCACAGCCACAGGCATAGTCCATCTTGCGCCAGCAAACGGCGAAGACGACTTTTCAGCAGCCCAGAAACGCAAGCTACCCATGTTTGCCCCCTTTAATGAACAGGCAATGTTCACAGAAGAAGCGGGCAAGTTTGCGGGCTTCTTTGTAAGAAAAACGGACAAAATGGTTGTGGAAGAACTTGAAAACAGGGGACTATTACTTAAAATAGGCAAGGTCAAGCATGAATATCCGACGTGCTGGCGGTCCCGCCACAAACTGGTGTGGATGGCTCGTAGAGAATACTTCATCTGGTTAAACAAAATAAACGACAAGGTTATGGAAGCCGCACAGAAAGTAAAATACTTCTATGACAGCCCCAAGAACAGGTTCCTTGCCTTCCTGAAAGAAGGAAAACGATGGTGCATCTCCAGAGACAGAATCTGGGGCTCACCCTTGCCAATCTGGGTTTGCAAAGAATGCGGAGCAAAAACCTTGGTGGCAAGCAAAAAAGAGCTGATTGAGAAAGCTTTGGAGCTACCCGGCAAAGACTTTGAACTCCATAAACCATGGATAGACCGCGTGATACTGAAATGTGACAAATGCAGTGGCAGAATGATCAGGGAACACTTTGTTTTGGATGTCTGGCACAACAGCGGCGCCTCACCCTACGCAAGATTCACAGACGAAGAATTCAGCAAACTAGTTCCAACAAACTTTTTGACCGAAGCTGTTGATCAGACTAGAGGCTGGGGAAACTCGCTTCTCATCGAGCATGTTATATTAACAGGCAAACCGGAAGCGCCCTACGAAGAATTTCTGTTTCAGGGCTTTGTTTTGGACGCAAAAGGCAGAAAGATGAGCAAGAGCCTTGGAAACGTGCTGGAAATCAACAAGCTGTTGCAGGAACGCTCAGCAGACATTTCCCGTTTCTACTTCCTGTGGAAATGCTCACCAATCGACTCCATGAACTTTGACCCCAACGAACTAAAGGGACGACCGTATCAGGTTCTCAGCACTCTTTATCACCTTCACAACTTTTTCATGCAAAACGCCGAATACGACAACTTTGACCCAAAAAAGCACACACTACAATGGTCCAAAAAAGAGAATGTCCTGAATGCCCCCGACATGTGGCTGCTATCCAAACTGCAGGGTCTAGTAAGGGAGTTCACTAAAAGAGCCGAAGAATGCGAATTCAATTTTGCTTTATCCAAACTAGAGGACTTTGTTGTCAACATTTTGAGCCGCGAATATGTCCCAATGATCAGAAAAGACCTGTGGAGCGACGACCCAGAAACACTGAACCGCAGACTAGCAGTCTACTCGACCCTCTGGCAGGTCCTAAAAACGTTGGTTCTCCTCTTTAACCCTGCTACGCCATTCCTGAGCGAAGCATTGTACCAGACAGTCTACAAGGAACTGGATGATACTCTTCCGGAAACAGTGAATCTGGAAAGCTGGCCCACACCAGACACAGACCTGGAAGAT
>SDBU01006120.1_pt1 | contig 14223 bp, 17 predicted proteins | sample 2277071 | NCBI WGS metagenome assembly SDBU01 (sample SAMN10397929, study PRJNA504765) | marine sediment metagenome | isolation source: marine sediment core GS08_GC12, 126 cmbsf | place: Arctic Ocean: Gakkel Ridge, Loki's castle | collected 2008
GCCTACATGCTGGCGGTGCAGCGAGTGGCCGAAGCCATATGCCTGCGGGGCTGGGTCTGAAAACGCCGCCGCCGGGCCGGGCGACGACGGCCCGGTTGTGCCGCGACCGTTCTCGTAAGGGCGGTTCGAAGCGTCTCACCCGCAGTGCGCACCGGCCCCCCCCTCATGAGAACGGCAGCTCGATCGTGTCTCCCTCGCGGGGCATGTGGGTCTCGGGGAAGATCTCGCGCGCTGCTTCGAGCGCCTCTGCTCGCCCCTGTTCCGAGCAGTGAACGAGGAAGAGGCGTTTGGGCTGGGCCTCCTGTGCGATCCTGGCGGCGTCCACCGCGCCGGAGTGGCCCCACTGGAGGAGGGGATCGAAGCTGCCGGGGCCCGCGCTCGCCTCGTGGATGAGGACGTCCACGCCCGCAGCGAAGCGCCCCAAGGGCGCGTAGTATGCCGTGTCACCCGTGACGGCGACCGTAGCGCCCGTCTGCTTGTCCTCAAAGCGGTAACACATCGCCAGGACCGGGTGCATGACCTGGATGGTTCTTACGTGGAGGCGGTCGGTCTCGAACTCCCCGCCGGGGCGAAGGGGCACGACGTCCACCGGCGCCGCCACGTCGAGGTAGCGATCCGTCTGCAGGTATGCCAGCGCCCTCTCGACCGCCATCCCGATCTCCGTGCGCGGGCCGACCACGACGAGCCGCTCCTGCTCTTGCCGCGAGATGTCACTCATGGCACGGTAGAAGAACAGCGGCGCCAGCCCCAGATAGTGATCGTGGTGGCAGTGGGTGATGAACACGTGGGTGACGTGGAGCGGGTCGCAGCCGAACTGCCGCATGTGGAGCGCCGCATTCCAGCCCGCGTCCACCAGCACGGTGCCGTTGAGAAGCACGCACGCCGTCTCGCCCCCCACGTCAGGTACACAGCTGCTCACGCCGATAAAGCGTAACGTTGTTTTCTCATCGGATGAAGATGCCATCGTCGCCTCCGGCGAGAACGAAATCCCGGGCGTTGCTCCTAACAGAATCGGTCCGGCAATTCCAGCGCAGAGCGCCATGAAATCGAACGGCCCGGCCCGAGGCATGGGCTTTCGGTTGAGACGGGCTCCGCGCCGTCGTATCCTGATGCGTCCGGCATCGTGGAGAGATAACGCAGCATCTTCACCGTTCGGGAGGAGACAGCATGATGTCCTTTGACTGGGACAACGCCACCTGGCAGACGGGCCGGCAAGCCGAAGGGCCGACGTGGCGGATGACGGTCGCGTCGGATTGGGCGCCCATGCGGCGGTACGAGGAACAGATCGTGGCCAACCCTGAGGGCATCTATGGAGACGTGCTGCCAGCCTTGAGGGAATGCGACCTGTGCATCGTCAACGTGGAGTCTACCCTCGGGGATCGAGGGGAGGCCATCCCCAAGGGCGGCCCCAACCTGCGAGGCGACCAGCGAGCGGTCGAGTCGCTGTTGAGGGTGCCCTTCCACGTTGCCTGTCTGGCCAACAACCATACCATGGACTTCGGACCCCCGAGTCTCGAACACACCATGTCGGTCCTTCAGCAGGCCGGACTGAAGACCGTCGGTGCAGGGATGTCGGGAGCGGACGCTGCCAGGCCCCTGGTGCTGACAGTGCGCGACGTGCGGGTGGCCATACTGGACTGCGCCGAAGGGGAAGAATGCCGCTCGATCGGCGGAGGCCCGGGCGTCTACGGCTTCGAGGCGCCGGCAGTGGCGGACCAGGTCAGGTCTCTGAAAAGCGATGGACAGGCCGACGTGGTCGTGGTCGTGTTCCACGGCGGGCGCGAGCACACTCCTTTGCCGCCGCCCTACGTAGTGAACTGGCTGCGCGCTGTGGCCGACGCAGGCGCGGACGCAGTGCTGGCGCATCATCCGCACGTGCCGCAGGGCATAGAGCTGCGCGGCACGGTTCCCATTGCCTACAGCCTGGGCAACTTCGTGTTCTGGCAGAATAGCGAGCTGTTCTACCGCCGCGCGGGGTATCTGGTTCATCTCGATTTCCGCGGCGCCGTCCTGGCCCGGATGACCCTCACGCCTTACCTCATCCGCCCGGAAGGGCTGCTCAAGATGACGGGCCAGGCAAAAGAAACGCTCCTGCGGGACCTCAAGCACAACTCCGATCTGCTGGCAGATCCCCAGAGCGTGACGGCCGCCTGGGACGCCTTCATAGACCGCGTGGGACTCGAGGGAATGATGAACAGCCTCGATGGAGCGATCAAGCTGTCGCGCACTGAGAAGAGGCCGGCGGCGGCGAAGATGCTCAACGTGTTCGCCACGCCGGCGCACCGCGAGCTCTTCGTGCGCGGACTTCGCCGGGCGACCCGAGGCCAGGACGGGACATCGCCTGACTGGGCCAAGGAACTGGTCGCCCGGTGGACGACGCTGCGCTACGACGAGGTGGTTCCAGAATCCGCGTAGGAAGTGCACAGGAGGCCGTTCCCGCTTCGTGCCGTGCCCATGGGACCTCCTGACGGCCTCCTTGCCGTAATCGGCCCTGCCGGATTGTTTGTCCTTGCTGTCCGACGGCCATAGCCTTAGACTTGCAGCTCCGTTAAGAAGGCGGGACAGTCGCTAAGGATCCCGCTTCGCGCATTCGAGGAGGAGAACTCCATGGTTGGTCCGCGCCTCAAAGACCACATCGTCATCTGCGGCTGGTCGGAAGCCACAAGGTTGATCGTGGAGCAGCTTCACTCCGAGGACGTTGCCCAGGTGCAGCACATCGTGATCATTGACGACAAGCTGGAGCAGTGTCCGATCAATGATCCTTACGTCTACTTCGTTCACGGCGACCCCACCGAGGACGAGACGCTGGAACGCGCGTGTGTCTCTGACGCGAGCACCGCCATCATACTGGCGGACTGGTCGCTGCCCAACCCCGGTCTGCGCGACAGCAAGACGGCGCTGGTAACGCTCGCCATCGAGTCCATGAACCCAGAGGTGTACACCTGCGCGGAACTGATGAAGGCGGAGAGCAAGCGCCATCTGGAACGGGCCGGTGTGGACGAGCCCATCTGCGTGGCGGATATCTCGCAGCGGATGCTCGTCATGGCGGCTCTGAACCACGGCGTGTCGCGACTGTTCGACGACGTCCTTACGTTCAACAGGGGCAGCGAGATCTACTGCACCCCCGTTCCGAAGGCCCTCATCGGATCGGAGTTCCGCCGGCTGGTCGCGCTGCTCAACGAGGAGATGAACGTGATCGTGATGGCTGTGCGCAGGGGCAACGACGTGTTCACGAATCCCAGGGGAAGCTTCGTGCTGGAGGACGGCGACCACCTGTTCCTCCTGGCGGAGAGCTATCCCCACGGCATAGAGGACTTTGGCTCCGGGCAGACGTCAGAGACCGCGCAGGAATAGGGCCGTTCAAGCAGGCATTGCGGAGCGCCGCCCAGTGAGTTCGGTTGTGCAGAAACACAAACGCAGAGAGCACCGGTTCCGGATTCTCGCCCACCGGACCCGGCGCTTCTTTTACGGCATGTGGACGACCACGGCCGCTCGCCCGGCCATGAAGGTCGCCATAGTGCTCATGGTGCTGGCGCTGGTGAGCGCCGTGGGGCTGCACCAGGCCGAGAAAGACCTCTCCGAGTCGTATGCGACGATGGCCAAGACCTTCCGTTCTGTGTTTGTGCTGCTGGTCAGCGGATTTGACGTGCATGAACCGACCAGTTGGTCCGGGTGGATGTGTGCGGCGGTCACCATGATACTGGGGATAGCCCTGGTGGCCCTGGTGACTGCCGACCTGGCCTCCCACCTGGTCCGGCTGGCGCTGCGACCGCAGGCAAGCCAGTCGGTGTCCGTGAAGGACCATTTCATCATCTGCGGTTGGGGCAGGAACGATCCTTTCCTCCTGGAAAGCCTGACAAGCGACTCGCTGCCCAAGCTCCGTCACGTCGTGATCATAGACGAACTCCTCTCGCAAGTGCCGTCGAACGATCCCTACGTCCACTACATCAACGGCAATCCGAGCGAAGAGAGCGTCCTTGAACGGGCCGCCATCAAGGACGCCGAAGTAACGATCATACCGCTGGACTGGCGCATTACGTCCGACACGCTGAAGGACTCCGTCAACACGCTCATCATGCTGGCCGTGGAAGCGCGTAGCGAGAAGACATACTCCTGCGTGGAGATCGTCAGGCGGGACAGCAAGAGGCACCTGAGCCGGACGCGGGCGGACGAGGTCGTCTGCGTGGGCGATCTGAGCCTGCGGCTTCTCACTCAGGCGGCGCTCAACCACGGCCTCTCGTGGTTTCTGAGCGACGTCCTCTCGATCGGCAGCGAGAGCAAGGTGCACAAGGAGGCGCTGCCTTCCACCCTGGCGGGTCTGACGTTCCGGCAGCTTTTCCTGCTGCTCAACGAGCACTTGGAGGAGATCCTGCTGGCGGTTGAGCGGGCGGGCGAGATCTACGCAAACCCCACACAGCGATTCCCCCTCGGCCCGGACGACTCCCTGTTCCTGCTCGGCGACAGCTCACCGGAGGACCTGGAGGCGCTGGCGGCAGCCGTGCGGCGCGAGACGGTGACCGTCCCCCTGCCGCGAATCCAACCCGCCGGAACTGCGGTCGACATCCCTCCCACCGATTCAACCACCGCCGGTGCATGAGGCCAGCCGGAGTCTGCTGCCTGAGCAAGATCCGGATCTCTTCGCCGCCGCGAAGCGGACGGTATGAGACCGGGAAGCTCTTCTCTTCCGGACCGCCAGGATCCAGGCGAAGAAGGAGCGTTCCCGTAATGCTGTCTCCTTCCTGATGCTTGTCCAGAACGGTCAGGTTCTTCAGATGCAAGTCGAGGTGGGCGAAGCCACCCGGATGCGTGTAGTCGTCGGCCTTCTCGCGCCGGCCATCGGGCATCACATGCTCGACCCAAATCACCTCCTCTTGTGGGTTCCGCGGATGCGAGCCGCGCTGCGTGCTGTCAATGACTACTTCCCTGGCGCCTGCATCCATCCCTGCCTGCACGTACTTGCGGATGTTGGCATTCAGACCACCGACAAACAGGTTCGGGTCGACCGAGAATTGCCCTGCCCGTAGCCACTGGGCCGCCAGCGGGACCGTCTCGTCGAGGATGCCGAACCGCTCGCCTTCCTTGATCAGCCTGACAACCATAGGCGGGAACAACTCCGTGCAGTCCCGGAGCGCCTCGGAAACTGAGCTTCCTTCAGCGATTACTTGCCTCACGTGGCCGATGACGCCGCGGAGCTCTTCGTCTTCCGTCTTCTGTTCCAGTTCCGTCAGTGCTTGGAGAATAGGCTGCCCTTTGCCAATGCGCTCCCCGAACTCCAGGAGGAATGCGACACGGTGACCAGCCTGTTCTGGATCGGGAGCGTTGGATCTCAGCGTATCTGCAACCATGGCAACCATCCTTTCTTTCAACTGCGCGCGCGAATCGTGGAGGCGGCGTTTGACTGTCCCGGCAGGGACATCAAGGAACTGAGCGACCTGCTCGACGCTGTAGCCGTCAATGTAGAAGAGGGTCGTGGCAAGGCGGTTAGGCTCGGACAGGGACCTGATGGCCGCAAGAACGGCATCGCGCATCTCGGCCTTCTCCAGCTTCTCCGGTGGCGTGGGCACGTCGGACGCCGGCGCCTCCGCCGGGCTCAGAGGCACCGCGCCAGGTTCCTTGCGCCGCAGAAAGTCCACACAGCAGTTGCGTGTGATCTGATAGAGCCAGCCGGGGAACTTATCGGGGTCGCGCAGCTCCTTGAGCTTCCGCCAGGCGCGGATGAAGGACTCCTGAGCCACATCCTGGGCGTCGTGGAAATCACCCAGCAGCGCGTAGGCCGTCCCGTAGACGGCATCCTGGAACCGCTCGACCAATTGGCCGAAGGCCCCCAGGTCGCCGCCCCTGGCCCTTTCGACAAGCTCCTGCAAGATCGCCCTCCCGCATGTCGCGTCATCGGTCGCAGAGCCAGCTCTCAGTCTATCCCACCGCCGCCCCAGCCGCCACGCCTCTTCCACAAAGCATGACGCAATCCATACGGGACAGGTTCGGTTGGATGCAAACAATTCGGGGATCGGGGCGGAGATTGCCCAAGGAATGGGCAAGGAGGCACGGCCAATTATGTGCCGGTGCCATTCTCCGGCCTCAGGGCGTGGAGGGGGATGCAGTCATACCAGAGGCGGAATTCGACTCCGTTGTAGCGTAGTTCCGGACATCCCTTCCCCGCGAGCTTCTTGACTGAGGTGGACGGCCAGTTCTTCGCCTTCCATGCCGGTCCGTTGTAACGACGGAAAAGGACCGTCCGGCCCGACATGTTGATGTAGGAATCTGAGAGCAGCTCGTACTTCCCCGCGAGCTCTGCCGGAGTTTTCCCCTCCCGTCTGCCTTTGTACCCAAGGTTCAAAGTGCGCAGACATTCGTAAGTAGAGCCGCCTATTCTGACATTCCACAAGCCCCCCACAACCGGCATCCTCGGGAATAGGGGACCCCTCCCGCAGGTGAGTGAATCCCAGCGAATACGACTCCGCAGCTTCAATTCAATGGGCCAACCCGTGCGGTCTTCGTCCCAATCCGAGTCCTTCCAGGTCCGCAGTCGCGGTTTGTTAGTTCCTGGCTCGAAATTCGCGAACGCAACGAAGTACAGCTTACGCCCCGTCGCTGCCCAGTACCACTCATGATCGTATGCGAATTGTCGTTCCGGATCGAACTCCGGGCTTCTGATTCGATAGCAACTCAGCCCGCCCACTTTGGCCTTCCCGATGACGCGGATGCAGTTTGTGCCTGCAAGCTTCCTTTTCGGCCAGTCGTAGTCGGCGAGCCACGCTGTGGCGCCTTCCTTCAAGGGAGCGAAGAACGCCTCGCGAAATGTGACGCTTCCTCGCCGTCGTTCGGCCCTCGAAATCCCGATCTCTGGCTCCTTCTGCGGGAAAAGGACCAGCCTCTTTATCATCTCCGGGAAACCACCGGGCAGCGCGTGTTCCTTCAGTGTCTTAGCAACCATCGTCATCATCCTTTCTTTGAGCCGCTTCCGCGAGGCGTGGAGGCGGTTGTTGACCGTCGTCACCGGCACCTCCAGGAACTCGGCCACCTCTTCCTGGGAGTACCCGTTGACATAGTAGAGCGTGGTCACGGTACGCTCGTCCTCCGGCAAGGAGCGAATGGCTTCGAGTACCCTGTCTGCCATCTCCCGTTTCTCCACCTTCTCGACCGGCCCAGGACCGCCGGACGCAATGGGCCGAGCCGATGCTAGGGGCGTCGTAGGCACCCTCTTTCTCCGGGTCAGCCGGTCGCACTGCTTGAAGACGATCCGCCGGAACCAGCCCGGGAACGCGCTCGGGTCGTCCAGCCCGGACAGACACCGGTACGCCTCGATAAACGCCTCTTGCGCCGCGTCCTCCGCCAGGTGGAAATCGCTGAGGATTGAATAGGCGTAACCGTAGGCCATGTCCTGGAAGCGACGCACGATCTGCCCGTAGGCGTCCAGATTCCCGCCCTGAGCGCCGATCACCAGTGACCTCAGTTCTTCCACGTCCGTTCCCGCCTTCGAGAGCCCTCTACTCCATAGGTCCCATTCTCCAGCTGCTGGGTTTACAGAATATACCAGATCGCCGTTCGGCAGGCAGGATTTGAGTGGGACGGGGGAATGCTGCGGGGTTGACAGCATAACAGGATGTACAGGACTTGCCCGCCGGCCGGCTGGTAAACAGGATCACGGAAAGACGGCAGACTATGGGAACGACAGCGGCTGGCTGTTTTGAGGTACATTTCATCCTGTGAATCCTGTCTATCCCTGCCAATGCCTTGTGTACGTAACAGTGTTATGTTATATTCCGGCCGAGCGAAAAGGGAGGCCCCATGGCAAACGAAGACCTGATCGCCAAGAAAGACGTCCTGCAGCTCACTGGCATATCCTACGGCCAGTTCTACCGCTGGAAGCGAATGGGCCTCATCCCCGAACGGTGGTTCCTCCGCCGCTCCACTTTCACAGGACAAGAGACCTTCTTGCCCCGGGAGAGGATCTTGAGGCGCATCAAGAGCATTCTGGCTCTTAAGGAGGACTACTCCTTGGAAGAAATCGCTCAGAGGCTGTCTCTACACGAGTTCGATCAGCAGGTTGACCTGCACGAACTGGATGACTCATCCTCACCCTCAGTTGCGGCCAGAGGCATCTACACCGCGATACACGGGGCGTGCGAGCCATACACGCTCCACGACATCGTGTGCATGGCCGTGACGGATCGCCTTCTCGGCGAACGGCGGTTAGTCCGCGATCAGGTCGTCCTGGGTGCCCGTGTGTTGCACGAGCGCCTGCCGGACGTGAGTGAACCGATGCAGGATCTATTCGTGAGCGTGGTCTCCAAGTTTGGAATGACCACGGCCTTAGTGCACGGCCAGCCGTGCCTCTTCGACCCGGACACGGAAATCTTGGCGACTGTAGAGATCGGCCCTGTTTACGAAGACGTAATGGCAAAGGCCGGCAGCCGAAAGGAATGATTCGTCGTGGTTTTTGCGTTTCGATGGTCGTTCGACAAGGAAAGTAGACATGACACCGGACAAGGAACGAAAAGGCGATCTGAAAATCAGCGGCAGCGGCAAGATCAGCGGTGGCATATACAGAAACGTGTCCATCAGCGGCTCTGCCGAAGTGGCGGACGACCTGATTGCCGAGGATGTTAAGGTCTCGGGATCGTGTCGGATGCTCGGGGGCGTTCAGGCCGACGCGATCAAGGTTTCCGGTTCGTGCAGCATCGCCGGCGACGTCCGCGTCAGGGAAATCAAGGCATCCGGGTCAGCCCGGTTTGGCGGCGATGTGAACGCGAAAGAGTCTGTCAAGTTCAGCGGTTCAGCGCAGGTCGCCGGCGACATCCGCGCCCACAAAATCGCGGCGTCAGGCCGATTGGAGTGCGGAGGCGACGTCGAGGGGGACGCCGTCCGCCTCTCCGGCATTTTCAAGATTGGCGGACTGATCAGTGCGGATGAGGTGAACATCGAGCTGGTACGCGGTAAATGCAAGGCACCGGAAATCGGCGGCGGCCACATTGTTGTGGAGCTGTCGCAGCGCCGGCATGGGCGCCTGGAGGTGGATTCTATCGAAGGGGACCAGATCGAGCTGGAAGGCACAAGGGCCAGGATCGTGCGCGGCACCCGCGTGAGTATCGGCACGGGCTGCCACATCGATCGAGTGGAGTACCGAGAAGCGCTTGAGGTCAGCGACGACGCAAGGGTCAAAGAACAGGTAAGAGCCGACCAAGGCGAGGGCGCCTGAGCTACAAGGGCACGGCGCGCCGTGCCCCTACTTGACAAGGCCGAGACGGCCCTACCCGGCAGTTGTGCTCTGCCGCACTTTGCGGAGCAGGACGTTCAGAGCTTTGGGATCACACGCCTTCCCATAGGTCCGTCCGAGATGGAAGTCCGAGTACATGTGCTCCACCTGGAAATGCCCGCTAAGCCTCGCGAGGGCACGCATCTCCTGGGGAAAGAACACGCGGTACCTGTACGGCAAGTCCAGCGACATCTGCCTTCCAGAATCGTTGACCCGTATCTTGGCGCAGCCCGCGAACGTCTGAGTGTTCCAGTCAACGGCAGACTGGCGATGGGTCCAGTCCACGCTGACGGTCACGCCGCCGCGCGATGCGGTCCATCTTGACTCGATTGAGCCGGGAGGGTTGCGCAGGACATCCTCAAGAGCGGGCAGACAAATGAGATAGAGGCCCCCCTTCTTCAAGCAACGCGCCACGCAACGCAAGTGCTTCACGACGTCCTGCACCCTGAGGAGGTGCTGAAACGAGCCGTTCATGTTGATGGCCATGTCGTACCGCCGCCTCGTCGCGAAGTCACGCATGTCTGCCTGGAATAGCTCGGCGTGGCTTGTGATTCTGGCCAGCCTCGCGTGGGCGTGTTCGGTCATGTCGGGAGACAGATCGTATCCGCCAACCCTTACGCCTTTCCTGGCGAACGCTTCCAGGTAATGCCCCGTGCCGCATCCGTTGTCGAGGACGGAGCTAAGAGCGGCGCCACTGCGGTGTCTCCTGTGGCACCTGAATATGAAGCCCGTCTCCCTGCGAAGGTCCTCCTTGCAGAATCCGATCTCGTAGTAACGAGGGTAGCTGTAGATGCTTTTCTCTGCCTTCATTTCCTGGACGTCCTCCGTGCTGCCGGCCAACGGTCCAACCGCCGGCCCTTCTGGCTTTTTCCTTCGAGCTAGACCTCGTCTGCGTAGCGGTGAATCCAGAGGGATTTGACGTCGGCTGGACAGTAGAGGCGCTGATCGTCCCCCCTGCTGAAGCGCTCGGCCAACTCCCGGTCCGATATGTGGAAGGTGGCCCACAGGCCTGGTGTTCGGTCGTTCTCAAACTTCTCGAACATTAGGTCCAGACTGTCCCACCGGAAGTTGCCCAGTCGCCACGAGTCAGCCACTTCGCCGCCGTAGTTGGTGAACACTTCCAGATCGGCATTCACAAAGAACCATGCCTCTTCCGGGACGTACGGTTCGATGACCTCGCCAGCAAGCACTCGCTGCGTCAAAGCCTTCTCGGTGATCCAATCCACAGGCTCCCCGAAATGCTTCTCGGTGGCTTCCATCAGAGGCTTCGGAATGCGCACCACATCCGACCGTTCTATCCGGACGTCTTCCATGCGGCGTCCCTCCCCGTCCGGCCCAGCTATATGGCAGAAGAATGGGAACTCCCTGCCGAGCTCGGCAACTCGTTCACGCAGGCGCAGGTCGGCTATCAGGTCCGCCAGACCGTCAAGGTCTGCCATACCGGGCTTCGTCAGGAAGATCTGCCATCGCGGGATCATGTCGGCGTCCAGGAGTCGTTCTGTGGCCTTGAGGCAGTCACGAAACGCGCCGGTGCGCCGATAGAAATAGTCGTTCACATCTTCCAGACCGAAAAAGGAGATCTGGCACACCCTCGGGCCGACTCCCCTGGCCCACTCAGCGTAGTCTGGGTCCCTGGCCAGGCGCCAGATGCTCAGCAGCTCGTAGCGCCGGGGCTCGCAACGGCTCAGTTCGCGGTCGAGTTCATAGAGCTGCTGGTAGTCATCAGAGAAGTCCGGCTCTCGGTAATCTGAAGATACGTAGACTTGCTCGAAGTAGGGCCCATCTTCTCCCGGGCGCGTCCAGTTCCAAAACGCTGCCGCCACTTCCCGCAACACATCGGGCGAGAGCCTCTTATTCGGCCCGACGCCCAGATAGCAGTGGCGACACCTGTTCGGACAGCCAGCAAGATCCACGGCAACCCCGACTGTCTTTCTCACTTCTGGCACGCGTCCTTCCTCTCACACACGACAACCCGGATGGTATCCCAGTCGGCCTGCCCCAGATCCCTGGCCAGGCAGTGCTTGATCACAGAAAGTCCGGCCTGTTCCGATAGGCTCAGTGCCTCACCCCCGGTGAAGTAGTGCCAGTAACACGGCGTGTCAGATGCAGAATCTCCTCGTAGGATCAGGTCGCCGTCCTGGAGGGCCAAGTCATGTCCCATCGCTATCAGCCCCTTGTCGCGAGCGATGCGCTCGCAGACATCCCTATTATGCACGGAAAACGCCAGTCTACCTCCCGGCTTAAGCACGCGGCGGCACTCACGCATCAAGACCTCTCGGTTTTCGCGTCCGGGGACATTCCCCAGTGCCTGCCCCCAGATAACAACATAGTGAAACGAGCAGTCAGGGAAATCGAGCTGTGTGCCGTTGCATGTCTGGAGCTCCACTGGCTTTCGTAGCTCTTGGGCAGCGTTACTCGCCGATTCGACCAGCTCTTCGGAAATGTCAATGCCTACCACGTCATAGCCCATGTCATACAGAGCGAAAGCCTCGCGGCCCGCGCCGCATCCAATGTCAAGGAGTCTTCCTGGCGGCCAGAGATATTCGGAGACCACAGCCTTCTCCCAATCCAACAGCCCTTCTTCCCTGGCGCGCCGCTCATATTCGGCCACCTCCGCAGGATCGCGGAAGCGCCTCCTCACGATATCGAACAGACAGGATTTCATTTCTTGCCTGCTATGAGCCTACCTATGAAACATCCACCAACAAGCTAATGGGCCATGACATTTGAGATTGTTGGTGTGGGAACTTTGGACTCAACGGCAACGACTCGTGCTACGTAGCGAAGCTACTTCGCAGAGTAGTACATGTAGACACGGATTCCACGGATGAAGACGGATCAACGAGGGCGGGATTCCCACAAGATCGGTTCTGAGCCCCAAGAGAGAAGAGAAGCAGAAGGTTCTCGATCGTTTTGAAAATCCCTCTCAATCTGTGTTCATCCGTGTCGCCTTGCCTCTCGGGCAAACCACACCCACAAACGCGTAGTGCTCTGCTGTCGAAGGTCCGGCCCAGAGGGAACCTGCAACTGCGCCTTCGATCTGCTCGTGAAGTTGGGGAAGCGCTGCCTGGAAGCCTTGCCCCGATCCTTCCCACAAGATGATCTGACCAGTCCTGCTCTTGACAGTGTAGAGTGGGCCCTCAGAGCCAGACAACATGGTCACCCAGTGATCCCTCATCTTGAGATGACCGATCACGGCGTAGCCGGAGCTGTCTCCCGGGGGCACCTGGTCGCGTTTGATTGCGGACACCGCCGATTCCGAGATCGCCGGGTTCACAACTAGGACGACCTCCTCGCAGCAGCGGCAACCGGCAGTAATGAAAACTACCATCAAGCATAGAGAGATTCCGATACGCCCCACGTTGAGCACAGCCCTCCCTCCTTTCATATCAAGCCCGAGCATGCGCAGCGCAACGGGCTACTTCCGTCGCCAAACGCTCTGAACTGCCACGCATCTGCCCACTATCATATGAACCAGGGCGCCTTCTTGCAACGAGCAAAGATGAGGACCAGCAGACGCAACGCAAGCCAGTCAACATTGGAACTCGTGGCCAAAGAGATTCGGGCCGGGCTGCCACTGGACGGACGGTGGTTCGCAGAGGTCCATCACCAGTTCCACCTGCCCCAAAGCACAGAAGCCAGAGTCGTAGAAGAATGAAATCGCTTTCTGATTGCGCGCTACGGGTCGGACGCAAACGCGCATTGCGCCCTTCTTCTGGGCTTCGGCGACCGCGTGTTTCAGCAAGGCGCGTCCCAAGCCCTTTCCCCGATGACTCGGAGAGACGACGATAGGTTCAACCTCAGCATCTCGGCCGCGGACCGTTAGGCCAACCAGCCCGGAGACCGCGCCCTCAGACTCCGCCACCCACACATGATCCGCACCCACCTGAGCGATATGCTGGTCAAAGTGCAGCCCTGGGGATTCCCCACCGATAGAAGAGTCGTCGTAGAGTCCCCGGTGTACCTGGACGAGTTCAGTCCAGAGCGCACGACACGCTTCAAGGTCTGATTGCCGGTATTGCCGGACCGCCACGTCTGCCATGACCGATTACCCCTTCAGTTCAAGCCTTCCAGCAGCGCACGCACGCCTCCGTCGTCCGGTAACTGGTCCGCGTCGCGGCGAAGGATTCTATCCAGTGCGGCGGCGTTTTCCTCACTCACCAGCCGTCTCCCGAGAACGGAGCTCATCTTGCTTCCTTCTCACCTCAAGCTCCGCGTGCATCTCTCTGCAGCGCCGCAGCCACAAGGTGTCGTACTCCGACGGTCCGACCACCCGATGTTCGAGGTCTGCCGCGGTGCGCACACCTTCCTGCTGACACCAGGAGACGCAGACCTCGTAGGCCTCCCAGTCCAGGTCATCTTCGTCCCAATACGCCCTTACCACAGAAAGGCCCGCCAAGTGTGCGGCCAGCAGCCTGGTGTGGCCGTCCGTAGCCGCCACCTTCCCACCCAGTTCCTTCACTGGAACTGGCTCCAGCGAGTCGGCCGTCAGGTTGCCAGCAGCTTCCATTACCCGAGAGAGCTTCTGCGAACTCACGTAGAGCTGGCTGGGCTGGATCTCAGAAAGCTTCATCAGGAAAACCATGACAAGTTCGCTCTCAGGGCGGCTGTGCCTGCCGCGGAATCCCAGGGAAGTACCTTGTCAATTCCTCTTCCGCGGTCTTTGGCAGATGGTCGCGGATTATGGCTAAGTCCTTCGTATCCTTCTCCCGCAGCTCCGAACCCTTCTTGAAGTGCGAGTAGCCTTCCTTAGCCACGTACTGTGCTTCCCACGTAATTGCCCGGCACGGTACGTCGAATAACTGTCCGCCGGGTTCTTCGGGGAAGGAGCCCGGCGGCCACGCATAGACGCACGCATCGCCAGAGTCCAGATCGGACACAAGAGTCCGGTCGGGCAACACGTAGAAGTAGATGATGTCAGCGCGTACGCCCTTTCGAAAGAAAAGCATCCATTATCCCCGATACCG
>SDBU01006121.1_pt1 | contig 14223 bp, 29 predicted proteins | sample 2277071 | NCBI WGS metagenome assembly SDBU01 (sample SAMN10397929, study PRJNA504765) | marine sediment metagenome | isolation source: marine sediment core GS08_GC12, 126 cmbsf | place: Arctic Ocean: Gakkel Ridge, Loki's castle | collected 2008
CAGTCGGACCCGATGAGGGACCTGAAGTACGCTAAGGAGATGGCTGGCGCCATGGGGTACGCGCCCCAGGCTCAGTCGTCTGAGGTGGCTATGGCCCGGCTTACGATGGAGGATGGCTGGAAGCAGAAGGACTGGGAGTTCAAGATGAAGGAGCTGGGGGACCGGAAGCTGATCGGAATGGTCGACCAGATCCTGAAGCGGGTGGATATACCCAGCATGGTGCGGGCTGCAACTCGGCAGCAGACATCTGAAATACTCAGCCCCCAGCCGCCTGTCCTACCTCCCGTCGACCCATCTACACAGGGTCTAAATCCGCTGGAGCCCCCACCCGCCTTCGGCATGAAGGCGCCGATGGACCCCCAAGGACCCCCCATGGGGACACCCCCTGGTGGGGGCGGACGGATGGTGATCTACGCGTGTCAGGGCTGCGGGGCTCAGATGGCTGCTCCTGAGGGGGCGCCCACGGTGACATGTATGACATGTGGTAAGGTGCATCAGACGACGTACTCCCAAGGAGCTTAATCAAAAGGTGGTAGAATAATGAGTGAAAAAATAAGAACTATCGCAGAAATGTTAGCAGAAATCATCATAGGTAAGGCAAAACTATATACATGTTCGGGCTTCCCAATTCCAGGAACACACAAACTTATAGAATATGATCTCTCACTTGGAATAGCATCTTACGTCTATGTTTGCCCAATATGTGGTTTTGGTCAAGCTGGTAGTTTATCAGAAGAAGAGGTAAACGCACTATCTGATTTACGAAGACTTCAGAGTTCTGAGCAGAAGGAGTCTAACCAAAGCTAAAGGGATTCCCCATGGAAAACAAGCTTGACCCCATAAGGCAGAACCTGCGCAGAATCTGGTCTAGCACCAAGGACTACGTGGCGTACGCCGCCCTCGAGGGCGCGATACTGGGCGTATTTGACTTGATCCCCGTGGAAGACGTGATGAGGGCGATTGAGGAGAACTGGGATATATGGAACATGCCCTGGCACGAGGGCGAAGATTTCCGTCGCCCGCTCAAGTTGCTGTCTCAAGACCCCCGCTTCGCTAAGCACAGTCACCTGCTGACGGTGGAGAACATACTGATCTGGCTCACAGGGAAGGAGGGGCTGCCCCTTCATGCGTCGATAATCATAAACACCCCCGGGGGCGTGGAGTGGCTGGGGCGTCAGATTGAGGGCTTCAGAACGGGGCTCATGGAGCCCCTTGACGAGGAGCTCGTGAAGGAGGTAACAACCGTTGAGTGAGGGACAGCCTGAAGAGCCGGTGAAGCGCGCGGAGGAGCCCAGACAACCTCAGGGGGAACAGGAGGTTCCCGCTGAGCAGCCGTGGAGTGTACCTAGTTCACAGAGCCCGCGGATAGAGCTACCTGAGACAGACTTCGAGCCTCTACGTCCGCTGGAACCTGAGCTGGGAAAGGCAATCGCCCAGAGCTTTGCCCCTCAGACACCTGAGTTCGGCGAGATCCTTCTCCCCGACGTCGGGGAGGAAACCCTGAGGGTTCCGATGAGCAGGCCAGCAGTCACGCCGGTGGGGGACATGTGCCCGCATGGCCTGGCGGGGATGTGCATATGGTGCAATTTATACCCTTGTGACTACATGCTGAAGCGGGCTCTGCGCTTCCTGCTCACCAAAATAGAGTATGGCGGAGAGGGGAATAAGCTGGTGTGATGCGCGAGCAAAACCTTATTATATCTATCTATGATAGTGTTTTTTGATTGAGTTGGTTAAAAGAATATTTCTAACCCTCGACGATGACGACTTTGATGAACTGAAGGTCTTGAAACTGGGCTTGACCTGGGACCAGTTACTTATTGACCCTCTCAGAGACCAGGTTGGAATCCTTAGTGCCGAAGCTAGAGATGCCATTTTAGTTCAGTTTATGAAGGAAAGGCCAGAGCTAGATGATAGACTTGTCAAAGCTTATATGCTTGCGAAAAATCGGGAAACTCATGACTCGCTAAGGCAGTTCATCTTTGACATGATCGATGTAGGGGTGACACGATATCTATCGGAAACGGAGCAGACACCGAAGGAGGCTGAGGCCTGAATGAGCCGATGGACTCATTTAGCAGGCATCATACGCATCGACAACATTTTGCGAAGCATGACCCCTGAGGCTCCTACCGCTGAGGATGTCATAAGGATCCTCCTAGAGGATGCCCCCGTAGGCAGTGAGGGCGGATGCCTCTTCCATTTCCATAAGTGGCCTATAGTAGACGACTACAAGGAGGAAAACCATACAAACATCTATGAAAGCGTAATCTACTGGGGCGACGCCATCATATCCGCTGATCTCCGCGACGTCGGGGACGACGACGAGGAAATAGAGGCCATCAAGCAATGGTTCACAGGCCTCGCTAAGAAGCTCTTTGAAGCAAAGATGACAATACGCCAGGCGGTACTTGAGATCGAAGTCGAGTACAAGTACAACCGGGTCTTGCAGCTCATCGACCAGGAAGAAAACAAGTGGAGCGACACCACGACTCCAAAGGAGACCGAGACCTGATGGTGGCTGATTCCCTATTGTGGCTGGCTCTTATGCTCTACTCGACATGCGGGCTGGTCCTGCTCTGCAGGGTGTTCGGCGGAGCGAGGTGGATGGACGGTGAGGTCTGATGAGCTGTCCTAATTGTGGCGCAGTTATTATTCACCGCGAGTGGTGGTATTGTTTCAACTGTCACACCAGAATAACCCCAGTGACTTGGCGTGCGCGCGCGCTAACCGTGCGTGTAATAGCACGGATAAACAGGGGATGAGGGCTGATGGGTGAAAGAACAGATGATCCGATATGTCCTCATTGTCATATGCCTATAAGGATAAGGAATCCTAGTGGATATTGTGATCACCTGCACTATCCTGAATACTGTCCAGTATGTCGCGCGCGCGGAGGCTGAGGGCTGATGTTTATCTGTGAAAAATGTATCGTACACTTTGAGATTAGCTGCCCAGAATGGATGATAGGAAAATCGTATGGTCCTTGTGAAACATGTGGACGAGTAGGGCCATGTCATGATGTTCCATCTGGACGTTATCAAGCGAAAGATAGCATCCAAGAATATAGAAAACGTCTTCACAGCTCTGAGCAGAAGGAGGGTGAGGGCGCGCGCGCGCAATACGGAAAATACGGATATAAAAAAGGGCTCAACCCAAACACCGCGCGCGGGGGAGGAGGCTGAGGCTCATTCCGAAGCATAAGAAGATGTCGAAGAAGGGAAAAAAGAAGCGTCAAAAGAAAAAGAGAAGGAGGCTAAGAAATGTCTGATGAAATTGACTTGGCGAAGGAGTTGAAGGATCGGATACGATCAGCTGTCATGTTGCTCTGGCTCGCCCTCGCAGCTGTAGCGGCTTATGCTGTGTTCTTCTTGTTTAGAGAAGGAATGTAAATGGGGGTGATAATGTGCAACCGTGGATACCCCCACTGGATCAAGAACCGTGCCAATGAAGGCGTGACGTACGTCACACCCTGAGGCATTGAGTTAACCCTTTATAGCCCTATTCTCAATCTAGTAAACGATGGCCAAGAAGAACTCCTGTGAAGCCCCAAGGAATTACAGACGGTGGGATAAGGGAGAAGTTGAAGTCCTTAGAGAATTATACCCTGATTCGCCTATAGATGAAGTTATGACGGCTCTCCCAGGTAGAACAAAAGCGGTAATAAGGCATAAAGCATGTCGTTTAGGGGTAAAAGCGACAAAAAGGAAACTATCAGAGTCCCACAAAAGAAAAAATCTTTCTGCGGAGACTAAACGAAAAATGTCAGAGGCTCTTAAAGGAAGATATATCTCAGAAAAATGGAGACAAAAAATAGCAGAGGCTCTTAGAGGCAGACAGTTTTCTGAAGAGCATAAACAGAAATTATCAGAGGCTCAAAAAGGAGAAAAACATCATTTTTACGGTAAACATCTCTCAGTGGAACATAGACGAAAATTATCGGAGGCTAACAAAGGAAACAAGCCTTGGAACACTGGACACCCTCCGTCTGAAGAAACGAAACGAAAACTATCAGAGGTTCTTACAGGAAGACGGTTCTCAGAGGAACATAGACGGAACCTATCAGAAAATAATTCTCGTTATTGGAAAGGGAAACATCATTCTGAGGAAACAAAGCAAAAAATATCAGATGCCCAAAAGGGGGAAAAGCATCATAATTGGAAAAATGGTTCAAGTTTTGAGCCTTATTCTCCTGATTTTAATGAAAAATTGAAACGGGAGATAAGGGAAAGGGATAATCATATTTGTCAGATTTGTGATACGACTAGGGAAGAAAGCGTGAAGAAACATCACCAAGTGCTAAGCGTTCACCATATTGATGGAGACAAAAAGAATAGCGATAAAAAGAACCTAGTGACATTATGTAACCCGTGCAATACAAAAATCGAGTATTTGGACGTACGACCCCAGTTTGGGATGATAAGTGATGGTTAAGAAATCTAAACGCCTCAACGCCTGTGAGGCTCCCATCTGCAAAACGACCTCTGCGGGCCGAGTCTGCCCTATAATGGTACCAATATATGGTGCAAGGGGAGGCTGCCGGCAACGCAGACGAGACGAGTTTGATTCTAGGAGCTTTTTTGAGGTCAAGTCAGGTAAGGCTAAAATAGTTATTGGTTGCTTGAAAGGAGACTATGATGCTAGAAAAAGGCGTTGTCGTAAAGGCACTCGCGCGTTAAAGATGATTATACCGCGTTGAGTTTTTCGGAAACCGCTTTATACCCTTTGAATAATATGTTAGTGGTGGCAATGCCGACTATAACGATCAAAACGAGGCCCGTCAAGGGCGCGGTCACAATCTGGCGGGTTAACCCAAGCGGCATGATGACCTTTGGTTCCGCTCCTCAAAGTGCAAGCAGGATCTATCCTTGGCCCTATGCGGTAGGCCTTCAGCCAGTTGTGGTTAACGGTGTGCTGTGGGTTCCCGAGGTGAATGAGCAGAGGGGCATGTGCGAGAGGGATACGACGCTGGCGTTCCGGTATCTTCGCGTCGGAAGAGTGTGAGCAGGGCTTGTCCCTGATTCCGCTTACAGGTTACCAGATTAATGTGACCTTAAGCCCCGCTGTAAGTGGAATATCTGTCCAGCTCTGGTGGGTATTAGGCGGGGTTCCCGCACTGATAATAGGTACAGAAAACACGGACAGCAACGGCCAAGTCTCCTTCAACCCAGGTGCAAGCTCCTACCCCGTCTATATGAAAGTCATCGTACCAGCAGGGCAGATGATAGGCGGAACAGAATACGGTGGAGCCGAGTCTGGTGATCTTGCATGCTATGAGGGAAGCGTATTCAACGTAAGTCTCACCCTATCCCCTGCTGCAGCTTGGGAGCACCTAGAGTTCTACCGTGGAATCGAGATAGAGGTGTATATGCCAGATGGGACACCCTACAGGGCCTACTACGACGGCAGATGGGATGTAAACTACGAACTAGCTGACATCAAAGCAGGAATAGATGCCTTTCTAGATCCCCCGACAGTTGACACCGTGATAACCATTAACGGTCCAGCCACATTCGACATCGATGAACCATTTATTGTATACGGCAATCTATATGACGCAATGGGGACTCCACTAGGAAGCTTAAACGTGAAACTCTTCGCCGACAGCACCCTCTTGACACAGGAAAACACTCAAAGCAACGGAAGCTACGCCTTCACAATAACGCTTCCAGAGCCCAGAAACTATCTCATAACAGCCTCCTACGGCGGTACATCCGCAGCCCTCACCCTAAACCTTAAAATCTAGGGACTCATAAAATACACGGTGGCAAATAGATGGTACAATATAATCCATCATCTGCAAGCTTCACTATCACATGGGCTGCTCTCTACGTTGACACAGTTCTTACGGCTATACCCTCAACGACAAATCCCCTTCAAGGAGAAATAGTGACAGTCACGGGTAAACTCACAAGAGCAGATACGGGAGCACCCATCGCGGGAGCTACTATAGAGCTCTGGCATGGAGACCACATAACGGGAACACTTCTAACCTCAGCGATAACCAATTCACTGGGCAATTACTCCATCTCATGGACCAGCCAGTTCGAGGGATCAGTGACCTATGAATGCTACTTCCCGGGGATGATAGCAGCAGGCCTAACCTACAACGCAGCCACAGGGACCTTCACCACAGGGGTGTCAGGACTGCTTCCGCTACTGCTACTGATCGGGACCGCCTACGCCCTCACGAAGAAATAGGCTTTTAACAGTCTACGTGGCAAGTATGCTCATGGGCGGGGATGTGAGCTTCTGATTCCTCTCAAAAACTCCAGTTTCCGCCCACCCCTCCAATTCGGCACTGAGGCGCGAATTGACGGATAGGCTTTTACGTAGAATAAATAAAAAACTTGGGGATCCGTTTTTCCATGTAGTCGCAGGGAAATTTTGGGCAACAGATGCACATGCCCACCAGCCCATGCGGGCACATGTCCCCCTCTTCTTTCTTTTGATCCTTCATTTCTAAATCACATATTGGTTTTTTGTTCCATCCTTATCTTCTTTTATTATTTGACATTCTGTGAGGAAGCATGGTTCACAGTACCATTTACGTTCATCTAGGCGTGTGTCATAGTGTAGATCAATAAATTTGCAGGGTTTTACTCCGTGGCATATTTCGCATTCTCTGGTTGCAGTTCGATGTGGTGGTAAATATGGTCCTAGTCTAAGACCCATCTCAAAGGCTGAGTCAAGATCCAATCCAGGGACTGGGCGCAGTACTCCACTCCATGAGTATTCTTCTTTTGGTCGTGCGCGGCGAGCCTCACCAAAAAGGTATGGGCATGGGAAGTTTGGACACGCAAGACACATGCCAACATAGCCAGACGGACAAACACGGTCACTAGTCGCTTTCTTCTCACTCATTTTGTATCACATCTAAATTATAGAGTAATTTGCAGTTATAAAAAAGGGAGGGTCACTCCCGTAAAGCAGGAGTGTTGAGTGGCATGATGTCTGATATCAGCCTGTGAGGTCTCGTTCCATGAGGTCTTGTGATGGGGAATCTCGTCAAATCTTGTTGCGTGAAGTAACATGTCGTATCGTGATGTCGGAATCTTGTATTGTTATGTCTCATAGCATCATGTGAAGTCTCATCGGATCACATATCGGCCAATATTATCTTATCCTGTTAGATTTTGTTTTATTTTACTTCCAAGAGTTTTATTCTTCCTCCGAAGTTCCTAGAGTAAGCTCCTAGTCCTCGAATCGGGGCTACTGCACAGATGTCATAGAAGTTTTTGATGTCCTCCATAGATTTGACGTTATCAAATCCCTTTAGCGGCCATCTCTGTGGCATCTCGAATGTGGCGCCAGGTTCAATTACCTCGTATTGAGTATGTCCTACCTTGACCCTTGCCTCCTTACAGACGATTTCTGGCTTCTCCAGGAATACGCCTGGTCCTAGGGCTAAGTACCTCGGTAGGCTTGACTCGTTCACCAGCCTGATGTTGTCTCGTATGTAGGCATACATCCAGTTGATCTTGATGTATGGATTTCCGTCAGTGTCTCTGGGAAAGTATAAATGATTTTCTTCCTTTCCGCGGTCTCCGCCAGCAACGTCGTCGACAAATTCAAAGATGAACTGTCCACTAACGTAATCAGCATATAGCGACCCCTTACCCGGTTTAGCCTCCTTGGCCGATTTTTCCAGCGACTTTAAGAACTCCTTCGCATCATCACCCGTTACACCTGTAACATGCATCATCTGAAGTCTGCCTAGCCAAGGAATATCCATCAGAAAGTAGGTGCGTACCTTTTGAACAATGGAAGCGGTTATGACTTTGCGCTTCTCCCATCTCTTGATTATTCTATCGAGAAGTTTAGAGTCAATATCACGCTCAAGACCATATTTGCCCTTTACATGCTCAAGTTCTTGGCCATAGTGGTCTTTTAGGTAGTCCAGAATTTCTGCGTTTGTCGATTGCCCTAAGTCTTTGATGCTCTGTAGAACTAGGATCTCTTCCTCTGGAATGTATTTCATTTTATTCTTTTCCTCCATTTCATTTTGTGTTGTTATTTCTATCCCGCCTCACTCGGCGGCACCGCCTGCTTCGGCGGCAACTAGGCGTGTACTTAACGATTTTCTAGAAGGTTTTCTGTTCTGATTCCTCCCGTTCCATAAGGTGTTAGGAGTCTTTAAAAGGGTTGCGAACCCTTCCCCAATTGAAACCAAAAACTATGATGCGAGCTACACCAACCCTTTTAACCCCTTTCAACTCTACTTCACACATGAAACCCATGGTCATAAACCTTTCCGAGACGGGTTTGGAGATGTGGTTGAAGCCTCATCAGGTGGAGCTCCTGCGTGTCGTGTGGGCTGCGGAGGGTCCGATGGACAGCCGGACGGCGTGGAAGCTACTCATCCAGCGAGGTCACACTCGGAGTCGTGCGACAGTTATCAACTTCCTGAAGGATGCAGCTGCCAGGGGGTGGCTGGAGATGGTGCAGGAGGGCGTGAAGGGGGGGGAGAGCTTCCTGTACGTGCCCAGCAAGAATTATCCGTGTGAGGTGTCGTTCACGCAGGAGCTGGCGATGAGGGCGGTGAAGGCCATGGGGGATCTGCTGGGCGTCGTGTTCACCGTGCATCAGAAACGGGTTTCGGAGAAGGAGGAGGAAAATGCCAAGTTATTGTAAAGAGTGTGGAACAAGATCTGAGTTTAGAAGATATGGAGAGTACTCAGGAAAACCAATGGGAATCTGTCCTAACTGTGGATGGGGTTATCTAGAAATAAGATATGAAATTCATTGTTCTGAGTAAGCCTTAAGAGCGATCCAACATAATCATATCTTGGCGAGCACACAGCGACAATTTACTTGGTGGCATGATGGCTGGCACGATTTTCGGGCGTCCCGTTGGGAAATGGCAGCTGGGTACGGATGTAGGCGGCCAGGAGGCTGCGCTCTCGGGGAAGTGGATTGGGTTGTCTATTCCAGAGCGTCGGTATTTGAGTACGACGGGCGTCGCGGAGGGTGTGGTCATTGGTTTGGTACTCGCATGGATATTCTGGAAACGGAAGTAAGCCTCTTGGTTTCAGATATCAGTGTTTAAGATTTATCTTCTTTCGATTTTTCCCCCAATTCCCTTCTGAAGAAGGCCCTACGAGTCCATCTATATGTGTAGACAATGCCCTTGTTGAGTAGTTGTTCTCTGGCCTCAAAAATGGAAAAACTAATTACCATTTATTCTTTCTCCGCACTTTCAGAGCAACTAAGGATCTTTTCTAATTCTGCAAGTTTTTTACTGGGGATGATTAATATTTTAGAATCCAATTCACCCATAATCCTCCTTGAAAGATTAGCTGCGCCTGTATAGTCTCCTAGATCTCTAAATCCTGAGTCGCATTTACGACAGTGTTCACAGCCCATCTCGTCAATGGTAAGTTTGGTCCCACAACTTGGACACTTGGCCAAAAAATCATCAAGGTTCATGTCTGTGTCTCTCCTATATTCTGCATCACTCATAGCTCCCTTCTTTGAATCCGTATCGACAACGATCTCCTATCGATACCTCCGTGAATAGGCCTCTACCTGATACGATCCAGCAGCATTGATTGAGTGAGTCATAGTGGCTACAACTTTCATCACATGTCCTGGTCCTGTTTTCATCTGGGTTTCCCCATTCAACCCATTCCCTAGTTGTTTGGCTCATGCCTCAGTATCACCCAAATACTGACTATCAATCTTAGGCATGGAAAAGGCAGGAGTATATAATTCTTCAAGGTGGCCACTGTGGTATTCGTTAAACCACTCAAGAAATAGTTCGGGGGATCTATAGTGTAAATCCTCCCAATCCTCTTCAAATAGCCAAGGCGATTCTATTATAATATGTTCTTTCCATTCGTCAATTAACTTCAGAATGTCTGCCTGTTCAAAGTCGAAAGAAATGAAAAGGGTTCCTTCTAGGAAAAATATGATCATTGTGGGGGATCCTCCTGTGTTTTATCTGAACTCTGCATATCTAGAGTTTCCATGAATATGCCAAAGTCATACTCAGCGTTAATCTCTATCATTTCAAGCTGGCCTTTTCTGTTTGGACAATATTTAGGACAAGTCCAGGGAAAGCCCTCGTTATCTCTCTCAGGACAGTGATCACAGTAAAATGCATCCTTATCTGCCCACGAAACACCAACAGACTCCATCCAATCTGAAACTGTGCCAACATACATGTTTATGACTCGTCTTGAAGGTACTATGCTCATGGCTCTGCCTCCTGTGTTACATCAGAAGTCTGCACTTCATCAACCATCCTCCTTGTTTTCCACCAAATCTCTATCCTCCTAGAGAACTTCCCAAGCACAAAACCAGCGCATAGGTACATCACCCTATCGAAGATATATCCCCACATTAGCCCTCAGCCTCCGGCTCGGCTAACCTCAGGATTACCACACACTTCTCTCTACGCCGAGGGTGAGGGCATACCCAAGGCCCGTGAACGCATAGTGGGTCGTCTCCCATCAACCCTCAGCCTCCTCGATGGTGATCATGCCACCGTCGATCAGGAGGACGTGGACCAGGTTCCCGTCCCAATAGCACTTGTAGTTGAGTTGGAATACGAGGACGACCATCAGCCCTCGGGCTCCTCAAGAAAGTAATCGAGGACGGGCTTTAGGTCCCCGAAGTTCTCCATGTCCAGTTCTATGTCGGATCTTCGGCTGAGAACGAAGTCCTTGACCGCTTCGAGGCGTTTTAAATCTAATCTTAGCTTCTCCTCGGAGCCCGACGCTCCTTTGATGATCATATAGCACCGTGCATACTCCACCATACGTTTTATGAGTTCATCGCCCGTCTCACCCTCCAAGCGGAACCTCATCAGGGCCGCCCATGTCTCCTCCTTGACGTTGGTAATATCTGTCAAACCTCAGCCTCCTGTGTTTTTTCCGAACTACGCAATGCCTCTCGACCCTTAGCGGTGATAAGATACATCCCCTGTTGAGGGGACTCCACTAGATCTAGGTCACGAAGAGGCTTGAGCATGACTTGAAGTAAGGGTATGCTCGGAGCGTGTTCTATGTATTCCTGAATGAGTTTAGGAGATATTCTGGGGTTCATCTCTATGACCCTCAAAATCTCTATAGATGTATTTGGCATTTCACGCTCTTGTTGGGTAAGTTTTGTGAGGGTCGAATAATTGGGGTGATAGTTTTTTGGTCGCTTAGGCACATCCACAGAGGCATGTACAAAACTATGACAGAGTCTACAAAGAATTTGAGTTACTTCAGGTTCATATGAAATGTGGTGATGGACCAACCCCCTCGTTGTACCGCAGACTTCGCAGGCACTCATTTACTTCTCCTCTTTTTGTATGTGGGGCTCTACGAGGAATTGTTCCCAGCTCATTTTCCCTTTTAGTTCCTTCAGTTTCTCGAAGATCGTTTCGTCAACCGTTAGCTGTATCCTTCTAACCATTACACTCACTCTATCAATGGGTGAGTTATACTTATAACTTACTATGCAGAATTGGAGTTAATATCCGTACTCCTTACTATGGTAAATCAGGGTTAGGATCGTAAAAGGCCCTAAATGGGATAGCCAATGAACTCTTTATACGACGCGGATCCTCTTCAAGAAAAATGGCTTTACTCCCACCAAGAATATAGAGATTGGACCCCATCAATCTGGCAAATTGAAGTTTTGTATATGCAGCTCCGTAAGCATATTCAAACGGTCTCCAGGAGAACCAACCATACACTTTTAGTTTTCGTCTCTTCCTTGGACAGACACACATAATCATGGGTTTTCCACAAGTCTTACACCAGTGTTTAATTCGTGGTCCCATATGTCTCACTTTTTATTTCTACATTCTTTACAGACATAGGTTCGGCCTTGAGGACTCCTTCGATCCACATGAAAGTCGGTTAAGGATTTCTCTATTTTACAGCGACAACAAATTCTTGTACCTTTCTCAGGGAATGTGACGGTGTTTCGTCTATTCCGTTGTTGGTCCATTCGAGTAGACCAACGACAGTTTTGAGGGCTATATGGTCCGTCAGTATCAATACGATCTATTTCAAGACCTCTACGCCATCCACTAGAAAAAGCCCAATCAACAAAAGCATCTGGATTATCTAGCCATTCTTCGCAAACGATGATCCCACGACCACCATAATAATCATAGGCCTTATAGTGGGGGTTATAACATCTTGTTTTGATAGTGGTGAGTTTGTACTTCAAATAAACTTCGTCATCTGTGGCTCTACTTTGTTTTACTCGTTTTGCCTTACATTTATTGCATAAGTTAATTCTAGTTACAAAACTTTCTAGGTCTTTTTCTGTGTGGACCTCTAATCCACAATCTACACATTTACGTAGGAGACTCATTTTCCTTCCTCTGGCGTATTTCGTAGTGTAGTCTGGTCCTCAGTTGACAAAGATATACGAATAATTTTTTGAAGTTCTTTTAACTCATCTTCACGAAAAGTAGCCATCCAAGTAGAATACCCTGCATGACCCCCTTTTCGTTTAAAATTGAAATTAAATAATCGTGGATCTTTTGTACCCTTACAGTGATGTATTTCCATTTCAGAAGTCCATTCCCTCATTCTGATGTCTCCTTTAGAGAAGAATTCTGTATCATCCGTTCCTTGTTGATTCTCATCTTCTCTGCAAAGACTGAGGCAAATATGTTTTCATCAACTTCATAGGCCTCAAGGAAGAGAACGAGGTAAATGTAGACATCAACAGCCTCAAAGATCATGTCGGTTTGGGATGGGGTGTTTTTGTTGGTTCCTCCCCCATAGAGCTTCTTCACTTTGTTACAGATCTCCCCTACTTCTCCAGCTAGGGCATTACTGAAGAAGATAAGTTCTCGATTATCACGCCAACCTGGAAAGTATTCATCATTGAATTCTATTATCTGCTGCCATAGACTCATTGTGATGTCTCCTTTAGCGATGAACTCTGATAATCCTTTAAGATTTCTCCGAACCCAGTTTGATTAAGAAGGGCATCATCAGGACTTACTAAATATCTAATAATCCCCTTCAAAGGACTTCCAACACAATAACTATATGCGTTTTTATGAGTCCTTTCCTTGAACTTCAAAACAGACTCTTCACCCAATCTGCCCCAACAAAAAAAACTCCCACCATTATCATATTGTTCGTCTGTTCCAAACGTACATAGTCTAAGACAATCTTTATCTGGGCACAGTCTTAATCTTGCTTTCATTCATTTTCCTCCTGTGTCGTGTTTAGTTTAGAACTCTTCAAATATTCATCTAATCCTGGCTTCGTGACATATGGAATGTTTTTAGAATCAAGCCAAGAAAGTAAACCTTGAAGTTTCCTAGGACTTGGCTTGGGTATGTGGTTTGAGTAGTTTTCAAGGCCTATTTCAACAGCTTCAGGTTCAATATAGTTTATCCACCTGCGTAATGTGATGGGATTAAATGAAGAAATGGGCTCTAAGCTAAGGAATGTCTTGAAGCCCTTGTCTTTCATGAGGTGAATGTGATAAAATCTACTATCGGTTGGAGGGGCCTTACTCCAAGGAGTATTCCATGTTGTCTCGATGGTTGTGCCAAGAATGATCTGATCTTTCATGTCTTCTAGTTGTTGAGCGAAGTCTATGAATCTGTTTGGGGCTTTTGTCTGTAAGAGGAATTTGTTATCTGGGTTATCCTTATAAATTTTGGATAGGACGTTTAGAACCCATTCCTCTTTCATGCCTCTACAGAAGAGATCCCCCGTGCTTCCTACAAATATCCAGGTTCCATCATTAGGAAACTTGTCAAGCATGTACTTGGAACGGAATTGAGGTTCAAATGATTTTCCCCATCTATCACTTAGAGTCTTAGCCCAACAGTATTTACAGGCGTGAGTGCAGCCAGCAATGGGATTCCAAGTCCAGCCTACTGATTTGAACATTCTTCCCTTGGCCTTATTGAATGGCATTATTTCTCCTCCGCAGTTAGTAATGGACTCTGTATAAACCATTTAACGATGGCCACAATTGGGTTTGAATGTAGCTCCACTAGGTCTTGTTCTCTTTCAACCTCTGATTTTCCCTCAAGATTATGATAAGTGAGTAATCCATCTCCAGGTGGAGACTCAGGACCATTTGACCAGAAACCAAATCCCCAGACATATTTATCTGGTCCTCCTGCCTTCCAAAGTTCAGGGAACTTCATTTTTCTTCACCTGTTTTGTTAGAACTCTGTATCACTTCATCAATTACCCGTTCAATAATTTCCCACATTTCAGGATTTTCCTCTTTAGAATGAGA
>SDBU01006122.1_pt1 | contig 14222 bp, 12 predicted proteins | sample 2277071 | NCBI WGS metagenome assembly SDBU01 (sample SAMN10397929, study PRJNA504765) | marine sediment metagenome | isolation source: marine sediment core GS08_GC12, 126 cmbsf | place: Arctic Ocean: Gakkel Ridge, Loki's castle | collected 2008
ACCAGGGCCCGTCCAGCTGTAGCTGTAGGGGAACGTGCCACCAGAAGCACTGCCATACAGCGTTATATCTCCACCTGTGCAATTGCCTCCACTGTTGGTCGCGGTCGCCGTGGGTTCGGGATAGACCACTACCGTCGTGGTTGCAGGATCACTCTCACAGCCATTGTCACCAGTTACCGTCAGCGTGTACGTACCTGCCACTGCCGGGCTCAAGAGCGGGCTCTGTTCTATGCTCGTGAATAGATTGGGACCTTCCCAACTGTAGGTATAAGGGATGAGGCCACCAGTGGCATTGCCTTCAAGCTGAACATCACCGCCTTCGCATACCTCCCCACCCTCGGCCGTTGCTAGCGGAATGGTGCTAAATGTACCAAGTGCAAAGTCCTTGAGATCAGCAGTAATTACATCCGAAGCGCGTGTCGTAGCCATGAAGCTGGACAAGCAAATAAGTTCAGTTGGGAAAAGTGCCGTTATATTTATACGTCCCTCGAAGAACGTTGCTCTCGGGAAAATACCTGACGTGCCCTTCTTGGGGGTATAATCCCACGGCGCAGGCGTATCAACTTGGTTTACAGTTGCACAAACGTTCCCTACAACAGTCATACAATCCGCGCCTGTGCTAACAAGGTTAATTGTTCCATTACTGCCACCAGACCCCACCCACTCATATACCTCTATCGTGTCAACTTTGCCACCTTTGGTAAAGGTGCTCTGAACTAATATATCACCAAGCATGTGGCTGCCAATAAAAGAACCATCGGGATTAGTGCCGATAGCGTCCTGGAAGAACCAGAAGCCCATCGATGCTGTACCTTCGTTAGAACAACGGTCAGCACCGAAGTAAATGGTCAGGTTGCCCCCTTCTATGTAAGCCGCAGCGTAGGCGTTAGTCAACTCTACCTTATCCTTGTTGGGTGCTGCAGCCCAGCCCCAAGCGCTGACATCATGAATGTCCTTGTCGCCGCCATCGAAATAGCTGCCATCAATCCCACTTGTACAATCACTAGGGTTCCCATCTGCTATGAAAACATACGCCAGTGTTGTTATTGAAGTGTTTGCCGAGTCCCAATCATCTCCATATATCAACGAATCATCTGTCGCATCGCGATCGAGCTCAAAGATATCTGGATCGAACGCCCCGGCAGTCCACGCCAAAGGCACCATGAGGCCCACTACAAGAATCAATGCGAAAAGCGCATATACCACCTTCCTCATCCTTATAGAGAGCAGCTCTTTTTCTCTATTCATCTTCCTCTTCCTCTCTTCATCAAGCATTCACCTGACCTGTAAATTAAAGAAACCGACCTTTCATTTATTAGGTCGGTTTCACCACTGGCTTCCCGCTGTCCAGGTGACCAGATACGGACAGCGGATCATTGCCCCCTCACACGATAATAAATATCAGGTATCAACTACTCATAGAATGTAAAGCAACAGGTTAAAAAATATCACTTTTTAACCATACCCCTAGATAGTAGTCACCCGGCAACCGTCGTTCGCTGGATGAATACAATTCACACCTTAATTCAGCGAACACTAAAAGTCAACCATCTCAACCTATCACTAAATTATCCTTTCCCCCCGAGATTAGTACTTCAGTCACATTACTATATACTCCGCCAATTAGTCCATTTAGGTGATTGTCCAGTGGAATTACATGCTCTATAGTGGTGACACGATAGCTAAAGAGTAGATGGAGAATGATATGGCAACCAACATTACCCAATTAGGCGGCATGCTAACAGTAAGAGAAGTAAGCCAGCTGCTCCATGTCCACAGCAATACGCTGCGGCGCTGGAGCGATCAGGGGGTAATAAAAGCGTACCGCATTGGCCCCCGCGGCGATCGCAGGTTCCGGGCAGAGGATATAGCTGTCTTGCTCCTCGAAGAGAACAAAGGGATTAGACTCGACGGCAACAAAGAGAACTAATACCCGGATAAAAATCTTTGTAGGTGAGCTATGCGTAAGATAACATTGATGATAGTCGATAGCCAGCCGTTCTTCCGTGCTGGCGTACAGCAGGCACTGTCTCAGGGAAATAACCTCGACATAATGGATATCCTCGAATGTGACCCGGGCGATGCTGGCAACGAAGCAATAACACAAATCACAGCTAATTCACCCGACATCGTACTGCTTGACATCGGTTATCCCTTCCTCAATGGTCTCGAACTGGGCAAGAAGATCGCCCGGAGCTTCCCTGGAACCGGGGTGGTCATACTAAGCACTAACCCCGACGAAGACGACGATGAGCTATTCGAGGTCATTAAAATCGGGGCAGTGGCCTACATGAGAAGCAAACACTGTTCCCCTACAGAACTCATTGAGACGATAAAGCGGGCATCCAATGGCGAGTATCCGATAAATGAGTGCGTAAGCAGCAAACCCAAGGTTGCCTGGCGGGTACTGCGGCAGTTCCAGGACATGGCGTCCATGGGCAGGACCCTTGAGGACATAACCACCCCCCTCACCCCCAAGGAGGTGCAGATCCTGACCCATATCGCCGAGGGCAATTCAAACAAGCGCATCGCCAATATCCTGGGTATCAGCGAGCAGACGATTAAGAATCACGTCAGCGCCATACTGCGCAAGCTCAACGCCAACGATAGAGCCCACGCAGTTTTCATTGCGATACGCAATGGCTTGATCAGCATCCAACTCGACCAGAGTGGAAACCGACGCGGGAACGGCGTCCCCCCAGCCCAACTAGTAAGGCGCTAACCCCAGCCCGCTATTCCCCTCCAAGATCTGGCCAAAGAGTGGCGACCTAACCGCTTCAGATCAACCCTGGACAACTGTGGACAAGAAGCGCCTGCTCCCCCCTTGATCTCCCATCGAGACACCGGAAATCCCATTGCGCGATGATCTGGGACTATGCCATATCATTCCCTGCCGGGTCCAAATGGTGACCGTCTTGAACTTTCGTATGAAATCATGATAGAATCGCAACTCGGGAGGGGTGTCCGAGAGGTCTATGGTGGCGGTCTTGAAAACCGCTGTCCCGGTTCACCGGGACCGTGGGTTCGAATCCCACCCCCTCCGCTTAAGAACGGCCTAAAAAACATCCTGCCAGTTGCCTGCCAGAAACAAGCCTTTTCAGGGCTGGTGAGAGAGGACGAAATAAGGATAAGGCAGAGCCACCTTCACCCAGCCTCTCCCGTCAAGGGAGAGGGATTCACAGTCCTCCCTCCCCCTTCGGGCTGAGCCTCAGGACAAAGCCTAGTGGGAGGAAATTAGAGGGAGGGTGATAGGGTTTAAAGTATGAAGCTCTTTGGTTCATCAGGAATAAGGAGAGTAGTTGACAGGGAGTTCCTCCAGCTAACGTTCGATATCGGGCTGGCTGTAGGCAACTCATATCACTCAGTGGTTTTGGGCTGTGATACCCGGACATCGAGTGATGCCATGCGATACGCCTTCCTCTCCGGTCTGCTATCCACCGGTGCCGCTGCCGCCCACGCAGGTGTGATTCCCACCCCAACTCTCGCCTACGCCACCAGGCATTTCGAAGCAGGTGCGATGATCACCGCCTCCCACAACCCACCACAATACAACGGCATCAAGCTGATTAATCCCGACGGCTCTGCCTTCGATTCCACCCAAAGGGAGCAAGTAGAGCAAATGGTATCTACCAAATCCTCGAAAACAGCACGCTGGGAGGAAATCAAGAATTGCACGGATTATCCCGAAGCCGTCGCGCAACATGTCGAGCGCATTCTGGCGGACTTCCCCACCAAGCTGAAGCTTAAGGTGGTGGTGGATTGCGGCTGCGGGGCCGCGTCCGCAGTCACTCCCTACTTGCTGACCAGGCTTGGCTGCGATATGATACCCTTGAACTGCCAGCCCAGTGGCTATTTCCCCCGAGAGATCGAGCCTGTCCCAGAAAACCTGGGGGAACTGGCATCGACTGTGAAGTCTGAAGGGGCTGATCTCGGAGTAGCCCATGACGGAGACGGGGATAGGATAGCAGTTGTAGACGAGAAAGGGAGATTCGTCGCCGCAGACAAGCTGCTGGCCCTTTTCGCCCGCCAACTAGGAGCCAGGGTAGTTGTGACAACAGTAGATGCCTCTATGTTAATCGATGAGCTCGGCTTTGAGGTTATAAGGACAAGGGTAGGGGATGCCTTTGTCTCCGATGAACTCCGGCGCAGGGCCGCACGGGATATTGAAGGTGAGTTCGGGGGAGAGTCATCAGGATGCTTCATATTTCCACGAGTCTCCCTCTGTCCCGATGCTATATACGCGGCTGCCAAAATCGTTCAAATCGCCAGTGAACATCGAATATCACCCCTGATCGACCAAATACCATCGTACCCCATCCTGCGAGGTGCTGTCCCCGGAGACAAAGCGACAATGGATGAGGTGGAGAACAGTCTTAAAAGGCAGGTGGAGTCGGGAGGGAGACTGGAAACAACCGATGGACTCAGGCTCGCTTTCGGCGACGGTTGGCTTCTGATCAGACCATCGGGCACCGAGCCTAAGATCAGGATAACCGCTGAAGCAACGAGCGAAAAAAGAGCCGAACAACTATACAACCTCGGCCTTAAGACTATCGAAGAGTGCCTCGCCAGGGAAGAGAGGGCAACGACATGAAGGCAGTCATACTGGCAGCAGGGGAGGGCAAAAGGATGCACCCCCTGACCTATACCAGGCCCAAGGTAATGCTGCCCATAGCTAACAAACCTATTGTGGAGCACCTTCTAATCGAGATGAAAGAGGCGGGGATCAAAGACTTCACTTTCATCGTTGGCTACCACGGCGAAACCATCAGGGAGCACTTCGGCGACGGTGACAGGTGGGGCATAAAAATCGAATACGTATCCCAGAGGAAACAACTCGGCACCGCCCACGCCCTGAAGCTCGTGGAAAAGTTCATGGACGATAAGTTCATCCTTGCAAACGGCGACGTCTTGGTTGGGGCACAGGATATCGGGAAGGTGCTGACAAAAGACACCATTACTCTGAGTCTTATAGAGGCGCAGGACACCAGAGACTTGGGAGTGGTGGAGACAGCCGGTGATAGAATAAAGGGAATTTACGAAAAAACTGCAGACCCGCCTTCAAATCTGGTGAATACCGGCATATACCTGTTGACAGAGAAGATATTCCCAGCGATAGATAAGACCAGAGAGTCCCCGAGAGGAGAATATGAGCTGACCGACTCTCTGCAAATGTTGCTGAGCGAAGGCCAAGACCTCTCATGGGTGATAATTGACCATTGGCTCGACGTGAGCTATCCTTGGGATTTACTTACAGCGAATGAATCTCTAATGAAGAGTACAAATCTGGAAAACCTGGGGATCATCGAAGACAACGTAGTAATCAAAGGACAGGTGTCCATAGGAAAAGGAACGGTGGTACGGTCAAATTCCTATATCATAGGACCAGTGGTAATCGGTGAGAACTGCGAGATAGGGCCTAGTTGTTATATTCGCCCCAGCACCGCGATCGGTGATAACTGCCACATCGGCAGCGCGGTAGAGATTAAGAACTCGATCATTATGCGGAATAGTAAAATACCTCATCACAACTATATTGGAGACAGTATTATAGGAGAAGGATGTAACTTCGGGGCCGGTACCAAAATCGCAAACCTCAGGTTAGATAAGATGGATATCACCGCTGGCGATATCGATACCAAAAGGCGCAAGCTGGGCGCCATAGTAGGTGATGGGGTTCAAACAGGGATCAATGCCAGTATCAACGTGGGCAGCTTGATAGGCGACCACACCTTCATAGGCCCTGGAGCTATTGCAAAAGGCGTGTTGTTGCCCAATTCTATCGTACTCTGACGGGGGCTAGGGCTGTCCCCAGTAACGGAGGGAGAGGAAAAGTGGAAAGAATAGAACAGGCTGTTATTCTCGCTGCCGGAGAGGGACAAAGGCTACGGCCGTTTACGGCCTCAAAGCCCAAGGTCATGATACCGATTGCCAACAAGCCCATATTGCGCTACGTAATCGAGGCCGGGGCAAGAAACGGAATCCGGAGGATTGTGATTGTAGTCGGCTATCGCAAAGATCAGGTGATAGATTACTTCGGCGCCGGGGAGAGCTTCGATGTGGAGATCGACTATGTCGAGCAAAAGCAGCAGCTTGGCACTGCCCACGCCCTGAAACAGGCCAGAGGCAGACTGAGTGGCAGGTTTCTGACGCTGTCCGGGGATAACATCATCGAGCCCGACACCATATCCGAACTAATACAGGCGGAGACTACTACCATCCTGGTAAGAGAACAGGAGAACATCTCTAAGTACGGTGTGATAGAGGCAGAGAACGGAGTAGTGACCAGTATTGTGGAAAAGCCGAAGGAGACCCTCAGTCACTTAGTCAACACCGGTATTTACGCCTTTAGCGATGATATCTTTGATTTAATCGAGCAAGAGACGGACCTGACCTCTGTCATCCTCAACATGATTACCCAGGGCCACGAAGTAAAGACCTGCCAGGTAACTGGGACCTGGCTTGATGTGGTCTACCCGTGGGACATGTTGCAGCTAAACGATTCGGCTTTGGCCAAGATATCTCCTGTAACTGGAGGTACTATTGAAAGTGGGGTCTCTATGAAGGGGCTCGTTTCGGTAGGTAAGGGCACTACGATAAGGTCAAACTCCTACATAGTCGGCCCAGCAATTATCGGAGAGAACTGCGAAATAGGCCCCAGCGTGTGTATTCTGCCATCCACGAGCATAGGGGACAATGTCTGCATCTCCCCCTTCACCATAATCGAGAACAGCATAATAGCGGATGGGGTGGAAATCGGGCCTAGCTCCCACGTCCTGGACTCGATCATCGATAGAGGTTGTCAGATAACAGGGCACTTCGTCACTCAGAGCGGTGAAACGGAGATTAAAGTTGATGACGAGCATAATCTGGTGCATATCGGAGCAATGCTGGGAGAACACTGCAGTATCGGTGATAGCGTAGTAACCGCCCCCGGGATCATCATAGGCAATCATTGCCGGGTGAAGGCGTTAAAGTCGCTCGAGAAAAGTATCCCTGACGAGGGCTTGGTGGTATAGAAATGTGCGGCATCGTTGGCTACGTGGGAGAGAGGGAAGCCCAGCCTGTCCTGATTAATTGCCTTAAAAGGCTGGAGTATCGCGGGTATGACTCCTGCGGGATCGCATTGCTTGGCGGCCGCACCGAGGTCTACAAAGATGCGGGGAGAATCGAAGAACTGGAAAAAGTCCTGCAGTCAAACGAGAGCCGGACGGGCATCGGACATACCAGATGGGCCACCCACGGCAAGCCATCGGAAGTTAATGCCCACCCCCATACAGACTGCAGTGGCAAAGTCGCAGTCGTCCACAATGGGGTGATCGAAAACTTCCTCCACCTCAAAGAACAACTAACCAACGAAGGCCATACCTTTCGCTCGGAGACGGACACCGAGGTCATACCTCACCTGATCGAGAAATACTATCAGGGGAACCTGGAGCAAGCGGTAACGCGAGCACTTGGTGACATAGCGGGAACATACGCCTTCATTGCCATTCATGCTGATTGCAAGGAACTGGTTGTAGCCAGAAAAGACAGCCCTTTGATAGTAGGTATCGGTGATAAGGAGTACTTTGTGGCCTCAGATGCACCTGCAGTATTGGACTACACCGATAGAGTGATGTACCTTGAGGATGGTGACATAGTCGTCATCACGAAGAATGACATCAAGATCACCAGTAACGGCAAACAGGTCGCAAGGCCCGAATGCAGGGTTCCCTGGAGCATAGAGGAAGCTCAAAAAGCAGGTTACGACCACTTCATGCTCAAGGAAATCCATGAGCAGCCCAGGGTGATCCGGAATACCTACGCGGGATACATCTCCACAATAGAGCCGGAGATAAACCTCGAGATAAAGAGAGCTGTAGACTTCGATAACATCCTTATCCTAGCCTGCGGCACTTCATACCATGCCGCCTTGGTGGGGAAGCACGTGATACAAAGGTTGACACATATACCCGTCAACGTGGATATAGCTTCGGAGTTCAACTACTCCGATACCGTGGTAGGCAAGACACTGGTCATAATTATTACTCAATCGGGAGAGACCGCCGATAGCATAAAGTCACTGAAAAAGGCCAAAGAGCTGAGCTGCCACACCCTGGTGATCACTAACGTCGTCGGGAGCAGCGCCACCCGTATCGCCGATGATGTACTTTACATAAAAGCAGGGCCTGAGATAAGCGTAGCTGCCACCAAAAGCTTTATCGCTCAGCTAATAATGCTGTACTTGTTCGCCTTAGCCAGGGCATCAGTAGATGTACGTTCCCGAGGAAGCCTGATCGCAGAGCTGAGACAACTGCCAAACAAGGTACACGAGATCCTGGATAGGGAAGGGGAAATAGCTGAGCGCGGGAAATATCTCGCGGAATATGAGAACGCTTTCTTCATCGCCAGAGGGATCAATTTCCCCGTAGCTCTCGAAGGTGCCTTAAAGGTGAAAGAGATCGCCTATATCCACGCTGAGGGCTATCCCGCCGGGGAACTGAAGCACGGCCCCTTCGCACTGCTCACGCCGAATACGCCGGTCGTCGCCATCACCACCAGGGACAATACTTATGAGACACTTTTGGCAAACATAAAAGAGATAAAGGCCAGGGAATCGCCGGTGATCGCCGTCGCAGAGGAAGGCGATGAGGAGATCGAGAAATATGTTGACTTTGTGATCAGGGTACCCAGAGTCGATCCTATATTCTCCCCTGTGGTTAACACAGTCGCGTTGCACTTACTGGCCTATTATACCGCCAAAGAGAGAGGCTGTTCCATTGACATGCCACGAAACCTGGCCAAAAGCGTCACCGTGGAGTAAACCCTCCACGAGCGAACGCTCACCAACGAATCATGCGGATCGAGTAAGCATCCAGCCACGGATAGGTTGCCCGACGTCGGGCAACCTGCCCGACCAACACAGTATAGGCTATGTTAGCGTCAAATCGATGATGATCAGGAGGTTAGTTTGAAAATTCTGTTCACAGGAGGAGCAGGATTCATCGGCTCCAATGTGGTGGATGCCTTGATAGACCTCGGTCATGAAGTAGTAGTAATAGACAATCTCTCCACTGGGTTCCGACAGAACATTAACCCCAACGCCAAGTTCTACCAACTCAGCATTCGCGATAAGGAGTTATCAGAGGTATTTGAACGCGAGAAGCCTGAGCTGGTGAATCACCACGCAGCCCAGATAGATGTACGGAAATCAGCGGACGATCCCATCTCTGACGCCGAGGACAACATCCTGGGCAGCCTGAACTTAATCACCAATTGCGTCCAATTCGGGGTCAAAAGGGTAATATACGCCTCCACGGGAGGCGCGATCTACGGCGAGGTACAATACCTTCCCGCGGATGAGAACCACCCGGTTAACCCTATCTCACAATATGGCATATCGAAACACACTGTGGAACACTACCTCTACCTTTACAGCACACTGTATGAACTTGACTACGTAATATTAAGGTACGCCAATGTCTATGGCCCCAGACAAAATCCTTTCGGAGAAGCTGGAGTGGTAGCCATCTTCGCCACTCAGATGCTCTCCGGGAAACAGCCAACCATCTTCGGCCCCGGTGATAAGACCCGGGACTATATCCATGTATCAGACGTGACAGAGGCCAATATCCTAGCTCTTGATCGGGGAAAGAACACTATACTCAACATCGGGACCGAGATCGAGACCTCCGACCAGGAGATATTCGACACCCTAGCTGGCGTGCTGGGGTATGAAGCCCCCCCCATCTACGCTCCAGTTCGTAAGGGCGAGGTCTACCGCATCTGTCTCAAATGCAGCAAAGCCCGGCAGGAGATTGGCTGGAGCCCCCGACTCTCGTTCAAGGAAGGGGTAGCTGGAACCGCTGACTATTACAGAACTCTAGCTCCGTAATCCCCGAAAGATTAGTAATAATCCAACCCCAATATGGCGATCGGAATATTCGATAGCGTGCTATATCGCAATGACATCGGAAACACTGTTGCGGGCTAATCGCTGTTTCGGGGTCACAGCTTCTTCTTGCAGCTTTCCCGCCGCTGATTTACAATAGGTCTGGCATAGGATAAACAAACAAGACTTGCCGCAAGGAAGGAATCAATCTCTCAGATCGAGCCACATGTCGGAATCCGGAATGCGAGAGGCAGTAATAGTAGACGCGGTGCGCACCCCTATAGCAAGAGCGCATGCTGATAAGGGGTGGTTCAAGGATATTCGTTCCGACGAACTCGGCGTCATTGTTATTCGAGAATTACTTAAGAGAACAAACGTGGCTCCAGGGCTCATAGAAGATGTTGTTCTGGGCTGCGCAAACCAGACGGGTGAGCAGGCAATGAACATGGGTCGGTATATTGCCATTATGGCTGGCTTGCCTTTTGAAGTCGCTGCTCAGACCATCAATCGCCAGTGTGCCTCCAGCATGACAGCGGTTCACAGCGCGGCCCAGGCCATCATGACCAGATGCGGCGACATCTTCATCGCCGGAGGGGTCGAGAGCATGACCCATTTGCCCGAGGGGGCAGGTGCACACTTGAATCCGAAGCGATTCCAGTTCGTCGATCGCAGCTCGTCCTCCATGGGGCTGACCGCCGAGAACCTGGCCGAGATGTACAACATCTCCAGGCAAGAACAAGAGGAGTTCGCCTTGAGAAGCCATCAGAAGGCAATTGCTGCCCAGGAAGAGGGAAGGTTCAAGGCCGAGATGGTCCCGGTGAAAGTACCATCGAACAATGGAGGCAAGGAGTTGATAGATCGAGACCAAAACCCGAGGTCTTACACCTCTCTCGAACTGATGGCTGCGCTGGAACCAATTGCTCTGCCCGGGGGCACAATTACAGCAGCGACAGCGTCGCCAGCCAGCGACGGCGCATCTGCTATAATGCTCATGTCCAGAGAGAAATCTGCGGAGCTGGGTCTGAAACCCAAAGCGAAGGTAGTATCGATGGCCGTAGCCGGAGTTGACCCCAGGCTAATGGGGCTTGGTATAATTGATGCGACAAGGAAAGCCGTGGAGAGGGCAGGGCTGACGATTGGCGATATCGACCTGGCAGAACTAAACGAAGCATTTGCTGTAGTAGCTATGGTTGCTATAATGGAACTGGGGATCGACGAGGAAAAGGTGAATCCCAACGGCGGAGCAGTTGCCCTGGGGCATCCCATGGGATGTACCGGGGCCAGGCTTGTGACCACCCTGGTTCATGAGATGACCCGTCGTCAGGTAAAATACGGTCTGGCGGCGATGTGCGTGGGGATGGGGCAGGGGGCGGCAACAGTTCTGGAGCTGGCAAACTAGAAATCAGTCAATTGGATACGGGGGCTCGTAGCTCAGCGGCAGAGCGGTCGGCTCATAACCGATTGGTCGTAGGTTCGAATCCTGCCGGGCCCATAACCAACTTTTTTTAACTGCTTAATTTCTTGCTTAAATTTTCGAGTTTGCATTAGCTTCCCCCTTTTTTGGTTTTTGGCTTTCTTTTCCGCTTGTAGTCCAAACTCAACACAACCCAATCATGTCCTAGTTTCTTTCCTTGTATCACCCGCCTTTCTAGCAGTAGCCTAAGATGTCTATCGGATATGCCAATCCTCTGTGCTGCTTCCTTAACACTGTACATTTCGTATTCATTATAGCCGATAAAGGTGATATGTCAAGTGGGTGAGGTGCTTGCAGAACGAAAGTTCGTAGTCAAGCACATTTGGGTAATCCTCTTGCTGTCGAAGAACCGTCATGGTAAAGTAAGTCACAAAGAGGGGGTAGGGAATGGAGAAGGATGACGCTCGAGCGCTGCTTCAGTCTACCCAGCTACTTAGAATCCATTGGTCAAGCGTTATCACCACACATTTGGGCTATGCCATAGTCACAAACGTCGCGGTCTGGTCATACTTTGCAAAGGTATACGTCGATTCTTCACTCGGTCAGCCATTGTTTATCGGAGTCGCCGCTGCCATTTCTTCATTCATGCTGGGATTATGGCGTTTGTACACTCGTCATATTGATAACCATATTGCTCAACTCTATCCCGAGCTCTTGTTTTATGAAGGTCTGTTAGGCGTGCCGTCCGAATACTCAACTAGCCGATATCTAATGAAAGCAGTTGGTCGTGTAGACCGTATCCTTTCACTTCCAGATGAGGGGTTGACTAGAGACAAGAAACGAGAGGGAATCACGAAGCTCGTAGAATCCAAGCATATCGGTAGACGCGCGCATAAATGGCTTGACCATGGTGTATTGCTTGCAATTGTTGTCATGTTCGCAGGAAGCTTTTCCGCATTCCATTACGCAGGTGAATGGTGGACCATTGGGAATCTTGTCTGTTCGCTTGTAATAATTGTCGGGTTCGGGATTACTTTGTTTGAATACTGCTATTATCAGAAAGACCCTAATGAGGCATTAATAGAGAAAACCCTAGAGGAAGTGAGGAGCGGTTAGGAAGCCCATGTTCTGACGGACATCACCGCTGCCAACCACAACCGAGAAGAACCACTTTACTCCTCACATACGGGGCATGTACCTTCAAATAACTTCTTCTTTGACAGAATTTGCAACTTGTCTATGATTCCACATGGGTGTTCTTCCATAAAATACACAAGCTCCTCAGGACTAACTTCTGGATATTCAGCTTTAAGATGGATGTGGAGATATTCTACATCTATGTCACTGGGCATAGCCTGGGAGGGGCGCTGGCAATACTAGCCACGCTGGACATCAAGATGCAGTTCCCTGGAACCCGCGTTGCCATGTACAACTTCGGCAGCCCGCGTGTCGGAGATCCTCTGTTTGCACATATCTACGACGAGTCAGTTCGTAACAGCTACCGCGTTGTGCACGACGGCGACAGATCCCCCGAGCAGCCACATGAAGGCTACCAGCACGTTGGAAAGCTACATACACTGGACCGTCATCTCGACAGCAGGTACCCGCACCACAAATGCGAATACTATTTGGAGCAACTGGACAGAGAGATCAGCCAAACTGGGATGGACAGTGCAGCGTAATATTTTACGCCATCGACCTCGAAATATGGCAACCCTGAAGCCCGTTCCCTCATAACCATACCTATCTTAACTTTTCCTCCCGATCTTCCAGCTCACTTCAATCACCATAAGCGCCAGCAGAGCAATACATTTGGATGTCTTAGAATAGTAGGACTCCTCAGAACCAGCTACGAAGCTGGCCCAAACGAGGCGATATTAGACAGACCCTGTCTTGTGTCCTGGAGAAAGCCCTGTTGTGGTATAATCATATACTACGTAGGCGTCCGAAGCTAAACTACCTGGAGAAGATCATGCTCCGTCAGAGATTGTTCATTTTTCTGCTAGTGCTGTCAGCGCTGTTTATTCTACCTGTCGCAGTTTCCGCTCAGGGGCCTCCAACTCCACCCTGCCGGTTATACGGCACAGTGCAGTTAGAAGGGGCACCAGTTCCCGACGGCACTGTGATAACAGCCACCATAGCAGGGGATACATATACCACCACCACACCAGCAATAGTAGAAGGCAAGCCAGTCTACGGCAGTTCGACATATATTATAAAGCTCGATCCACTGCCCGGCATATCGTACGACGAAGGAGCGCAAGTAACTTTCAAGATAGGCAACTATAACGCAGACCAGACAGGGAATTGGGAATTCGGAGACAACACACGACTCGATCTCACCGCCTCGATCCCACCTCCACCAACACCAGCGCCCACACCCATTCCCACGTCCACGCCCTCACCAACACCCACGCCCATACCAACAGTTGCCCCTGGTCCAACACCCACCCCGACCTCACCAGATACAGAAGCAGCCACGGATGCGTGGAACACAGTTATCATAGCGCTGTGTGCATGTATACTGATAATCTGCTTTATGTTCGCAGCATATCTAGTGTGGAAATACCGCATTCGCCCCAGCGAACCAAGGGGTAAGAAACCGGGGAGAAAAAGCCTGAGGGAGAGAAGTTAGAAGAGGAAAAGCCGGATGTCGAGAAAACAGAAGGAGAGATGAGCATGAGGTGGCAAGACAGGTTGATGCTCAAGATGATGAGCAACAAACTGGTGATCAAGATATTCAGCACACCTATTATCATAAAAGTGCTGATGTGGGAGACCAAAGTATTCCTTTCGATCATCTCACTGTTCAAGAGAAAGAAAGCAGAGGGGGAAGAGACATTAGCGGTGAAAACTGAGGGGGAAGAAACAGAGGGCGAGAAGGCAGACAAGGAAGGGGCAAATGGGGAGGGGACAGAGACGTAAGGAGTGCAGAGG
>SDBU01006123.1_pt1 | contig 14220 bp, 12 predicted proteins | sample 2277071 | NCBI WGS metagenome assembly SDBU01 (sample SAMN10397929, study PRJNA504765) | marine sediment metagenome | isolation source: marine sediment core GS08_GC12, 126 cmbsf | place: Arctic Ocean: Gakkel Ridge, Loki's castle | collected 2008
GTATATATCGGGTAATTGGAAATACCGCAATTGCCGCCTACAGAGGTTGTCACACCCTGAAACAGGATGCTTTTCAGCAACTGTGGATGCTCCTTTAGAGGCAGATAAAAATCATTGTGTGAGTGTATGCTCAAAAACCCCGGTGACACGATCTTATTTTCCGCGTCAATAACATGCCAGCCGGTCTTTTCTTTTATCCTGTCTCTTATGCCGTCAATTTTACCACCCTCAATTAAAACGTCTTTCCTGGACGAATCATACTCCTTGCTGACAAGGGTCCCGTTCTTGATCAGGATACCTTTTTTCTTTTCCACAATAAATCCTCAGCAATCTTTGTTTTTTTCAATCATCAATTGGCGTATGCAGCCTCCCATATTTTATTACCTATTCCCGGAATGTCAATGCATTGAGACAGCACGTTCGGGAATCCAAATAAAACTGCTCTTGACCCTCACTGCCGACAAGCATAAAGTACTTATATCGGGGGAAAACAGGATGAATATTAAAAGTTACCCGACAGGTAAAATCGCGTTGTTCATTGTGCTGACCGGTCTTCTGACATCATGCGCGGTGAAGAGTGATTCGTTGAAAAACGGAAATTCAACTTTTACTATAAATGACCCCAAATTTGAAGAATCGGCTGAAGACAGTAAAAAACCGGAGGATGGGCTGGAGTATGTTCAGGCTAAAACAATAGGAGACGAAGCACGTGAGAAAACATTAAAAATGCTTTTTGACAGGTCCATTTCCCAGCTTGTTGAATATTCAACTTACAGAATAACCGAGGCTACCCCGGCAGCCCTGCTTCCTATTTTACCGGCTGAGGACGAGCTCAGCATCAACGCCGAACACTTTTACGACCATCTCCTGCGGTCCATGTCAGAGAACAGGCAGTTGAAAAATATAAAACGTAAAGACCCCCGTACAATAATAAAAAAGAAGAAGCTGTCTCTCGCTGACGTGGTAGACGGGTCAAGCGCCCCCATGGTCGGGAAGATGCTGGGGGCCGAACTGCTGATCGTGGGTAAACTATACAAAAAAGGAGACTTTTTCGAGCTCTTTTTAAAACTGCTGAGTGTCGAAACAGGTGAAGTCCTATCGGTAGTAAAAGCAAACATCGACACAGACCTTGGTCTTTAATCCTTTAATCTGCCGGGCACCGTTATCCGGTACCGTGTTTTTCTATCCTTTACACCAGACTATAGCCTGAAAATAAATCGAGATCGTTGGCATTGAATACAAAGGCATTGAGGCGACACATACAAAGGTTTAAATAAAACTGCTCTTGACTATCAGAATCATGAAGTTTAAAGTACTAATGTTGGGGGCGACCAGGATGAATAAAAAATGTTATCAAATAGGTATAATAGCGGTTTTCATTATGATGACCGGTTTTCTCATGTCATGCATGGGGATGCCTGCAGTGATGATGAAAGGGGAAAAAGATGCTGATTACAAGGAGTCCCGGCCGGATAAAAGCCCGTCGAAAGAAGGTGTAGAACTCGAGATGAAAATGCTTGAGCCGGATGTAGGGACCCGCGGGGCTGATAAGACGGCTTCAAGCGGCCGGCCTTCCAGGTCAGGATTAAAGGCCGGCTTCGCGGACGACAACGAGCAATTCAACTATTTCCTCTCTTTTCTGAGTGAAAACCGAAGTGTCGAGCATCTAAACATGGCAGTCCAGGAGAGGATCCTTCTGAAAGTGTCCGACAGAAACGGGAAATCTATCCCGAACGCTCTTGTCCGGGTTTCTTCCGGATCAAAACAGCTGGCTGAAGGGAAAACATACGCGGACGGAACGTTCCTGTTTTTCCCGATGGAGCACGGTAACAACATTTCGGAATACCGCGTGGAGGTTATACATGACCAGTCTGTCGAGACGGTGACTTTAGCAAGAAACGGGCCCAGGGCCGTGGATATCTCTTTTGACAAGGCAAGACCCGGCTACCTGAACATCCCGTTGGATATTCTTTTTATACTGGACACAACCGGCAGCATGGGGGAAGAAATTGAGCGCTTAAAAGCCACCATTGACATTATAAATATGAATCTAAGGGCTCTTTCATCCGCACCCAGGGTCAGGTTCGGTCTTGTGCTGTACAAGGACCGCATGGATGAAGAGTACGTGACTAAAATCGTGCCGTTAACAGAGGACCTGTCAGTTTTCCGGCGGGACCTGGACAGAGTTACAGCATCAGGAGGCGGGGACACACCCGAGGACCTTCAATCCGCTCTTGAAGACGCGATGAAAAAAATAAAATGGAACAGCAGAGGCATCCGTTTGTGCTTTATCATTACCGACGCTCCCCCGCACATTTCAACCTACCGGAAGGGTTTATCAGGCGGGCCGCTTTATACCTACACGGATGCCGCGGGGGACGCGAGGATAAAAGCAATAAAAATATTCAGTGTCGGCACGGGAGGGCTCGACCTGACGGGTGAATATATCCTGAGGCAAATAGCCCAGTACACATATGCCAAATATATTTTTCTTACCTACGGTGAAACAGGTGAGAGCGAAGGCGGCTCGATGGGAAGCGTAAGCCACCACACCGGTGCCAATTACCCGACAGACAGGCTCGAGGCGATCATTATAAGATTTACCAAAGAAGAGCTGAGCCATTTAACAGACCGGCCTTTTGAAGAGGAGGATGAGTATTTTCAGGCTGTCAAGATAAAGGAAGAGGCACGCGAGGTAACACTCAAAATGCTTTTCGACAGGTCTCTTTCCCAGCTTGTTGATTATTCAACCTATAAAATAGCCGCGGGCACACCGGCCGCCCTGCTGCCTATTTTACCCGCCCAGGACGAACTCGGCCTCAACGCCGAATACTTTTCCGACCATCTATCACGGTCACTTTCAACGATCAAGGTAATCAAAGAGGTCGAGCGAAAAGATTTTCAAAAAATAATCGAAGAGCAGAAACTCGCCCTCACGGACCTGGTAGATGAGTCAAGCGCCCCCATAGTCGGGGAGATACTGGGGGCCGAGCTGCTGATCGTGGGCAAACTCTATAAAAAAGGAGAATTTTTCGAGCTCTTTTTAAAACTGCTTAGAGTTGAAACAGGTGAAGTACTTTCAGTAACAAAAGCAAACATCGACTCAGACCTTGGTCTTCCGGACCCTGGGCTTTAGACATCAGCATCAAACCTCAGTCCGCGGGACCCTGGTCTTTAAGACATCAGTCTCTCATGCCTCCGTCTGTGATCTCCGTTGTTTACGCCTGTTATTTCAGAAAATATGGATATTTCGCGGCAGTTAATGTACATTTGTGAACAGATATTGTATGGCATGTCATCCGGGGGCTGATCCGGGCACACACCGGTTAGTTCTTTTTTTACCGGGCTAAATATCGGCCTGTTTAATTTCAATCATCTGAAGGTGTCAACTTGGTGCTGGTAAATTATGAGCGTCTAAGCAGGGTGTACGACATGGACTGGAGCGATTTCTCACCCAAATATGTTGGACTTATAAAGAAGATCTTCGATGACCACGGAATAAATCAGGCAAAAATACTTGACCTTGCCTGTGGGACAGGCATCCTGGCGGCAATCCTTGCCGAAAACGGCCACCATATCCTGGGTATCGATATCTCTCCGCAAATGATAGAAATCGCCAGAAATAAATCAACCGGCCTGCCCGATACTGCTTTTCAAGTTCAGGACATGACGAAATTTCGGGTGGATGACACCTTCGATCTAATCACCTGCATTTTTGACTCAATAAATTATGTGCTGGACCCGTCAGCTTTGAGCTCAATGTTTTACCGAGTTTATTCAGCTTTAAACAAAACCGGCTTTTTCCTGTTCGACTCAAACACTCACAGGGAATACAAAAAATATCATGAAGCCGGTCTTGCCCGGGTTCTGGGAGAGGAGCGTTTTACACAATCCTTCACCTACGATAAAAATAAAAGAGAAGCGACAACAACTTTTGAATTCTCTGACGGAGCTGTTGAAGTTCACAAACAGCGCCCTTACAACCCGGCCCACCTGAAACCACTTTTAAAGAAAGCAGGTTTTAAAATTGTTAATATTTTTCCCGTATCAGCTAAAAGACAACATGAGATCAGCCGGGGAAGGCTGATCTGTCTCGCTCAAAAAAAAAGATAAGCACATTCGGATGATAAACCGTGTGACCACGATCTATCTGAAAAAAGATGTTCCCGGAATACCGCAGGACCGGCAACGGTCATCAGGACCAACAACGGTCATCAGGACCAGCAACGGTCATCAGGACCAGCAACGGTCATCATGATGCCAGTAAAAATTCCTACTTTTTCAAGGCTTTTTCAATTTTTGCCCACGTATCACGCAGCGCGACGGTCCTGTTGAACACAGGCTTACCCTCCGGCACGCTGTCAGGATCAACACAGAAATATCCATGCCTTAAAAACTGGAACATGCTCCCCGGGCCGGCGCCTTCAAAACCGGGTTCCATTTTACACCTTTCCAGGGTCACCATGGAGTCAGGGTTTATGGAATCTTTGAAGTCGGATCCATCTTTTTCATCGAGCGGGTTTTCTTTTGTAAACAAATGATCATACAGCCGCACTTCGGCTTCGAGGCAGTGGGCCGTGGAAACCCATTGTAAAGTCCCCCTGACCTTCCGCCCGTCGGAGGACCATCCTCCACGGGTTTGGGGGTCATAGGTGCAGTGGATCTCTACAACTTCTCCGGAATGTTCATCCTTTACCACACCCACGCATTTAATGTAAAAGGCATATTTCAGACGGACCTCGCGTCCCGGGGCAAGCCTGAAATACTTTTTCGGCTGGTCCGGGTCCGGACGAAAATCATCACGTTCGATGTACAGCACACGGGAAAACGGCACCTTCCTGGAGCCCATAGCGGGATCTTCCGGATTATTTTCGGCATCAAGATCTTCCGTCTTTCCCTCCGGGTAGTTGTCAATAATTACCTTGATGGGCCTCAGAACTACCATCACGCGCCGGGCAGTCAGGTTGAGCTCTTCGCGCACACAGTGCTCGAGCAGCGCGATATCCACTACGCTGTTTACTTTTGCTACACCGATACGTTCACAGAATTTTCTGATAGCTGCCGGTGGATAACCGCGCCTGGCCAAGCCCAATAAGGTGGGCATCCTGGGGTCGTCCCATCCTCTTACATGCCCGCCATCCACAAGCTCAAGCAGCCTGCGCTTGCTTAAAACCGTATAGCTTATGTTAAGACGTGCAAACTCGATCTGCTGTGGATGGCACTCCAGTTCCAGGGCATCGAGGACCCAGTCGTACAGCGGCCGGTGGTCCTCGAACTCAAGTGTACAGATCGAGTGGGTTATTCCCTCGATAGAATCCGACAGCGGGTGGGCAAAATCATACATAGGATAGATGTACCATTTGCCCCCTGTCCTGGGATGAGCCATTCTGCGTATCCTGAAGATCGCAGGGTCCCTCATATTAAGGTTCCCGGATGCCATATCTATTTTTGCCCTGAGTACATGGGCCCCGTCCTCGAATTCCCCCGCCTTCATGCACTTGAACAGAGCCAGGTTCTCCCCCACCGGTCTCGATCTGAAGGGGCTTTCGGTGCCCGGCTCGGTCAATGTTCCCCTGTATTCTTTTATTTCCCGGGCGCTCAAGCTGCACACGTAAGCCATACCTTTTTTTATAAGCTGTACGGCATAGTCATACATCTTTTCAAAATAATCGGACGCGTAGTAAAGGTGCCTGCCCCACTCGAATCCCAGCCATTTGACATCCGACTTTATCGATTCGATATATTCGATCTCTTCTTTACCCGGATTGGTGTCATCGAAGCGCAGATGACATTCACCGTCTTTGTTTTCCGCAGCGATACCAAAATTCAGGCACATCGATTTGGCGTGACCGATATGAAGGTAGCCGTTTGGCTCCGGCGGGAACCGGGTGGCAACGTGCCCGCCGTATTTATTATTTTCTAAATCCCGGGCTATTATATTCCGTATAAAATCGGAAGGCACTGCAGGGTCCGTCTCCGGCATGTTCAGCTTCTCCTCCAATCATTCTATAAAGCAACCGATAAAACGGCTGTTATATAGATATCTCCAATTAATATATCATCTATTGTGAAAACTGTGAATCAATCTATGCTCATGGGTCCTGTCAGGAAAAGGTTTTTCGGAAAGGTTAATCTTCGATGCGGATTTCAACTCGCCGGTTCATATTCTGGGAATCGGGGTCAGCGGTCACAAACTGTGTGCCTCCAAAACCCGAAACGTCAGGTTTTATCCGGGGCTTCCAGCCCTGGTCCCTTAAATACCAGTAAACATTACTCGCTCTCATTTCGGACAATTGAAGTCTCCCCTCTTCGGTACTGTACAGTGCGCAATGCCCTGAAATGAACACTTTTTTGTCCTCGTTTTCCTTTAAAAAACTTATTATTTTATCAAGTTCTTCAAATGCTTCGAAGGTAAGTGCAGCCCGGCCCGGCTCAAAATAAACAGTTTTTAACGGACCGTCTCCGGTAAAAGATCCAGACATTTCAGTCTTGTACTGCCCGCTTTCTGTATCAAATGCCGGCTCATAAACCACGTCCTCCTGTATATCCGTCTGCACATATTCATTTGTATAGGACGAGATCTCCTCCGCTTCGGGCTCGTAAGTTTCTATGTACTCATAATTATTTCCACTCTGCCGTGAAGTTTCATAGGAGCCATCCGCTGCATCTTTATCATTTCTTAAAACCGCAGTCTTAACCTGGCTTTCAGCCTGAGAACTTTTTTCCAGACCGCTGCTTGACGATTTTACTTCTTTTTCCTTTGAGACAGATTGTTTTTCTACTTCGGGCTGTTCCTCCCTGTATCTGCTCTTCGAGCTTTCCTCTCTTTGGGTGGTTTTGGATATTTCTGCAGATTTTTCCTTCTCGACTGTCCGGGGAGCCTCCAGCTTGGGCCCCTTTTCCTTTTCGGTTTTCACATTATCTGTCTGCTGCTTGTCCGGCCTGTCAGATCCAACGGCCAGCTCTTTTCTATCAAGATACCTTGCTGTGTCGCCTGTTTTAAAAAGCGCGGTCCTTTTAATAATAAAAAAGACCGAAACTAAAATTATTATTACGACAGGGACCAGGACCAGGCTTTTCTTCATACCTTTAGACTGCTTGCTTATTTCCACGCTTTCTCTCGAACGGCTTCTACCGTTAAGAGTGACCATCAAATTGAGTGTCTTTTTACCATCGAACTCGATGGAAAGATCGATCTCGGGAACACCCGCCTTTTCGGGAGGTATGCTGCCCACTTCGATCTCTTTCAGCGGTATCATTCTGTCATTCTCAAAGAGGTATACTTTTATGAGTGCCCGCCGCTGCTCGTCCTGTATGGTCGTGAACTTGAGCTTTCCATGTCTCTCTTTATCGATGTTGACCAGCCTGATATATCTTTCACCTTCTATTTGAACCCCGATCTGCCTGTCCATATTTAAATTTTAATCGAAAAGTAAAACTATTTCCAATAAATCCGGCTAATTAAGCAACTTTTTTCGGAGATTGACATTTTTAAATATTTCTAATCTCTGGATGGATCGATCGTAATAATCTTTGTTGATCTCAAAACCGATAAAATTTCTTTTTAATCGCATGCAGGCGGCAGCGGTCGTTCCGCTGCCCATAAATGGATCCAGTACAACCTGGTCTTCCCTGGTTGTCAGCTTGATCAGGAATTCGAGCACAGATAATGGTTTTTGCGCCTCGTGTACTCTTTTCTCATTATTCTCAAATCCAAACTCAAGCAGATTGGTCGGCGCCAGGCCATTGGTTTTACATGCCTCTATATTTACAGCGCCCACTTTGTGCTTCAACAGATTATCTGTAACAGTAAGTCTGTAAGGTTTAAAAAACCAGGCGATCGGTTCATAGATAGGAGCGAGGTTGCCAAGCCTCCAGCCCTCCCATTCTTTTGCTTCCTGATCTAGCCCTCTTTTACGAAAAACATTGCTGGCACGCTGGGCCCTGTGATGGGCGGAAACCTTTTTCCAGGCAAGGACGTCTTTCAATATAAAACCGGAATCTTCAAAAGCATTTATAACCCTGTGCAGGGTCCTTCTCGCTCCAAAGACAAAAAGGGAGGATCCGTCTTTCATTTTAGGAAAAAGTAAACCTGACCAGCTGCTGCACCACTCCTGGTACTCTTTCCCGATATTCCTGTCAGCCTGTGACCATCCGTTTATCGGTTTGCCTCTTCTTTTAAAACCGGGCTTGCCGACCTGCGCCGGGGAGCACCCCAGTAAAGCTGAATTGGTATTGTTGTGAAGGACATCCCACCGGTCCAGTGAGATTCCGTATGGAATATCCGATAAAAACAGATCTATGCTTAGGTCTTCGATGCGGGGCAGATGATTTTTACAATCATCGTTTATTACAGTGTTCAGGTAGCTTTCATTCATACTTCCCCCCCGCGTGTGTAAATAGCTGTTTATATTCAATTGATCAGATATTATAAAATATTATTTCAATAGTCAATTTCTACACGCGCAAGGTCGACATCCTCTAAAAAGTAAATTAGTTCTTGGTGAATAAAGTCGAGCAAGCTCGAAGTTGCACCAAATAAATAATTAGTTCTATTTAACTATTTATAATAAATTAGTTAGTAATCATGAAGTAACTTGAAATATAAAAAACTTGAATTGCTCACCAAGAACTAATTATACTTGATAAGTGAAAGACACAATGCTAATTTACAAAAAAAAGAGGAGAAGCAAACCATGGATATGCTGGTCAATTTTCCAGGCGGTAAAAAAGTATACGCGATATACAAAGGGTTTACGATCAAAACAGATCAGCCTGAGAAAAGCGGCGGTGAAGGAACAGCCCCTTCGCCTTTTGATCTTTTCCTTTCATCGATCGGGACATGCGCTGGATTTTATGTGCTCAGGTTCTGTCAGGAAAGGGACATTCCAACCGATAATATCAATGTTGTCATGAAAACAGATAGAAATCCCGAGACCGGCATGATCGGTAAGATCTCGATCGATATAAATCTTCCCGATGGGTTCCCCGAAAAATATCGCAAAGCCGTTATAGCGTCGGCCGATCACTGTACCGTAAAAAAAAATATTTTAATCGCGCCTGCGTTTGGCATACGGATAAATATAGGATAAATGATCATCTGTTGTATTCCGATCATAAAACAGCAGTAAACGATATTTAGTTCCGCAATAAATCAGGAGGTACCCGATGCTATTTTTTACAAATGACACTAAATCCTTAAAGCTCACCTCATTCAGCCTGGATAATCTGATCCTTGTCCTGAAGCGCGTCCTGTTTTCACTTCTGTTTGCCGGCATAACAGGGGCATGCGCGAAACTGAGATTTTATCTCCCCTTCACTCCCGTTCCTGTAACTGGTCAGGTTTTTGCCGTTCTTATCAGCGGAGCGTTCCTGGGAAAGGAATATGGCGCTTTGAGCCAGATCTTTTATATTGCTTTCGGGATAATGGGGATCCCCTGGTTCGTAATAGGGCCGATAGGACCCACGGGCGGGTATTTAGTCGGCTTTATCCTTGCCCCTTATTTGATAGGTTTTATTATAGAGAAAATAAAAAGGCCCGGCTTTTTATCGACAACTCTCGCGATGATTTCGGGAGTTTTAATTATATATCTTTTCGGTCTGATCCAGTTTTCACTTTTTACGCAACGAGGAATCATAGAATCACTCCCTCTGGCTGTCATACCATTCATCCCGTTTGACATTGGAAAAGCGCTTGTTGCAGCAACTTTTGTCCTTGTGTTTTTAAAAAGAACGGGACACAGGAAATAATGTGAAGTTTATCCTCAAAACCGCATTGAAAACACTTATCCTCTCAATTATTCTGGTTATCCCTGTAGGACTCATCGTAACCTATTTATCATTAAACCAGAGGGGCATTCCCGTCGGGAATTTAGGTGTGAGAAATATTTTTCTTTACGCGCAGAACTATTCCCTTCTTATATTTTTTGTCAGCTATCTCATGTCCAGCCTACTTGTTACATCCCTGATAGATAAATTAGAAGTTAAGTCCGTTATCGCGCTTCACATACCGGCTCTGATGGTGGGGGCTGTACTTGCCGGAGGTATTTATTTTACCCGCTACAGACACTACCCACTTCCCCTGGGCGTAAACACTATAAAGCTGGATCACAAAACCTTCCTGCGGGACGGTGTTTTTAACGAAGTATCCGATAAAGCCATCATGCTGAAAAATTCCGGTGAAAACAATTTTACCCTCTATCTCTACGATAAAACCAGCAACGATCTCTCGATCACCGGAAACTTGAGCGCCGAAAAAAATGGTAATGATCTCATTTTTATCGATGAGCCGAACCGGGTTGTATACTTTACATATAAAAAAAACCAGGTCACCGACTCACTGAAAATACCTTTCAATGAGTTCACGGTAAATAACAAATTATTCGACAACCCGCTAATATATCGATACATGGGACAGATACGGAACGTAATAAATTTAATTAAAAAGTATATGTACGCTCTTTCTCAAACTGAAAAATACATCTTTTCAGGTGTCCTTTACCTTTCGGTACTCATGATATTGATACCACTCAGCTACGCGTTAAACGACCGGGGATGGGGGTTTGCGGGGCTGATTGGTATTATAGTCTTATTGGTTGTCACACCTTTTTTTTATGGTGCTATAATCAAGTTATTCGGGAAAGTCCGTTTCAATCTGTCTTTTCTCAGGCAATATTCATACCTGTCCCTACCGCTGGTGTTGTGCCTTTTTGGAGTATTTTTAGATATTCTTGTTAAAATAACCGGGAAAAGAACAAAGCAGAATGCATGACAATGTCAGCCTTTATACGCATAGCAGGTCCTGGAAATGAATAAAGCAACCAAGAACGCAATAACGTACCTTCTGTTGAGCGTTTTCATAATCTCTTTTATTTTGTTTGTTTTTTTCCTGATCTATTATTCCAGGAATATTCATTATGAATATCTTGTTGTGAAATCATTAAAAACCACAATTGTAGTCAGGAACGCGTTTATCAGGTCTCTGACATTCCTGCCGGTTACGATCATTTTTGTTTACATTCTATCATTTTCCGTGTTATTTACCCTGCGGCCCTTTCAAACGGAAGACTTCACCTATGTCAATATCGTTATACCATCTTATTTACTTTTGATCCTGTATATCATTTTCATTGTTCTATCGGAATTTATGCTGATACCGAAACTAAACAAGGATATTGCTGTTGCTAAATACCGCTCTCAAATCGCGCACGCCTCCCTAAAATACGCGGATATGAAGCTTTATCTAAATGAAAATGAAGAAGCTGTTTCTGTCTTAAAGGTCCTGCTGAATATTGATGAGAACAATAAAGACGGCCTGAAGCTGATAGCGAAAGCTGCAACAAGGCTCTCGGAGCCGTTATCTGCGGTTGATTTTGCCACAAAAGAAAGAAAGACAAAAACAGAGGAAACATCGGTCAACTACTTTGAAACAGGAAAAGCCGAGTATGAACAGGCCAGGTATTACAGTGCGCTATTTTACCTGGAACGCGCCCTTCAGCTTCACAAAGATAACGCGGAGCTTCAAGAGCTGTACAGAAGGAGTAAAATAAAAGCTGAAAACAGTTTCGGGGAAATCACGAAGGATGAGGCGAAAAAAAAGAAATTTATTCAGCTCAAAGCCCGCGCGCTTGAAAATCTTAATAAAAATGAATACTATGAAGCTTACGAAATATTCTCGTATTTAAATAATGATTATCCTGAGATGAAAGACATAAACCTGTACCTGGAAGAAGTAACCGGAGAGTTGTCGACCATGGATTTTCTACCCGAAGAGGTAAAACCTCTGTTATGGCTTCCGTCCCTGGGCAACATAATCTTTATTGATAAAGAAGGTTACATCAATACAATAGAAAGAGTAATCGCGTTTCAGAACAACTTTTATTTTATTAATATAAAGCGCTTCAGGGATAATATCCAGGTTGCTTCCGCAAAATACGGCAAATGGATCGATACCAGGATCAAGCTTAAAAACGACGAGGGGTTTGTAAAACCTTCAGAAGCTGAAAGCGAACACAACAGCATCCACCCTTTGATAAGCCCCAGCTACCTGATCTATTTCGGGGACAGCGAAACTCTCGGGGGGATGTTAGATATTTATGAAAGAATCAATCTTGCAGACGATCTGCGGGCCAGCGGGTTGGATATCGACAAAAACATGGTGTACGTTTCACGAAAATTCGGGGTCTTCTCTGCGGTTTATATCCTTACGCTTTTTTTATCCGCGTTAGCCTGGTCAAAAAGAAATATACACACAACTCCCCCGAAGCTGAAACTTTTTTTCTTCATTTTAATCGTCCCTTTCCTGGCTTATTTCCTTTACCTGTTTTATTTAAATGTTAACGATGTCTTTATTTACACTCATACATATTTTACGCGCTATTTGATAAAAAATATGAACATTGCGATATACACAGGTTTGATCAATCTGGTACTTTCCCTCGCGGCAACTTTGTTCTTTTTATCTCAAAGAAAAACCAGATAACAATTATTATTCACCAAGAAACAAAGAGCAATGCAGGCCATTGCAGGCCTTGTAGGCCTTGTAGGCCATTGCAGGCCTACTCACTATTGTAGAGTGACAGAATCAGCTCCTTCGCGTCCTGCTCAAAATCATGACTGATAATACAGCTCCCTTTGAGGATAGTACCGTTCTGAATGATCAATTCAGGTGTGTGGATATCCCCGAGAATTCTGCTGGTGGGGAGAAGAAGGACACGATTTTTAGCCTGCACATTGCCGATAAGAATCCCTTCAACGACAACACTCGATGCCTTGATGTTGGTCTTTACCTTTCCTTTCGGCCCGATAAAGACTTTGTCTACTATAAGCGCTTCTCCCTCAAACTTTCCGTCTATTCTGATAGCGCCTTTGACCGCAAAACTGCCTTCAAAATGGGAATTCTCACCTATTGTGCTGTTAGCCTCTTCACCTCTCTGCAATTCCGGCATATCGTAGATCCCTCTTTTTTAAGTAATATTTTATAAATGACAAACGCCGACGCACTAATTAGTTCTTGGTGCCACGCCGTGTAGACCCGGCAACTTCGGGGAACCCGACGATGCCGGGCTTGCCCGGCTTTAGTCGTGACCGAAGTTGTCACCAAGAACTAATTAAATATCCGGTAAACTTAGAAATTTTATGATATCTTCTGAAAAGTCATACATTTCAATAATAGTATCCAGAACTGTATATCCATCAAGTTTCCTGTTCCTTTCTAATTCATCCAGGATCAAACGATCATTTGAGTTAAGAACAATAATACCGCCCTCAGCATTATCATCGATCAGGATCTTTAAAAAGTTATTCAGCTCTTTAAAATACTTATCCAGTACCAGCAGATATCTGTGCTTTATTTTGTGCACCAGCGACTTGTCACGGTAAAACGCGATGCTGTTGTATTCCTCTCTGTTGAGCACATCCAGTTCGTAGTTGTACTCATTTATTATTTTTTTTATCTCCATAAACTTCGGATAGAACTCATCCCTTTTGCCTGAGTGGTTGAAATCAAGTTTTATATAGTATTCGCTGAGAATTGATAAATAGTTTTTTTCAAAATAATTAAGATAAGAAGTGATAGCGTCGATTTCTCTGTCTTTTGAATCTTCCCGGACCTTATTGACAGCGATCGAACCTAAAATGTCATAATCATCCCCGATACCTGTGTCTTCCTCCTCCATAATTTCATTCTCGATACCCAGTACAACCAGCTTTCCTTCCAAAGATTTTATCTCCTTTTTCATTACATTTATGTCTTTGGCCACTCTTTTTTTCTGAAGAACATCAGAGGACGTATTATAAACCCCTTCAAGCTGTTTTAAGACCTTTTTATCGCTCAAAAGCTCGTCCTGCAGACTACGGCCCTCTTCCATTCAACTCCCCGGATCAAACCTCTTGAATCACAAACAAAAATAATCTCTATTCGGTAAAACGAATAGAGATTATTTAAAATTTGTTTAAATGTATTTTGCTTCCATCATCCGATATTATCGGTTTTTCTCAGCGGTAAATATTGTCGAAAAAAAATCAAGAATATCCTGTAGGGCTGATCGATAGGATTACCAGCCGTCCTCCATATCGTCCTCATCCCTGTATTCTTCATTGTAAATATCTGTCGTCGCTCTCAACTCATCGAAATACACGTAAAACACTCCATAGCTCTCAAGAGGGTGGGTTTCAATACTCATCCCTGTAAAGCTGATGCCTCTCCATTCAGTATTGTTA
>SDBU01006124.1_pt1 | contig 14219 bp, 14 predicted proteins | sample 2277071 | NCBI WGS metagenome assembly SDBU01 (sample SAMN10397929, study PRJNA504765) | marine sediment metagenome | isolation source: marine sediment core GS08_GC12, 126 cmbsf | place: Arctic Ocean: Gakkel Ridge, Loki's castle | collected 2008
TATTGATGTTTGGTCTTGATGGTGAGAGAACTTTTACGGCATCGCAGTATGTTGGTCTTGCAAGAAGTGCGTTTGAAGTGGCATATAAATATGCTCATAGACGTTATCAATTTAAAAAACCAATTTACTCCTTTGAAGGAATTTCATTCAAACTTAGTGACATGTTTATGGAAATAGAATTAAATAGAATGGCTATGGTACAGATAGCGAGAATGCTTGATCAGGGTTATTATTGTAGAGCATCAGTTGCAGCTGTTAAAGCTAAACTCGCCGATGCAACGGTAAAAATCACACAAGAAGCTATTCAAGTTGTTGGCGGTCTAGGATATTCTGAAGATTACCCACTAGAACGATATTACAGAGATGCAAAAGTAGGTCAAATAGCAGCTGGATCTACAGAAATAATGAAATTTTTGATTTCAAGAGAAATGATAAAAATGTGGGGCAAGTAAAGAAACAGTAAAAACTTTTTGGAGTTAGCAAAATGGAAAAAAAAATTGTGTTTGAAATAAAAAATAGTATAGCTACAATAAAATTAACAGATCCTGAAAATCTTAATCCATTAAGTAAAGAAACTGGAAAAGAGTTATTCAAAACTTTAGAATTACTTAAGGAAAACAATGAAGTAAGATGTTTAATAATAACTGGTTCTGGGAGAGCGTTTTCTGCTGGAGGAGATATAAAACAATTTAAAATAGGGATAGAAAAAGGTATACCGGGACAAGTAATGGAGGAAACATTAGAAGAGCTCTATAAAATAGCGATAACATTACGACTCTATCCAAAACCAGTAATAGCTTCCGTGAATGGATGGGCTGTAGGAGCTGGAATGAATCTCGCTTTATCATGTGATTTCATAATCGCATCAGAAAATGCAAAATTTAGACAATCATTTGCAAAAATTGGTTTAATTCCTGGATTTGCTGGTACAATTTTGCTCAGTCGTCAACTTACCTGGCAACAAGCTACACAAATGTCTTTTTTTGGAGAGACTTATTCTGCTGAAAAAATGCAGAAACTAGGTTTTATAAATGAAATTACTACTCCAGCAAAATTAGAAGAAATTACCTTAAAATGGGCAAAACGTCTTGCTAGCGGGCCAACTTTAGCATATGCACGAACTAAGAAATTATTCTTTGACGCCTTAAGTACTTCACTTGAAAAACATCTTGAAAATGAAAAACAAATGCAAGTTAGATCTGCTGAGACCGAAGATTATAAGAGAGGGATCTTTGCGATACTTGAGAAAAAAAAGCCTGATTTTGTTGGAAAATAGTGGTAGTCATGAAAAACCTATATAATATGAAAAAGAAATTAATTATTAGTTTTTTTTTGAGTTTTATTTAGCTTGGATAATATCTAGTGATTTTACTAGCAACACAGCAGGGTTTACTCTCTCCTTCAACTGTGATCTTCATTTCAAATTCTACATCATATGCACCATTGCCGATCTCTCTTACATCTAATACTTTCATATTACTTCGAATACGTTTTCCTACGGGTGCGGGGGCAGGGAATCTAATTTTATTCCAACCATAATTTATGATCATTCCTGTTTTGATAGGTTTAAAAAGCGTAAAGATTAATTTTGAAACCACAATAGAGACTAACCAGTTCCCATGTGCTATAGTTGTCCCGTAAGGAGACTCTTTTTTAGCCCTAACGGGATCGGTATGTATCCATTGCATATCGCCTATTATCTTTCCATATTCAATAATCTCCTCTTGGGTTACTTCGTACCAATCAGAGGTTCCTATTTCTTTACCTATATAATCCTTCCAGTCAGAAGGTTTCAATTCTAATTTTGACATTTTCAGATTCTTACCATTTTTTATTTTAATAATGTAAAAGATTATAAATTGAAAAATTTCAATATTATTTAACCTCTAGGGTAAAATTAGCAAATTAAAAATACTTATTTCAAGATTATTCAATAAGGTGGGTTGGTAAGAATAGGCACAGTAGAGTTATTAAATAAAGCAGAAGCAGAAGAAAAATATTATAATTGGGAAGACGCAGCAAAGTTATATGAACAAGTTGCTAAATTATTTTTAGATAAAAAAATGTTCCAAGATGCAGCTAAAGTTTATACTAAATTTGGTGATATATGCCTTCGAGTTGTTAGAGCATCAAAAACTAAAGAAGATTATCTAAATTGGAATGAACAATCTGTTAAAGCTTATCATAAGGCAGAGAACTTTTATATCCAAACCAATGATAAACTTCTAAGTATGGAATGCAAAGCTAAAGCTCTTAATGCTACGGGCAATATAATTACTTCAATTGAAAAAGGGAAGGATACTTTTAAAAAATCAATTAATGTATGTTTAGAACTGATCAAAATTTATTTAAATAAAAATGACAACAAGAATCTAATAAAACTATCGTTATTAGCTTTAGATTCAGTATTTAAATTATTCAATTTATTTAAGGAACCATCAGATATTGAATATTACCTCAAGTTGGGTCGCGAATTAGTAGAAAAGCCTTGGGTACATCTAAAGAAAAATAATAATATTAATTTTCGAACAGAGTTATTGTATTATGATATTTTCTTGTTCTATATAACAAGATATACAGAGCTTATATATGGAGATAAAAAAATAGAAGAACTCCGTAAAAAATTCTTATTAAGATGTGAAGAAACATTAGATTTAGTAAAAGATTGTGATGATTTTTCGATTCTTGGACAAGTCTATCTTGCAACAGGATCGCATTATTGTTTTTACGGAACTATTTTTGCCAAAGAAAAAAAAGAACGGATGAAACTTATTGAGGAAGGATTTAACTTATTAGAAAAAGCAATCATTTTTTTTAGGATGACAAAAGATTATATTAATTTAATCTATGTAATTTATGGATTGGGATATTTAGCTGGTGTTTTTGGAAAATTTGAGTATTATCAGAAGAGAATTTTTAGTGACGTACATGAACTCGAGAATTTCAGTAAAGTTTATGATGGTTTTTATACAGTTCAAGGTCCCTATATATCTCACGTATCTCAATTATATTATCTTAATTTTGCCAGTAAGAGTTTTTTTAAGGATGAGACAAGGGAATCCTTTGCAAAAGCGGGAATAAAGTACGTAAAAGAGGAATTAGAGAACCTTGCATTTGGACCTTTTTTTGCCCAAGGTTCTCAATTATTAACTCGATTTTACTCACAATTAGTGATTCTTGCCAAAGAAGATGATCCTCAACAGGAATATATTCAAAAAATGTTTTATTATGCTGATGAGGCTAAAAATTATTCTAAAGGATATAAGGGTGGGACTGTTAGATCAGCTGGTTTTGATTCGATCTACAGAGCTAATAAAACTATGGTAGATATTGTTAAAGATAAGGAGACCAAAATCAAACATTTAAAGATCGCAATTGAAGCTGCTACGAGTAATATTAAATATGCAGTTGAATCCTATAACGTATTTTTGGCCGCTCAAATGCGTTTAGGTTTACTTCATGAGGAATTAGGAATTTTAACTACTGAAAAAAAATCCCTGATGGAAGCTAGAGAATTATTTCTACGTTTAATTAAAGAAACATCAGAAAAGGGTTATTATTATCATTATACTGCTGCTTGTTATGAATATATAGCCCGGTTAGAAGATCGATTAGGAAATCACCTGGCTTCTGCAGAATATTATGATAAAGCAGAAAAAGCTCATAATAAATCATTAGCGGAAATTGAATTCAAACCATTAAAAGATAGAGTTAATGAAAAAATAAAGTATGTTATAGCTTGGAATTTAATTGAAAAAGCGAAATCATTCCATAAAAGAGAACAACATTTAAACGCAAAAGAATGTTATAGAGAGGCCTCAGAAATTATAGCAAATTTACCAAGCTTCAATTATGAAGCTAATTATTATGGTGCATGGGTATTTTTAGAGGAAGCGGAAGAACTTAGCAAACAGGAAAAGTATAAGGTAGCTATAAGCAGCTACGAAAAGAGTAAAGACCTATTTGATACAGCAATGATGATGATTAGAATTATTAGAAAAAATGTAAGACAGTCAAAAGACTTAAAAAAACTTGGGAAAGCGGCAAGAGTTAGGATTAACTATTGTTCAGCTAGAATAAATCTTGAGGAAGCACGAATTTTAGGAAAACAAGGAGAGCATGTTGCGGCTGCTGAAAAATTTGCATTAGCAGCAACTCAATTCAAAGATACTTGTTTGATATTCAATATTAAAAAAGAAAGAGTAGAACTTGAAGCAATTTTTCATCTTTGTAGTGCTTGGGAAAGAATGGAATTAGCAGAAAACTTTGAAGAACCTATTAAGTTTAAAGAAGCTTCTGAATTATTCGTAAAAGCTAGCAAATTCTTTACTGGAAGTAAATTAAAGTTTCTAGCTCAGGGAAATTCAGATTTTTGTGCGGCTTTGGAAGAAGGCTGTAAGTTTGACCAAACCAATGATATAGACGTTAAAACACTCATATACCCAAAAGTAAAATCAATTCTTAGAAAGGCAGCTAATTCTTATGAAAAGGGTGGTTTTAAAAATGGAGCTGCATGGGCTCTTGCAACGTCAACCTACTTTGATGCTGCTTGGTATTTAATCAGAGCAGATGAAGAATTAGATATTAACAAAAAACAAGAGTTTTTAAATATTGGATCTACATATTTAAAGTCAGCAGCGGAACTTTTTGACAAATCAGGGTATAAAGAGAAGCAAAATGAAGTTTTAGAAAGATTAGCTAGAATATCTAAGGAAGAAGAAATAATTGTTTCTGCTCTAAATACAATAAAAAAACCCTCCGTTTCACAAAGTGTGGAGGGTATAGTTGCGCCGTCATGTCCAGTAGAAACAAGCCGATCTCCAAGAATTAGCGAGATTAACGAGTTAGTTGAAGAAACAATTAGTATCACGGAGAAAGATAGAGCAAAAAAGAAATATGAGCTAGTTTATAAAGATATGGTTAAAGCATCTCCAGAAATCCTTAAGAAGAATTGTAAAGTTGCCATTGCTCAAATTGGTTTATCTCTATCTGGAAACATCATAACCGAATTTTACGAAGAAAAAGATTCTGGTCTTTTAAGTTTAAGAGAAGACAAGCTTGAAGTGGTAAAAGCTAAAGTTAAAGAAATGGTTCAAAAAGCTCACAACAATGGAATTGATATTCTAATCTTTCCTGAGATGTCCATTGATCTTAATTACAAAAGTCTTCTTGAGGAATTGTCAAATTTAGCAAAAAAATTCAATATGTATATTGTTTCCGGTTCTTATCACGATCATGTTTCTAAACAAAATGTGAGTACAATTATCGGACCAGAAGGAATTTTATGGGAGCAAAAAAAACATATCCCTGCTATAATACATTTTGGAGAGAAGAAATTTAAAGAGGGAATATTGACAAGTTCCTCTCCCCACAAGACAATTGTGTGTAATACCAAATTCGGTAGAATCGCAATCCTGATATGCCGAGACTTTTTAGATATGGATTTAAGAGTAGAATTGAAGAATTTTGAGCCACCGGTAGACATTATCGTTAATCCCGCCTTCACTCCGGTCACTGCGGACTTTAAAGCAGCACATTTTGATGCCCGACGTTCGATATATGCATACTGCTTCTTCGCTAACATTGCTGAATACGGAGAATCATTTATATATACACCTGAAAAGGAGCGAGTTGAAAGGAACGTTCCTGCAAGGGAAGAAGGCTTAATTTTTAAAGAGGTAGATCTTTTTCGACTTCGCTCTGAAAGGAAAAAATGGGAAATAGAACAAATGAAGGAGAAAAGATTTATTCAAAGCACGAGATAGCTAATTATTAAATCCTCCCTTTTAACTTTTCCTTAGATGAGTAGAATGTAAAAAAAATTAGATGATATAATAAATAGATTTTTTAATCCTTTTTTATTTTTAGTCCAGTCATATCCCAGTGTTGTAATCTTCTATTCAATTCTTTGATTCCCGCGGCAATTTCCTGTAAAGCTATTAAGGTATTTTTTTTTAATTCTCTATCTTCCTCTGTTTCTGAAACCATTTTTTTTTCACCTAAATAATTTAGTTTGTTATTACTAAAGTATGAGGGGATTAAATACTTAATAGGTTTATTGATTATTAGGATCTTCGAAGGGCTTATCCAAATAATTGACTTCCTTGTCTAATTGTCATAATTTAACTTCTAGGAATAATGGTTGATTTCCGTAAATCTTCACGTAATTCTTTACTCCGCTCAGGATCTTGATATAATTTAATAAATTTTTGGTTTCTTTCTCCCGGAATAAACACAACCTCTTTCTTTCGAAGGGCGTCTAGAGATAAGTCTACAACATCCTCTTTAGACATCCATACATCTTCTGGAATCGTAGAACTATCAAAATTCTTATAAGTTTCAGCATAGTGAAATTCTGTATGTGTATATCCAGGACATAACGCTTGTATCTTCACACCCGTGCCTTCTAATTCAATTTGTAAAGACTCTGAAAACATTTTTAAGAAAGCTTTTGTTGACCCGTACATTACGCTTTGAGCTCTGGGAATATAGGCAGCTATAGACGCCACGTTAATAATTGCTCCGCGACCACGTTTAATCATAATTGGTAGACCTGATCTGCAGAAATAAACTGATGCGGTCATATGAACGGACATCATCTTAAGTTGAGTATCTAACGATATTTTATCGAAATAACCTCTCGTACCAAAACCTGCATTATTGATTAATATATCTACATTGTTTAATTGTGCAATTTTCTTAGCGACCATCTCTATTTCCTCTAGTATTGATAAATCCGCCACTAAGATATCCGCTTTTATCGAATTTTTCTGTTCGATTTCTTTAGCAATTGCCTCTAATTTTGATTTTCTTCTTGCAATCAATAAAATCTCAAATCCTAGGCCTGAGATTGAGCGAGCAAAAGAAGCGCCAATTCCGCTTGATGCTCCGGTAATCACTGCAACACCTTTATTATTCCAACTAGTAAAATCTTTAATTTCGTTCATTAAAGAATCTAATATTTTTTTCTTTATAATTTAAGCTATAATGATGTTTTTCTTTTTTTCTTAGTTTCTTATTATCCTGATTTTTTTGGTGAATAAAAATAATAGATTAACCATTATTAATCAGGATTAACAAGTTAAATTATTTTTAAATTGTATTTGAGTTTTTTGTCTCATTATTCTCTTGAGAATCAATCCATGTAAGGATTTCTTCTTGAAATTGTGGAAAATCTTTATGTAATTCGCATAATCCGTCGAATAATAAATGATAATTGACGTTGTCATATTAATGAACCACTATGTTTCTCATTTTTACTAGGGATATTGTCTTTTCAGCAGTTAGAGGGGTGATAACATCTAACTTACCTAATTTTTTCATACAATCAGAATAAGTCTGAGGAGGAGGTTCTTTACTATGAGCTATTATATGAGTACAAATATCAAGGATAATTTGGCTTAAAATTTCAAAGATTCTCTCACCCTTTAATTGGAGATCGATGTCCGTTTCTAAATCATCTGAAGTTGTTATAATTATTTCCTCCAATTTAGACCAATATTTTTTGCTCGAAAGAAGCTTTTCGCGAATCCAAGAAAAATTAATCATGGTTTTTTTCACTTCGATGAGGAAATATATTCTGAATTCTTAAGTAAATTTTTATACCAAATCATGTGATCGTAGTAAAGAGGAAGTAGTTTTTCCAGAAAAAGCGAACTTACATCTGGATTTTTTTCATATATCAGAAATCCATTGGCAATCACATTAAATTGAACATGGAGGGGAATAGTTTCAAATACCGAGATCTCGATTTCTTCATAATTAGTTAAATCCGTGGATTTTACATGTAAGTGTGTTAAAAAATCTAATTGTGTTTTGGAAGATAAATGGAGGTAATTGGGAACAGAAATGAAAATATCTATATCACTCCACCATTTGTGTTCATCTCTAATCCAAGATCCACCAAGATAAGCAAAATCTACTTTATTTTCTTCAAAAAGATGTTTTAAATTACGAATAAGGAATTCTGCCATTTCTTGACCAGTTAAAGGCTTATCACTTTCGCGATTCAATATAGAAATTACCTCCAATTATTTAATACTATTAATAAATTACAATTTTACATTTATATTTTTTAACTATCAACATCGTAATGGGTCTTAATTTGATTTGAATTTCTGATTATAATAAATTAACCAATATAATTTAGGATTAAATAGTTTCGTTAAATTCTTCCTTGTCAGATTTGTTTTTAACACAATTTTAATGTTAATTTAAACTTGTTTAAACTTCTTTCTTTTTCTTTAATATTTAAACACAGTATTTAAATATGCAATTAAACTATTATCATAATAACAAAAAAAGAAATTAAAACTTATTCGAGGAAATAAAACATGACCGAAAGTCAAGAAATAATAAATGTGGTCCCACAATATATACCCTTAGATGAAATCGAGGATATTTTCAAAGAAAAAATTACTATATTTTACAAAAACTCAGGTCCTACGAAACAATGGAAGGAATCAATGGGAAATTACCTTTTAAATCCGAGTAAATTTCATTTTGGATTAAAAGATTTATAATAAAACTATTTTAATTTTTTATTCTCTTTATATTTTAAGTAGATCAAGAAAATCTTAAATCATTTTTAAGATATTAAAGATTATTCGATAAAATTATTCTTGTTGTGATCTATATAGATGAGTAAAGGTTTTAATCTCTTAAGGCTTGAATATCTATTTTCTGTCCTCATGCCTTGTTTTTTAGCTATTTATATGAACAATTATGAGTTAAGTGCGCATATTTGGATATTAGCTGGTTTTGCGTTTTATGCTATTACCGGGAACACTCTTAATGATGCGATAGATATGAAAGATCCAAGAGAAAAAGAAACTCTCGAAAGAGTAGCAGGATTTCATCGCAAGGAAATCTTAGTACTATCAATTGCGAGTTTTATGTTAGGAACCGCGAGCTTTTTAAATAATATAATTGTAAATCCACCCGAAGTTCCTGATCCAGTTTTAGCAATTTATTTAGTAATTATTGTTGTTTTAGTTGTTTTTTATATCAAGTTTAAATCTCTGGTTATTATAAATCAGATAATTCTCGGAATTTCTCATATATTTTTACCATGGTTTATGATTAAAATAAATGCTGGAGATACATTTATGTACTTTTTACCTGCTCTACCTTTAGATGAATGGCTACTTTTAGGAACTATTGCTTCTGTAGCGTTTACGGGACAAATGCTTCATGAATTGATTGATGGTGATTCTTTAGCGCAATTATCACCGAAAAAATCTCAATTAGTTATCTGGATTGCTTCATTAATTTCTTTAGCAATTGCAATTACATCATTTATGTTTACAAGATTATTGATTTTTCTTCCAATTGTTTTATTTCCAATAGGTATAATGTATATATTTAGGAAACCAAGAAGTAACTTATTAGGGCAAACTTCATTAAAAGACACCGGAATTATTCTTGGGAATCTTATGTTTGCTTTTGTTATAATTCTGACAATAGTTTAGTAAAGATGTTAATAATTATAACTTCAGTTAAAGGTGATTATGCTTTTCTAAATATAAGATCACTGTTTTTATAAATTCTTGTCCTACTGTTAATAGATCATTAGCTTCATCCTTACTAATAGAAGTAATATATTCATAATCTCCTTCAAACCTTTTATCCAATTGCATTTCTTAAACGATCACTCATAATTTTTGGAAAAATATTTGTGTTAATAAAATGTTGCCCAAAACCAGAGATGACGCCACGATGAGATTTAAATTTCAAATTTTTTGACAAAAGTAGGGCCTCGACTATATAAAACATCGCATAATATGTCCTGGATACAGAACTATCAAAGTCTTCGTGATTTAACAATAATTTGGAAGTAGATATAAATTTTCTAGCTTTTTTAACCAAAGGTTTTATTTCAATTTTACTCAAATTATAACCTTTTCCTCATGAATCTTTATTAAGAGTGGAGTTTTACAAGATTCATAATCTTCTTCTGAAATAGGGTGAAGAGAGAGTAGTATATTATATTTTAAATCAACAATTCCTGCAATCGCGGTCATTCTATCTATTTCTTCAAATGATCTAAAATCTCCTTTAAGAACTATTGCTATATCTACATCAGAATCTTCAGTCTGTTCACTTCTAGCGTAAGATCCGTAGAGTATAACTTTCGAAAGTTTTTCTCCATATAAATTCTTTAGATTTGATTTAAATTCTTTAAGTATTTCCTTTATTTCAACGGTGTCTTGCATTAAAATTCCGAATAAATGTAGTAATTGTTTTAATTGTGAAAAAGAAAGTGTTATGTTTATTTAAATTTAATCACTAATGAATTTTGTCGAATAAAGTAGATTTTTAAATTATACCTTATGAGGGCTTTTAAAAACATCCTTTTTAAATGAATTAATAATTTTTAAAATTCAATATAGTGTGGCTTTTTATATATCCCTTATGAATACAATTAAATTACCATATTTCGAAAGACAAATCTTTCATGTTATTTTTTGAGAGAGCCAACTCTTCAAAGATTTCAAATAACATTGAAAAATCATTTAGATTAATCATAAATGGAGAGGATTCTCATATCTAAAACCAAGAGCCAAAAAGAAATTGGTTACATACAACAAAAGGATGAATTTGATTATTTAAAAAGTTTAATTAAATCAATTGAGAATGGAGGTTGCGTTGGGATACTACTACATGGTCCTCCTGGCACAGGTAAAACTTTGCTAGCTATATCACTTTCAAATACTTTTAAAGCACCATATTATATAATTGATGGTTCTCCTGATCTCGATAGGCGAGATATAGAGGGTAATTGGGAATTGATAAAAGGAGAAACAATATTTAATTATGGTCCTTTGACTTTGGCTATCAAAGATGCCAACAAGAGTGGAATGGCTTTCGTCATTATAAATGAGGTAAATGCCATTAGAGAGAATGAACAAATTTCTCTCAATTCGCTGTTATCTGAAAATCATATTAATTTAATTTCAAAAGGTTTTGAAAAACATGAACTTAAAAAAAAAAGTAAACTGGTTATAATTGGCACAATGAATAAAGGCGTAGCTGGAATAAATAAACTCCAGGAGGCATTTGAAGATCGTTTTATTGTTAGTCCCGAAATAAATTATCCTTCAAAAGATAAGGAAATTGAAATTGTTTCTAAGATTTCAGGGTGTAATATAAAGATTGCAAGGATTGTTGTTGACGCGGCAAGGCAAATAAGAAAGCAAGCGATCCAGGATTTCTCGATTACCAAAATTTTTTCAACTCGTTTAGCAGTAAATTTTTGTACTTTGATTTCGAAAATGTCTCCAATATACTTGAAACATAATATTGAAAATGTAATTCTACATAAACTTGGAAATACGGCAGAAGAAAAAAAGTCAATCGCAATGATTCTTGACGGAAAAATGTTTGAAACGAAATTACGGCAAGAAATACTTAAAGGAAAAAAATTAGCTAATATAATGAAGGACGCTAATAATGATCTTTCTATTGAACAAGTAATTTCTGAGACTAAATCCTGCTTTGAAAAATATTTAGAGACTTGGGGAATAGATAATGTAATCCGAAAAAATGGAGATATAATGTGGAAACCTCTACAATGGATGTGGAACAAAAACAGGAAAATCTTACAAGAATATATAAAGTTAACTGAAATTCTAAGTTTACCATCAGTTTACACACAACAAACAGGAAAAAATCATATCTATCAAGAAGGTTTAACATTAGGGTATATCCGATGGCTTTATCAACAAAAAATTGTGGATTTAACTAAATTTATGAAGGAAGTATTTCCAGTAATTTAAATTAAATATAAAAATTTAAGGAATTTAAAATCTTGTCAGAATTATTCGATTTATTTGAGAGAGATTTAAATACTGATATCTTAGCATTAACTAACATTGGAAAAAGGATTAGTGGGAATAATGAGATTACTCTCCAATTTATGGGGAACACTGAAGCAGTATTCACTGATTGCAGGTTTATTTATTTACCTTCAAAATATAAATCAGACATTAAGAGTGCCCAAGGTTTGGTAGCTCATGAGAGTGGTCATATTGGATACGGATCATTTGAACTGGAATTTGTAAATTTAGTGAGTGGTCTATCCTCAAAGTATAATTTACCTCATTTTTTTACTAAAAATCTAATTAACGTTGTAGAAGATGTAAGGATAAATGCAATAAATGACCTTAAATTCCCAGGATTCTTTAGAAATTTAAGATTGTTGACAATTAAAATGTTACCTAAATTAAATTCCAGAATTGAGAACGCTAGAGACATATTGCTTTATATAAACTTATATTTTGAGGATTATAAAGGTTTTCAGGTAAAACCTAAGATAAAGTCTTTTGAACTCAGCGATGATGATTGGGCGGGAATTTCAAAGATAAAAAATTTCTTATTTAAATCTTTAACTCCAAGTTCTTCAATAATCTCATGTGATTTATTATGTAAAATCCTTAAAAAGTATTTTACTCGTGAGGATATGGAACAAATTAAACAAATAAATAGTCTAAGAGGCCGAAATAATAGTACAATAGATAATATAGAAAAAATATCTAACCATAAAAAGCAAAAAGATAAAACTAAGCTTGATAAGACAAGTCAAGAACTAATTGATAAGCTTAGAAATTTTGATCTGGAACCTAAAGATTTAGATAAGCTAATTGAGAATGAGACAGACACCAGAAAGAAAATTAAGAAAAAATATAGAAATAAGAAAAATAAAAATAAAAATAGAAAAAATTCTATAGAAGAACATTCTGAACAGCAAGAAAGAGGTACAAAATCTACAGATGTCTCTAAAACCTTGAAATCAAAAAAAATAAACAAAACAGAACAAAAAGTTAAGAATTCAAAATTAGAAGTAATTGCTAGATTAGTTAAAGACTCTGAAAATGCTATGAAAGAGCGGTTAATTTTATTAGAAAAAGGAGAATACATGATAAATCCCTTTAGAGATCAAAAACTAAGAACAATTAAAGACACTAAAATCGAGAGGGAAAGCATGGTTCCTGATGGGATGTTATATTCACAGATAAAAGCGAAATACATGAATTTAATAAAAAGAATGAGATCTATTTTCGCAGATTTAAAAAATAAAGCCGGAATCGATTCTTATCAGAAAAAAGGAAAATTAAACAGTAAGTTTATTAAAGCTGTAACTAGTGATTACAAATTCAAGCAATGTTTTACAAGAAAATTATTAAAAAAGGAATTAAAATTACTAGTATTAGTTGATGTAAGCGGAAGTATGAGGGGCACTAAAATACAAGTAGCTAAAATTGCATTAGTTATATTATGTGAAGCCCTTCAAGCAATGGCGAAAATTAGAATAGTTTTATTTACTGGCACTTATAATGCATTAAATATTTTAGTGAAAGATTTTGATGAAACATTGATACCGAGAACTATAGATAAATTTGGATGCCATGCTAAAGAATCAGAAAATATCGATGGTCTTTCTATAAAGCATGAGGCTAATAAACTAAATGACGGAGAGTTTATAATAGTAATTTCTGATGGGCAACCTGCAGCTCAAGGAGGTTATAATTTAAATGATGCAATTCCAGATATCCATTTTGTTAGAAAAAATTTTAAAGTTTTTGCGTTTTCAATAGACTCACAAGGAGATTATTTGAATAAAATGTATGGAAATGATTGGGTCTTGACTAGTTCTAAAAATCAAACAGACCTAGGTAAAAAAATGATAAAATTCTGTCAAATCATAACACGTGAATTTTTTGGATAAGCTAATTTTAAAATAAATAGAATGTCGAATAACACACTTATTTTTTTAAGACATGCTGAGACTAAAGTTGATAAAAGATTAAAGATTTCAAAGTGGTTATTAACAAATAAAGGAAAAAGGGAAGCTATTAAAACAACTAAATTGGAACTCTTTAAGGATATCGATATTATCATTACATCTGATGAAGAAAAAGCTTTTCTAACTTCCACTCCACTTGCGAAAGAACTAAAGGAAGAAATTTTGAGAGAAAAAAAGTTAAATGAAATATTAAGGGATAAATGGCGATTCCTTGAAAAAAACGAATATCTCAAAACTATGAAACTTTGTTTGACCAACAGAGAAAAATCATTTAACAAATGGGAGACTGCGGAGGATGCATTAAAAAGATTCTCTGAAAAAATTGAAGAGATTGATTCTAAATATTATAATAAAAAGATATTAATTGTATCTCATGGTGGTGTGATTAATTTATATTTCGCTAAAATAATTGGTC
>SDBU01006125.1_pt1 | contig 14218 bp, 31 predicted proteins | sample 2277071 | NCBI WGS metagenome assembly SDBU01 (sample SAMN10397929, study PRJNA504765) | marine sediment metagenome | isolation source: marine sediment core GS08_GC12, 126 cmbsf | place: Arctic Ocean: Gakkel Ridge, Loki's castle | collected 2008
CTAAAAGGAAGGTATAACATAAGATGAACTTAGAACCGGCTGCAACATACAACATACGACAAGGAGACAAGAGTAATGCCGTATTGGGGTAAAACAGAAACAGAAGTTGACGATCATGGCGGTATAAGTGTAAAGGTGTGCTGTCCTAACGAAAGCAACCCGATCACTATTGCACTACATTTAGATGGTTTATATATCGTTCTTCACAACGACAGTCTTTACTTTGCAGAAGGTAAGATTAGCCTATGCAAAACTGTTGAAAGCTTACCACAATCACAAGGGTTCGGTATGAGTGAAAAAGAAGTGTTCGCTGCCCTTAATAACTACGTAACAGGGAGATACAAATGAAATACGTAACCCATGATGTTGACAGTTACTTTAGACGAGTACGAAGAGAAAAGATAGTGGCCAGATGTATAGTTCTTGCCATTATCATACTCTAGTGTTTGTCACTACTGACAAACGTTACTTTATTCGAAGACGGCAGCGTTCAGTTCTACAATAAAGTAGGCTGGAGCTTTTGTCTGTATGGCAGCTGGGGCTGCAGTTAACAAAGGAGGGAGCTCTGATTGAAAGATAGTACCAGCACAAACGAAACAAGATTGAACAACGTTCACAGAGATGTGAGGCGGTGTTCTATCTTGCTGTCTGGACGGGGTATTGCCAGTTACGAAGATCTAGGCTATAATAGATATATGAAACACACACAAACTACACATCACCATCATCAACACCATTTAACCGTATATCAAACGGCGCGACGCGCAATGAGATATTTTCAACAAGGAGAGACACACGATGAACGACTTTGAACCTAAGACCCTTATCAGAATGAGTAGAGCGGACTATAGACATTTTGTACAGCACAAGCTCGAGGACCAGATGCTTCTCGAAAGGATCGCGAGTCAGCTTGACGTCATGGAAATTGTATGTGTAATCAACAGTTACACCTGGGAAGCGTTCACTACAAACCCTATCAACCATCACACCCTCACCAGCCTGCGTTATCAAATGAAAGGCAACTCCCACAACATTGATGAAGACAGAGGAACCCCTGACCCAATGGCAATGATGAAGCACTGGGTTACTGAAGCTCTACAGCGAGAGATGGAAGAGCTCGAAGCACAGCTTGCTAACAGACATCACCTGCTAGGAGAGATAGAGAAGATGACAGACGTGAACGATCTCATTCCTCACTTCACACGAGAGGCTGGCTTCTTGCACGACAAAGACCAAGAGCAAATCATCACCAAGACAATCGCTCTATTACACCCTGAGTTATTCTAACTCAAAACCGCCGGTAAGGCAAAGGAGACAACATGAGCAACAACAATGTTAACTGGGTAAAATTAACGAGAGGTGATGGCCTCACTCTACTGAGAGCTTACCTTTATGACCATGCAAAAGAACAGCGTGACGCTTTCCAGAAGAGCGGAAACGAATGGCAAACATACCTCTGGAACCACACAATTGGTGAGGTACTGCATGCGCCAACCATAACCGACTTGATGCGGTTAATCCAGCCTGTAACTGGCGATGAGCAACCAGAGTATGTGGTCCTTGAAGCATTGTGTAGCTACCGTGATGACGAGTTTAAGCACGTGGAGCGTCAGTACCCTATGGCAGGAGGTGATGAAGATGAATGACAACTGGTTACAAGCGACGCTGAGAGGCCGTTGGGAACGCACAACCAATAGGCATGGTAAAACACATATGACCTGTTGGTGTCCAGGTTACGACTTCCCCCACAGGCTGGGTGGAGGTGAGTGTGACTACAACGAAGACCAAGCATACTGCGGCAGCTGTGACTCAGGCTTCTGTGAGTACCACGGAATGCATGAACACATTCTGTACGAAGGCCTATCAGCGGCATACCGCAACCCGAACCTAACAAGGAGATAACAATGGCCGAAACAACACACCCAACCATGACAAGGATTGACCTGGTAGTCATCGGAGTTGACAGAGAAAGTAACGGCTGGCTCTACATGATGGAAGAAATCGAAACCGTCATCGAGGCCTACGGAGGCGAGATCGTTGAATCAGAGACGTCCCCAACCCCAGGCCCCAGAGACAGCGAGTGACTAAAGTACGGAGCAAGACGTTGTGTCCTGCTTCGTGCTTTATTCATATGATGCAACCATGGAGGTGCACAATGAACAAAATGACACAAGGAGTACGCGATGCCATATCAGCATCGTTCTGCCGGGTTTTCCTGAGGCGAAAGTACCCAGGAGATAAGGAGCTCGTCGAAGAGTACATCCGTGAAGCGGAGCACCAGGATGGAGATGCGTACTGGCAACTCTTTAACAGCTTCGAAGGTTTGTACGCCGACTTCGAGCTCTACAAGGAGAACATAGAATGAACGAAAAAGAAAAGGTACACGTAGGTAGCTTCAAGGAGGCTGCCCCACATGTTAGGTGGGGTAACTCAATCATCCACCTGCAATCGAGTTATGACGGCAAGGAGGTCGAACTGTACGTTGGGCTGTACGATCACAACGACGACCCGATCGAAGTTGGAGGAAAAGTCTATCCCTTCCACCACCTCCCGCTACACACTTGGCAAGATCAACTAAAGGCGCTTGGTTTTATCCGAAGAGTGGCACAGAGGATACAAAATGAAAGAAAAGGACGATAACGATGAACCTGGAGTCACCATTACGATGTCCGAAAAGGAATGGGAGCAAGTTTTCTTTGCCCTCATCACCTTTGAGGGTTTTGCAAAGGTAGCCAGAATTAGAGTGCCGGAAAAGCGTCAGGCAGCACTAACAGAAACGTGGTGGAGGACGCAACTACTGCTCAGGGCTCTTTACAAACCTGGAATTGTAAAAATCGTAACACGAAAGATCGGCAGTACTATCGGGGATGATTGGCCCCAAGGAGACAAAGAGAACAATGAAATACACGGATGACAACCCAACAATATTACCACACATTAACCCGGCAATAGCTAGCTCAGGACCAGTCTTCCTGAGCCTACACAGTCAGCTAGGCTTTAACGTGCGCCATTTCTATCAGCATTGGCAGACAGGTGAGTGGCGAGCCACAAAGAAAGGTATCGCCATCGACCCAGCAGACGCCATAACTCTCGTGAAGGATATGATAGCCTTCATCAACGAAGTAGAAATCTACCCTGGTAGACACTTCAACGTGATAGAGGTAACTCATGAAGTTACCGACCTCGAGGAGGAAATGTAATGGCAACAATGAGTGACGCACACGAAGCACAAGGTAAGAACCTACTTACTTTCCTCAGGAAGTACAGTCCCGATGAACCAGGTACCCGGAAACACTCGGAGTGGGTGGAGGACGTGCGAAAGATTAGCATTGGCGCACAAGCTTCCTTCTACCATCTTTTAAGGGACGGCCAACTTATCGACGACGGATACCCATTCCTATACTCAGCTCTAGCAACGTTCGACGGTTTCACCATCGCCGAAGGGCCAGAACGTACTGAAGCCTCAAGTGCCATGGGGGATATGGAGAACTTCGTAGGAAATTTCCAGGTAACTGAGTCGACTTTACTGGCGTACGCAGTACGTGCCATAGCTTGGCAAATGGAAGGCATCATGGACGGACTGGGTCGCATTCAAGATCGCCTAGAGGAGGCAAACAACCTATGATATACCGTCCCATATGTGTAAAGGACAAAGTCGAATACAGATCGCACACAGACGGCGTGTTCGTATTCGAGATGGCAAGAGCTATTCCGTCTCCTCACATCTATCAGATATGGCATGCAGACTCCAAGATCTGCCCAGTGTGCCAACACGTAGTCGTAGTAGGATTCGGGTCAAATCCGATCTTCCAACACCACCAGGAAGGCTTTGAAGAGCGAGTAGCAGCCATTAGAGCAAACGAGACCGTCATTGAGTGCTATGAGTACCTCGAGGACGTGCCCCATGAATGAAGAACAGTTCGAAAAGTTACGCAGGAACCAGTGGGCGCAAGCGAGGCTCATTATCACAGAGCTCCGCTTGCTACGCTACACCCTTATCCTTCTCACTATCATTTACGTGCTAGTACAGTTAATGCTCGCCATAGGAGGCTAACATGTTACAGAAAATTGAAACCGTCGCAACAAAAACGTTCTTGGTACTCGTTTCACTGTGGGTACTTACACTAATGGTATGGATGGCGCTGGTGCTACTCGGTGTCGTCGACATCACACACCTACAGGGGTGCTAACATGAGCCAGACATACTTAGTCGGACACATGAAAGATGAGGGGTTCGTTCCTTGTAATATCTCCACAGACATGAGTGAGCCTCAGATACACGGTGTCTACATGAACCTCGAAGAGGGGTACGTAATAGAAGTCGTCGGGATCTTCGGGAACAAGACGGTCATGACGACAGACCTTGAGTACGACAAGAAGGTAGAAGCTACAACACATCTAGGCGACTCACTAAAGGAGGAAGACAATGGATGAACACACAGAGTTACTAATCGAACAAACGCTGCAAGCTTGGCTCAACTTTCAGTTCGAACTCGAACAGCACATCCAACGGCAAACAGAGGCACAGGAACGGATCGCTGCTACGCAAGAGCTCCAAACCGAACGTATGAAGCCTGCCTCTTGGTTAGCATTCCTCTTGCTCGGCCTGCTCATCGGCGCAATGGCCGTATTGATCTTGTTCGAGTTCAACGTAGTCACAGTGTTTGAGGACGGAAGTATCCAGTTCTTCAATCACGCAGGCTGGGGCTTCTGTCTCTTCCCAAGCGGAGGCTGTTAATGAAAAACTGTTTGTTCTGTGACCATTTCCGCTTCTCGTACGAAGGAGACTGGAGTGACATAACCCCAGGTGCTGGCCTTGAAATCCTTTGCTCCAAGGGAGTTTGGGAATTCGAGAACAACGTCGATGGGCAAGCGGAGTTTCGGCAGTATATGATGACGGCCGAGACATGTGATATGTATTACAAAGGAGGTATCTGGGATGAGGTAGAGGAGGACATACAATGAGGTTCAGCCTGGAAGAGCTCGCTAAAATAGCTTCGCAGGCGTGTGCATTTGCCGCGCTTGCCTACGTGCTTTACTGGTTCGTAGTTGGTTTCGGTACTTTGGCACCAGGAGACTTCCCTTGGGAAGACGTCTACCCTCGCCCTCTAGCCGAAGCCTTCTACTATATCTCAGGTTCCTTTGAGGATATCCGAGACCTGTTCATCGGAGGTTAATATGAAAGAGGAAGAAGTTCAGGAGTGGAAGGCCGAGATCGATGCTATGACCCACGAGGACATGGCAAGGCTGTGGCGGTTCTCGGCTGCAGGATCTACCCCATACTTCAACACTACGTTGCCGATATGGCCGTACTTCAAGGAGAAGTGGGATGCCTTTGGCGGCTGGAACCCAACTCTATCGAAGAAGATCGGCGGGTAAAGGAGGTTAATATGAACAAGATGGTCGGATTTGTAATACAGCCCCGAGGAGGAGGTCCAGCTGTGATCGCCGTTCGGAAAAGGGGTACCGAGTACATGCATAAGCCTTACAATCGTCCCACTCCCTCTTCAATGGGAAGGCTCTCGAGCCTTACTTACAAGAAGGAGTACAAGATGACCATGACAGCTGTTGGACCGTCTTTCCACTTACGAAGGATTTTCCATGTCTAAATTCAAGGCAATAACCTACAATTCTAATGGAGTGAAGGTCAACGTTCACAATGTCACTGCTGCCAGCCCTCACGAAGCCTGGAAGAAAACAACCGAACGTCTAGTTAGCTGTAAGTTCTTTGATCTCGGACGTTTTTGGAAAGAAGGAGGGTACCTTATCGAAGATGAAGACGGAACTATCTATCGGCCTTATAACCCCGCCTAGGTATCAGCCCGGACCTCGTAAGGTTAATAACAGATGAGAAACACCCTATGGGGTGCGGGCTTTTCACGTCAAGCTGGGTTATAATAGAAGTAACTTACAAATTGTATTAACATAGTACGAGTGCATGGAGGTGCATAAATGGCAAAAGATAACGAACAGTCCAACGAGCAAGAGCTGCTTACATTGCGAGAAGCAGCCGCCCATTTAGGGGTGACGGACCAGCGTATCCGAACCCTTCTACGAGAAGGCCGCATACCAGCGGAAAAGAACGAGAAAGGTTATTGGCGAGTTCCCCCAGCCTCCTTAGATGAGTACACCGCATCCAAAGGACAACGGAAAATGGGAAGCAAGTCCTTTGTTTTCCGTGCTACACCTGAAGAGTACGAAGCTCTTCTGCAGTTCGTAGCTGACCAGGGGTACAAGATTGAGTTTGCCCCTCGTTATAACTACGATCCTGCGAAAGCAAAAGCTTACCGTCTGGCTCGTGCAGAAAGGCAAGCTGTCGAAGTAGAAGCTGAGGCCGAGGCCGAAGCAGAAGCTTAGCAGCCGCCATTGCCGTCACGTAAGCACACAGAGAGCTCAGTCCCCAGCGGACTGGGCTCTTTTTCTTTGCACGCCGTCACTCTCTTCCCTCCCTGGGAGACGTTGTGACCCCTACCCCTGATGTGAAAGCTTGGCATCCCAACCTGGTACCTCTCAAGGCAACGACAGGAGTTGCTTTGTTATATCAAACGGCAGGAGGAACGATGAAAAAAGGAAAAGAACAAGAGGGCAAATACCCCCTTTAACGCCAAAGGGATGGGAAGGAAAGGACAGAGCAAGGGAGAAAGCTCAACCCACACAACGTTATCTGACGGCAGGAATTGAGAAAAAGAATCAAACTTAATAGAGCGTGCCTTTTTACTTTTCTGCGCTATAATTAAATTAGACAAATACTGCTTTACCTAGGAGGTACCCGTATGTTATTTGTATACCTTTCAGACAAGTCTATTGAAACAATTGAAAGCAATGATCCCCCGGAGACGGGAACACATTTAGGCAAAAAGTGGATCCCTGTTTTCCAAGAGGTCTGCGAGTGGCGTCGAATTACGAACGTCAATCAGATAGCTCTTATGGCAAACATCAATGACGTAAGGGAAGTAGAAAGACAAGTGTCGCATTTCAAAAACAACTCGCCCACACAGCCTTTTATGAACAACGTTCTCGTGTCATTGAAGAATGAGATTGGGAGCCTTACCATTGTCGAGATACCTGTTGATGAATTCGAAACCGAATCCGACGGTGAGGGCGAGATCGAGGACATGGTAGCCGAAGAAGAGGTCGCTATAGCTTTTGATGAAGAAGAATGACAACGATAGTCGCGTTTGACCCTGGCGAAACAACAGGGTTTGCAGCCGGCCAGTGGCTTGGCGGTAAGGAGATTGGGTTAACAGAAGTTACCCAGATCCTCTGGGACGACAGGTTCTACCACACTAGGGACCTCCTCAAGTTCCACCGACCTGACCACGTTATCGTGGAGGCCTTCCGGCTGTATCCCCACCGAGCCAAGAGTCAAATCGGGAAAACGTTTCCCTCTTCTCAGATGATCGGAATCATACAAGCTTATGCTTACGAACAGGGTATTCTTAACCGCGTCACTATCCAACCAGCTAGTAACAGATCTAGCGTTAAGATACCCGATGAACATTTGTTAATGGTGGGGTCCTCGTCGCATATACAAGACGCGTATAGGCATCTGAGGTACTTTGTCATTGTTAATCTCCTTAGAAAGGGAGTGGGCATAGTCTAAGCCCGCTCCCCTTCACATTCTTCAGGAGGCTCGTGTGCTCAATCCTTTCCCGTACCAACGGGTAGCCATTGACATGGGCATCAAAAGCAACTTATTGTGCGCTGATGCTTGTGGTCTTGGTAAGACACTCATCGGAATAGAAACTGCTCGCCACGTGCAGCAACACCACCCCCACCCTATCCTTGTGATTTGTAAGAAGGGTGCCAAGCTTCAATGGGCGTACGCTATTGAAACCCAAGTCAAAGATGTTTCTATCAAACTGCTCGACGCACATCGAAATTTTGACGAGGAGGAAAGAAAGGAAGCCCAAAACGGCAGTACGGCTTGGTACATTATACACTTCGCTGCCTTACGGAAGCTGCTTAAAAAGGATCCTATCGCACGTGTGTACTTCAGTACCATCATCGTTGATGAAGCACATAGGATAAAGAACCGACGTGCCCAACAAACACAGGGGATCAAGAAACTGCTAAGCTACCGTAAATTGGCTCTTACCGCTACCGAGATGGAAAGGTCTCCCGAAGACCTATGGAGTATCTTAAATTACCTTAGGCCCAGTAAGTACAGCGGCTTCCATGGGTTCACGGCTAGGTATGTAGAGTATGAGATACATCCGTACTTCAAGTGGCGTAAAGCAATTGGACCGAAAAACCTAGACAAACTTGCTAGGGAATTGCACGGCATCTATATCAAGAGGTCTAAGGAAGAAGTTAGAGCGGACCTACCTCCTCTTATCGAAGAGAGAGTCCCTATACAACCAAATCCTGTATTACAAACTGCGTACACTACAATCGAAACCGCCGATGATATCATTATCCCCTTAGGGGATGAGGAACTTATTATCCCGAACGTCTTAGCTAAGATAATGAAACTGCGCCAACTGTTGTCTAACGGCCTCGGTCAGTACACATCGGACAAGATGGAGTACGCACTTAGTTACGTTGCAGACAACCCTGACGCTAATATCGTTATCTTTTCTGTATTCCGTAACACAGCGGAGAGGATCGCGAGGAAGCTTGACGCAACACTTGTTATGGGTGCTATGAAGGTACCTGACATCCAAGCCCTCCGTCCTAAGATCCTTGTAGGTACTATTGGTGCTCTCGGTGAGTCACATGACTTACCGTGGATGGACGTGGCAATATTTGTTGATGTAGATTGGTCGAGTACGGCCATGCAACAAGCTAAAGACCGTATACACAGGATTACGATTACTACCCCTAAACTTGCGCTCTATCTGTACCATCCAGGTACAGTTGATGACCTTATATTCGAAGCTTTGGACAAGAAATGGAGCGACATTACTCTCGTCCAGGAATACCTCAAGCGACACGCTTGAAAGGAGGTGCACTTTGTGTCAGATGTGTGAATACAAACGCGACATGAAGATATTGCAGTCGTGTTTCGACTTGCTAGCAACAGTAAACTTTAAGAACTTCTTTGTAATGGGCGACCTTGTGTTAAGTATGATCTACACAGTCGATATCAACAAGAGCTTCGATCTCGACATGGCCGCCCTGCTAGAAGTTCCAGAAGATGCGGATAGTGTAACGATCAGCTCTCTTCGGAGGTTTCAGAGTGTGGCAATGAAGCTACAAGACGCTCACGAGGAGCTCCAACTAACTGCCGAAGACATACTTGGAGAGCTAAGAGCTGCAATGGAAGGTATTGGGACAGCAGAAGAAGATGATCTCGATATCCCTCCGTCCGCGTTCAGTGACTTCTTCAAAGGAGACCACAATGAGTGACATTGCAGAGGTGAAAGCATTCATCGACAACGTTTGTCGAATGGCATTGTTCGTGCCCCCTGACGACGCACTCGCTGTAGTAAACGAGTTCGAGAGGATGGATGCCTTAATGCCTATCGTCAACCCCACTGGGTACCTTCACGTAGCAGATAATATGTCGGGCCATCGAAAGGCAGCAGAGGCGTTTTTAGAGTTCCGAAGGGCTCTCGAACACCTTAAAGTAAAGGAGGTTAGCAATGAATAGACCACTAGAGGTAAACGCTGTCGACATATTAGTAGCAATCGCCGAAATAAAGCGACTACAGGCTAAGCACGACCATCTACTTGAGGTGGTAAACGAGCTTCTAATCCGCACAAGTAAGCGGAGAATGGTAAACACGCACGGGTTTTTAGAGCCCCACGACGTTTCGGAATTAAGAGACATGGCTAAGGAGGTTGTAAATGAGTAAGTACGAAGTACATATTAGTGATGTACGCACCTTTAAAGCGTGCAGACGACAATGGCATTGGTCAAGTCCTCTTGGCCAGAACCTAGAACCAGACAAACCATATGCACCATTTTTCTTGGGCAGAGTAATTCACACGGCCCTAGAATTATATTACCGAAGTAACAACCAGATGTCTCTGTTCGACGCTACCAGTGTTTCCTTGGACATCGAGAAGGAGAAAATGGAAGCAGCCGGAACGTTATGGGAACAAGAGATCGAGATGCTAAACGAGAACACAGAGCTAGCTTTCGGTTTAATGGAACACTACGAGATCTGGGTTACTAGTAAGGAACAAGAAGATAACCCTTGGGGTGACAACAACCTTGAATTCCTGGATATGGAAACGGTATTTAACGTTCCCATATTAACCGAGAAAGGTAATCCCTCTTCAAGGGTATGGCTAGGAGGTAGATTCGATGGAATCGTACGACGAAGAGACGATGGATCCCTCTGGTTATTTGAAAGCAAAACTAGCAGGTCCATCATGGAACTACAGAAGACATTGGCTTTCGACGAACAAGCGGGCGGTTACATCTACGCCGCCCAATTACTGCTCGGAGAACAGATCTACGGCGTGGTTTATAACATCATGCGGAAGAAGGTACCAACGAGAGCACGTGTGTTGAACTCCGGGATGTTGGCGGCAAACAAAAACATTGATACAACACTTGCTTACTACTGGACCAACGTGGAAGAGCACCATTCAGACTTAAGTAAGGACGAAAAGGTCGAGTTGTACAGAGACATCTTGGAACACTTAAAAGAGAAGGGCAATTCCTTCTTCAGCCGTACAGTAATCAGGCGTACGGAAGCGGAGATCGCTGAGCTAGCAAAGAACCTAAGGATAACGGCACTAGAGATGGTACGACCCAGTACTGTACTTTACCCTGCCCCGAACTGGTCAAACTGTACGTTCTGTAGGTTTCGCGCACCTTGCTTAGCAATGAACTCAGGTCACGACTACGAGATGATTCTTGACCACGAGTATAGGAAGAGAACCGATAGAGAATTCAGGCCGTATCTTCTCTATGGGTTTCACTTCGTCCCAATAGCTAACAACTCCGTCTCCGTGTGGTATTACGGAGAGCGGATTGTTACAGACGCTTCTAATCTGAGCCACGCACTAGCTGGTGCAGTCATGTGGATTGACGATCAGGAGCACAGTGACAATGGTTACGTCGGACCCAATGGGAAAGACCTTACGCGGGGAGCAAAGGAGTTAGGTTTATGGCAAGCAGAGTAGACGTTTCAGCAAGTCCGTTTCTGCGCATTCTTTTATACGGAGTGCCCGGGAGCACTAAGACTCGAACTGCCGCTACAGCAGCACTGGATGAGAGGTTAGCTCCCGCTCTCATACTTAATGCTGCTGGGAATCCAATTGCAATACGGGATTACGATCCACTGCCGGACGTCATCAATATCGACGAACTTAAGGACGTCAACGCACCGTATGACTGGATTATGAACGGGCAGAAAGAGAATCACCCATTCTGTGAGGAGTTCGAATTAACCCCCCCTTACAAAACCCTGATTGTGGATCAGCTTACCGATGTGCAAAGGATGTCGTTTGCCTTAGTTACTGGCAACACAAAACTAGCACCCGGTACCCATCCAACTCGATCAGGTTTCCAACAGTTCGGCGCAGTACTAGGACAGATGGTCAACTTCGCTAAGTTGTACTTTTCTCTCCCAATCCATACTATCATGACGTGTCTTGAACAAGGTAAAAAGAACGAAGCGACCGGCTCCATAAATTATTCACCGTTGCTCTGGGGACAATCTAACATAGAGGTCCCTGGATATGCTTATGTGGTAGCTCGATTAGTCCATCGTTCACGCCTTAAAACACGTGTCCTGAAGGTTATGGAGGACGCAGACGCGAATACAACTTCGGTTGCCTTCTTCGTTCCAAGTGGTGCCTACATCGCCAAAGATCAGTACGGAGCACTGGGTCAGTGGATGGTTGATCCGAGTATTCCAAAAATGTACGACAAAATTTACCCTAATAGCAACCCAAACAAAAAGGAGCAATAAACTAAAAATGGCAAAAGTTGATATGACCGAAAGTGAAGGTGGTTTCGCTGTAGACTTTTCTAACATTGCAGACCTTGGTCCCATTCCTGGGGGCGTTTACGAGGCATCAATCGTCAAGGCTACCCCTGGCCAGAGCCAGAGTGGTTTCCCCAAGATCGATACCTCATGGAAAGTGGAAGAAGGTGAGTTCGAGGGTCGTCAGATTTTCGACACGCTAGCTTTTCATCCAAACGCTCTGCCGATGACGAAAAGAAAACTATTGAACTTGGGATTCCCTGAGGACTTTAGTGGAGAGATCGATCCAGAAGATCTCATCGGCGTTACCGCTACCTTAACCGTTACCGTTGAGAAGTCAACCCAGATTAACCCTGAGACAGGCGAACCTTACGCTGATCGTAACCGCGTTGGCCGAATCAGCGGGGGTGAAGTTGACATCTCTTCACTAGTTTAGGGTAACAACGGGTAGTGTATATTTGCGTTTAACCCGCTGCCCGTTTTACTGCACAGGCGGTAGCTAAATAAGGCTAAGGACGTACTGAGTGATACAAGCTGTTGCCGGCACAAGCGAGATGCTCTCAAAGGACCTAAAAGCCCTTTCTTGTAAAACGTATGAGCTGTCGAATCCATGCCAATGTCGCAATGCACTCTACCGCCTACCTGTTCACTATTTAACAAGGAGACACAAATGTCCGATGATATTGGTATGAAAGAAGACAGAGAAATACCCCACCAGCTTTCCGTCTTGGATAAGGATCTCGAAGTGCAAAATGCAACAATCAAGTCTTTACGGAAAGCACTGGACGTAGTATTGAATGGCCAAGAGTCACCGTCCGAAGATACCACAAAAGAGCCTATAAACCTTACCGAATTGGGAGGACGATTGAGAACTTACAGCAGGCGGCTCGGAGACAACACACACGAGTTGAACCAAATACTAAACGACCTTCAGCTTTAATAAGGAGATTATGTGAAGGACTTTCTTGAACACTTTATGTTTGAGGGCGGGAAGATTGGTCTCGCAATAGGCCACCCTTCTCGTTTGGAACTCCACTCTTCTCTCCCTGTTGATGTTGTAACTAACACCGACGTTTACTTTACTCCGGCATTACGTAACGGAGGAGAGGATAGTATGGGGAAGGCGGGCGTTATTGGCTCCCGCGTCGTTTGGGCTGACGTGGACGACGAACGCCTTCCTCGTACAACGTTTCCTCCCTCCATCGTTGTACACTCCGGACATGGTCATCATCTATATTGGGCCCTAAATAAAGTTCTGACGAGTCCGGATGCAATTGAAAGTATTAACAAGGCTCTTATCGCTGACATACCTACGGCAGACAAGGCTTCATGGAATGTAAATCGGGTACTAAGAGTACCAGGAACACTTAACTCCAAGAAGCCTATATCTGACGTTAAGTTGTTAAGGACCAACGATGACATCCACTACACGATTCAGGACTTCAATGTACTCGCAGCGTTGGACCGCAAGGCACGCCATAAGATAAAAACAGGAGACAGACGTGGATACAAATCAAGAAGCGAAAGAGACTGGGCAGTCGTTACAGCTCTTGTTCAGGCAGGTGCCAGTGACGAGCTCATCCAGCTCCTCTTCCTTACCCAACCCGTTGGAGATAAGGTTAGAGATCCCTCGACACATGAAAACTATTTCCGAATCACAGTCGAAAGGGCTCGAAGTTCGAATGCAGTTAAGATCAGTCAACAAGACTTTACTGAAGGAGACGACGGATATTACGTTCACACTCGACGAGGAAAACGCAGAGTCTCTACTTTTATCATTACTCCTAAACTACTACTTGATGGATCAGGATTTGGTGCGGAAGATGCCATCGTCGGAGATATCACTGCCTCCGAGTTCGTATGGGAAAACGTTACCTTCAGTCGAGGAGCATTTACTTCCATACGAAAAATGGATGCGGAAGCACCTGTAGCTGCCTGGCAATGGTTAGGTAATGATAGCGATGTAAGAAAACTCCTGCCGTATCTAATGGAAGACCTAGTTGGTAATGGGTTACCTAAAGTAGCCGCGTCGCCAACAATAGGTTTACACTTTATCGATGACAAGCCCTACATGGTAGGCGACAGGCAAACGTTAACTGACAACCAGTTATGGAACGGATATGGAGGCCCTATAGCATGGTTACCGAACAGACGAGAACACCCGAAACTACAATTAAGCCCGAGGAAACCGACGAAGAAGCAGCTGTCTACTTTAGCTTCCACTATCCCCACGCTGAACGAGGCGGTTTCCATTTGGCCCATGGTGGGATGGTACGCATCCACCATTATGAAGCCCTGGCTAGAAACGCAGGGATATCGCTTTCCTACTC
>SDBU01006126.1_pt1 | contig 14216 bp, 12 predicted proteins | sample 2277071 | NCBI WGS metagenome assembly SDBU01 (sample SAMN10397929, study PRJNA504765) | marine sediment metagenome | isolation source: marine sediment core GS08_GC12, 126 cmbsf | place: Arctic Ocean: Gakkel Ridge, Loki's castle | collected 2008
TCCTCTATCCGAAATTTTAGTTAGAGTTCCGGTCACCCAATACTAGATGAATCTGAGGTGATTCTAAGAAGCTTGTAATAACCTAAACTGCAACTATCGGCTGTATGATACACCAAACAGAGTCTCTTGTAAAATGAGTGCAGGTTACCCTTGCGGTAACATTCTGACGAAATGTTCAATAAACAACGGGCCTTTACGAGTTACGCGTATTAAAATTGAATCATAGTGTGAATCTGGTCGTTTCTACTTATCTTCTACTACCTATTTTGATAGTTGCTATGTAAATGTGATTCCAAGATCTAACCTAATCTTGCGTTCCAGAATACTAATGAACTCGTTAACATTAGGAGCAGGCTGTTCTGTGAATGCTTTTAATAGGTTGTCGATTGTAGAAGATTTCTTGTACACGTTTTGTAACTTGTAATTATCCCCAAGTCTGACCAAGTCATAAACAAAGTACAGAGTGCTATTTCGAGATTCATAATCAAGGTCTGATAAGTTAAATCTATTTACCATATTTTCGAAGACATAGGCCTGACATATCCACACTATTTTCTTATTCCACTTCTGTAGAACTTGTCCCTTATACAACATCTGAATATATGACAGCTTTATTGTGTTATAGGTATTCATACCGTAATTATATCGTCTCGCTGAAACGTCAACCCCTCCGATAAAATCCTTCAAAGCAGCCACTAGTTTCCCTGTTTGCGTAGTTGAGTCTGTTTCAAATTCAACAATGCAGAAATCTTCCACTTCGCTGCTAAGAGGCTTGTGTTTCACTAGAACAAAGTCGAAGTTTCCGACATCCCTCAATCCTACTTCTCTAAATAGCAGAACGTTGTTAGTGGTTCCAAAAACCTCATTGCATACATCTACAAATGTAATATTATCTTGCAGAAACCTATGAGGGCAAATTGCTATCTTGCTCCCTCTATGTAGAACAGAGCATACCCCCATGGGATAAGGAATAGTTCGGCTTTGTTTATCACATATCCTATCCATGAATGGACACCAATACCTGCTTCTATTTGCGCGGACTTGAGCACTCATATTGTCAATAGGGTATCCGAATATCTCTACTGGGTAATGTTCATTTCTTGCTGGCATAATTTAAACCTCGGTCATTTTTCCAAGACTACAATCTCTTCAGGCAAAGGTGTTCTATGAGTTGTACTTCTTCGTGTCCTGAAAAGCTCCTTCCTACATTTTCGATAGCCTATGCGCTCGGCCATGTCAACTAGAATATCTCCTACAGGGACTAGAACTCCTTTGATAGTTTGGTTCCCTACTACGAGCAAAAAATGAGCACCGTTTGCTAAGAGTGGGTAGATTTCTTGCAGACACAAATACATATCACCAAAATACTCTCTTATCATGCGTGGGTAGTCCCATCCCCAATTTCTACCGGCTAAAGCCTCCCGGATCTTATCTGCTACTTTCTGAATGGAGTCAAAATCATCCACATACTGGGCACTGTTGCTATCTTCGAAGATAAGCTTAGTGCTCCCCTTCACCATTTTTTTCTTAAGCTCCTTAATGTCCTTCATGCTCTTCACGAAATCTAGAAGATAGAGCTCTAATCTGGTCTGTCGTGTATATTCCAAATCATTAGGGTATGGTGGTGAAGTAATAATGAAATCGACAGAGTTCGCACTAACATATTGGTGGGCATTCAGACAAGTGTCGCTGATGATTTTAGACTTGCCAAACCTATCGTGACTTTGGACCACTCTTAAATCATCATACATTTTAATGATCTTCTCGGTAAACAAGTCCCAAAATTCTCTCTTCTCCCTGAAAGGATAGAAGGTAGTTCCAGGACATAGTGCGACGTATGATGCATCGAAGCAAGATTTTGACAGGGCAAGTAGAAATAGGTTTCTAATTTTACAATCTTCTATGTCACTTATTATGTGTTTGAGTAAAGATACTTCTCTTTTCAAGATTGGATTTAGCCACTGATTTATTTCTTTCCTAGGCATTCTTGATGTGAAGTCATCCTTAGACTCAATATCAGGCAGATTCTTGGCTCTTTCCAAGAACCTCCCAGCTAAATCAGCGATTTCTGTCCGGAACTTATCGAGATCTATATCCCAGTGTGTTTTCACCCTTGAAACAAACGCCATGAGGGGATTCGTCTCAAAACCGATGGCATCTATATGAAACATGTTTGCCGAAACTAATGTTGTACCGCTTCCACAAAAGGGGTCAAGCACTAGACCGTCTGGTTCTATGTTGTATTCTCTTATCTTATCTTCAATCAAACAATAGGGGAAATCTTCAAGATAGTTATACCATTTATGGACTATGCCATGCTTGTTGAGTTCACTCATATCTTGTTTCTCGAGGAATAGCGTTAATTGACGAGGCTGACTGACGAAGTTGTCTAGAAGTGCCTTGGAATAGTGCTTGTGAGCATAATCACTCCTCTCGATAACCAGTTGGAAGAACCTTATTCTTTCTTTAGGTATCGAAAATGAGGATGATTGATCAGGCGAACCTGTCAAGAAGCCCTTCTTTATTAATGACCTAATAGCTTCCCAGAGTATTTTACTTGTTGCCGGATAGTCAGTAAGCAAGGAAAGATCCTCGATAGTCGTGCCCCGCCCCTTACTAATGTTTATGTAAATTCTTTCTAGAATTTGCGCTTGTAGGAATGGCAAGTTATTAGGTGAATAAACACCCGCTAGTTTCTGCTGACCTATTTGGGATTCCGTTTTGTAATCGAACATCTCTGGCTACCTTTGAAAATACTCAGTATCTTAGTCTCTGTTTCTCAATCATTATACTAAATACTGTCGTTGAGATAAAGAACCAAAAACAAGACTTTGATGATCAAGGAAATAATACTGCAACAACAGGTTTGCATGTTACGAGGCTCCAAGCACACAAAATAGCGTTTTGTTACTTAACATACTGATGAATTGTTAAATGAAAGGCCCCAGTACTCTGGCAGATTTAATATGCTTGTTAATATAGTTAGACATGGAGTGGAATATTTATATCGGAAATACCGGTTGACGTGGTGTAGGTTTGGGCCGCGAAGCTTATATTCCAGTATTTCAGAGAGGCAAAACAACCTTAATCTTCTATCTCAATCACATAGTTTAATTCTGGGATTAACGGCCTCGTATTGGCTTTCTCAATGCCTAGTACACTAAAGTCCAAGTCGTCCCAATTTAAAGTATCCCCAGTAACTTGCTTGCAACTATCATCGACAATTTTCTGCAACGCTCGCCAGTTCTGTGACACTTTTGAATTGTAGTCACACCTTAGTAACTCCCGGAGCGCCAAGGCATTAATCCTTCTAACATTTACAGGTGATTCCTTATTCTCCTGTAGGATTCTCGCAATCAGAAAAGGTAGATCATGCCTTCGCTTAGGATCTCTGTACGGCTTCACTTCGAAGGCTGACGATCTATTAAACAGGTCCCGAAGCGGTAGACGCTTACTATCTGGGTAGCCTACACAAATCAGGCAGAAAGACCTAGTGGAATCTTCTCTCGAAAACATAGAATCGCATAATGCGATGCCACTGTCGTCGACAGCATGAATCTCGTCCAAGATGATGCATGTCTTTCGTTGTTCTGCCCTTTTTATTGCTTGCTCAAGACCGCTTTCCCGATTTAGAACCTTGACAGCGGGGTAGAAGTCTAAATCTTTATCATATCCATCAACAAACAAGGACATGTTCTCTACTATCGCCCCTTTACCACTACCAGATTCTCCGTGTATGAAGACAATACCTCCAGGTCGAATGTAACTGCCTAATTTATCAAGACATGCGGAGAACCATTTTGTTGCAATTAGTCCACTTTCGCGTCTTTTCCAGCTATAAAGAGCCTCTCGGCAGGTAATACGTTGTCCGACACTCTTCAGTATATCGGTGACTATATGCTCCTTTTCATCGGCAATCTCTGTGACTACTTTATGGATCTGATAATTTATGCGAAGGCGAGTAATATTCGACTCATCAACAATGTCATTAGCGGTCACTTTGGTACCCGTCAATTTACCGAATTGAAGGGAACCTACGAAATTAGCAAATGTAATAGCCGAAAAGATATCCTCTCCTAATGCTAGTCCAAGTACTAGAGATGAAGCAAACATGTCACCACAATGAGTGGCTACATGAAATCTATCTTCTTTAGATTCGATACCTGGAAATCGATATAGCTTAGCACTTTCCGCACCTATGTCCAAAAGAGCAGCGCCAAGGCGGCCCATTGTAATGACGATTCTTCTAAACTGGTCACCGTAATCTTTGTACAGTTTCCTTGCCAAAACAGTCAGATTATCATCAATCTGAAAGTCGAGCATTTCCAAGTTCGTTATACGACTGGCCTCTCTATCATTCGGCTTAAACACATCGACAGGTAGGCCAAAGAATTTTCCCCAGTTAGTTTTTGGGTCTACAACTGTTATTATCTGCGGATGACCATTCTTTTTCCTCTGCCTGTTGACATCTTGAATGACCTTTGCTAAAATCTTCAGAACTCCGTCAGATAAAAATCCCTTCTCTGTATCATTTATTAGAAGTGCACTGGCGTTCACGAGTTCTTTTTTTAACCATCTAATAAAATTTGGAGTTTTGGCACATTCTTCCGCTTTTGGATAGGAAAGTGCGTAATCGGGTTCCTTGTCCATTCTATAACGCAGATTGTAGCACTGTTCATTTTCGTTATACACAAAGAATCTTAGTCTGGTGACTGTCTCGATCCCCTGGAATCTTAGACACCTATTTCTCGTGCCCTGATGTCTAAGGATATCTCTAACACGCTTTCCTTCCTCGTCATCACCTGTAGCTGTTATCAGTAGTGAATCTGCTCCAAAGCTCTGGCATAAAAGACTGGTGTTATTCGATGATCCTACAGTCCCACGGTCATCGCCACCAGGATATATGTCTACAATAATTTCGTCCGCATGGGAGGCATGCAAATGTGGCAATGGCTTATGACAACGGAAAGTCCTATCCAATGCGATATCACCCACGACTACTATCTTTGTGTTTCTAAAAAGAGATGGATCACTTTGAAGACGATTTAAAATGCTAAAACTCATTATTAACCTCTGCGGCTTCTTCAAAAGTGTCCTTATACTCACCTTCAGGATCTCTCAGGATCGTTGATTTCCTCTCCCGTTTTGGTATTCGTACCACCTTCCACGTCCCATAATCTGTTGGTTGCAGTTCGAGATGTGATGAGTAGTGACGATTTGCTCGAAGTATTTCTAAGAGTGAGTTATACTGGGATATGAGAATAGCTTCATCGGCCTTACTCCAAGGGCACGGCCTTCTGGATATCTCACTTGTTAAAATGTTCAACCGATTCTTTATTTCATTAATAGAATGAAGTATATTCCTAGTGGTTTCTTGACCACTTTGCGCTTCCAAGTTACGCAAGACAGTTGTCACACCAGCGATTGCGCCGATGCTCCCGGTTAGAATTTCAAACAACAATTTTAGTTACACTCCTAATGAAATCAGTGTGAATCCACTTCATTCCAGTATAGTTCTTTGCCCTAAATTATTCTTGATTATCGACTTCTCTATCTTCTTTACAAATCGCTTAATTGATTTGAATCTATGCTTATTAAGTGGAAATTCCCCAGAATACAAAGTGGTGTTTTGGTTAACCATTTCTATCCTAACACGTGCAAGTGATGGCGTAATCTTACTCGGTGGATGATAATATCGAAAGTATAGCTTTCCATGACTAATTGGTGTTGGCCATTGCCAGAAAATAGTCCCATCCTTGTTATTTTGAAATGTATTGACTTCAGGAAATTCCCTAGTAATCCACTTATTGTCCTCGACCCTCATTGTTTTCAGAAAATCCTCTGATTTATTATGCTGATACATTTCGTGTACGGTCGAAGGAGTTTGTTTTCTAAGATTAGCTAGACTTCTTGAGTCGAATGAGGCTAATTCTAACTGCTGTAGTATGGGTTCCAATGTGGAGGAGCCATGAATGATCTGGATTGCCGATTCGTGTAGCTCTGAGTACTCATTCTGACCGCGCCGAAAGATAAAATATCGACATCTAATGTTAGTTTGACTTATGCCAGTTACTAGAAGCACAAAGAAATAGTCCAGATTGTAATGCAGATTGTTGACACTACGAATATATCCCTGTTTGTCCCCTTCACTTAAATCATTAAGACTATTACAATGATGACTATGCCAAGAACCTAGGTGTTCTATTTTAGGATGAAAACTCTCTACAACGCGAAACATTGCCTCCTGGTAGCTACCATTCGGATGTAAATGCGATGCCGAATTTGACACGTTAGGACCTGAGTCTATGTAGCTTTCTACTTGTAGTATAACTTTACTTCTATGTGAGCTTATATAACCAAGTAGTTTCCCCCCTTCTTCAACATCGGATTGAGAGATGGCATGGCTTATTCTTTTGATTACCGTATCATAGATCTCAACTGATAGATTTAGTTCTTCGCGCATATTCCGTTCACCACACCGAATGATATTTATGCCTCCTGAAAATCCCTTTATTATCTACAGTTACATATTTTCTGTGGCTTAAGGAGAAACTGCGTTACATCAAAATGCTTATTAAATATGCCTTTTGCGGGCCTATTCCCAAAGATGATCCAGTTGCTTTTAAGTCGAGGGATGGTGTTTTGGGAATCCCTGAGAATAATAGAAAGAACCATACGAACTTGAATAAGAGAGATCATTTGAATATCGACTGATAATCCTGATGCGTGAAAATCCCGGTCATCGAGACCATAAATCCTTTCTTGTTCTTCCTCGGTGAGTCCAAGTGCATCGTCAGACAGATTAATGTTATTAACTAGAGCATATAATTGCAGGCATCGGTAGCATCCGGTTTGTTTTGGGATATAACCAAACACTTCCCCTCCAATTCCGGTTCGAAATATTGATGCTGTTACAAAAGGTGTTTGGGCAGTAACGCACTGATCACTAATGAATTCTCTGACGCTCTTTTTATCTGGACATGAAATAACTATATCTGAAGAACGAACTGACTCCGAGAAGTTGCTGGAGGTCATTACGTCTTCCATAAATGTTTTTACCTTTGAATTAGGATTGCGATCCATGATCCATTCTTCCTGTATCTCGACTTTTGACCTTCCAAGATCACGCCGCATTCTAGGATGCTTGACGAGATTCACGGCATCAAGTATATCAGGATCATATAAATCCCAATGCCGGATACCATTCATCGCCAGATGGTCGCAAACAGGGGCGCCTCCACTACCAAGTCCTACCACAGTTACGTGGACATTTTCGAAATCCTTGGGATTCAGTAGGTATTCTATGCGAGCAAAATCAAGTGTCATCAACTCTCCTTAATTAATGACTTTGTCCCTTACCTGGCCATCTACGTTTTCCCTTATACTTCCAAAGATCATATTTATTTAACCAGATTGCAGTTTTCGCAACTAAGAATGCAAGTGATAAAGATGTTGACCATTGGGCAGATCGCATGACGCATATTCTGCCATCGGAGTATTTATGCGGGCAACCTGGATCAATACTATGATAAGGTAACTCTATTTCAGGCAAAATGTAAGGATAGCCCTCAGGGATATTAATCTTAACGTGATATGTATTGCCGAAGTTTGTTGTTAGTTTCCCTTTTACAGAAGATATACGCCCATCAAGAGTATAGAAGTTGAATCCAGGAAACTGAGATTTCAGTTTTTCACTCTCGACAGCCCACCGGGATCTGTTTATATCAGAACCCATAAAGAGTAATTCAGTGTTTGCTCCGTAACCTCCCATTATTTTTCCCTCAGTTTAATACTCACCTTCTGGGTCACGTAGTATTGTTGGTTTCCTACCAAGTATTCGTGGGGTTTCACCAGGTTTGTAGATATTCCCATCTTCGTCTATTTCTACCAGTTCCTCGTAATCGCTTTGATCATCAAACGCCTCTTCAGCCTGTCGAGGATTCGGTGCCATCTTCTTCCTCCTTCCACTGCAGTATTGTTATATTTTACATTGATAACTTTAGAATTTGTATACTATATTGGGTAGACTGGCACAAATTTATCGGCTGTCGCTGCTAAAAAGGTATCTTCCACAACCGCCAAATAATGCCGAGCAGCCTGCTCCCCGAAAGGTATCAAGTCACGAGCTCTTATAGGATCATCTAATGGTATACGCTGATTGTAGAAATCTGGATCAACCCGGGTGTAATGCCCATGTCGAAGGATTTGTCCTGTTTGTCTATGAACCGTAATAGCTTGTAGATGCATAAATAAGCTACTCGAAATTGCCCAGCCCCAACGTAACATCCCCCCTTTTTGTCTTGTCTGTTGCCCAACACTTGAACCCTCGAGTGTCGTTCCAATACTTAGTAATGCAATACGCTCAGGAGCTTGTTTCAGTAGACCAATCGCTTCACATAGGGCGACCATTGAAGGATTATTTGCCCACAATCCTCCATCTACCAAATGCGTTAAATAACCTATTCTCAAAGCTGGGAAATATGTCGGAGCAGCTGATGTAGCTCGTGCGACTTCCCATGCTGGCCTCTTATAATCCTCTCTAAATCTTGAATCATGGGCTGTTTTATAGAGATAGACATCTCCTGTAGCAGGGTTGAACGACGGAATAACCAATCGAGTCTTAGCTTCCCCTAAATACCTGTCCCCGAAGCATTCTCGTAGCGTAAATTCTAGTGTTCTCGCATCATATCTCGTGGAAAAAAGACTATTGATAGTTGATTTGAATCGCCCAATAATACCTCTATTGGGGAAAATAATATCGCCTTTTTTTAAGTAGAAATCCAGAATATGTCGAGCAGGTATACCAAGAGCCAATCCCAGACCAATTATTCCCCCTGTAGAGGTGCCTGCTATGAGGTCAATGTGATCAACTATATTCTTCCCAGTTTTCTCCTCAAGGGCAGCTAGGAACGCTGCCGAGAACATACCTTTCATTCCACCGCCATCTATTGATAGTATTTTAAAATTGTTCATTTTGGATCTCTAGGGAAATAGCTATCACCTAGCAATTGTTTCCAATCATCAATTGCCTTATCACGATCCTGTTGTTGATTCGCACCGGAAGCAATCTTATACCATCTGGATACTGAATCGTGGAAACGCGAATAGGAAGCAATGGACCACTCATCTGAGCAGAATAATTCCTTATCACCACAAGGACTTTTTACGCCTGAGATATCTGCCTTATCGGGGGTAAATCCCGCTAGAGCCTTTAGCACGTATTCAATACATTCACATGACGATCCAGTGAAGATAGAATTCTTCAGCGCATAGAGAAGACATTCAATATGAAAAGATACTGCATCTTGCTCGTTGAGGGATGGATCGATGAAACGCAGATGCTTCATTACCTTTATTATAGGTACGAATAGATTGTTTGTTGCGGAATTCTTTTGTGTACACAAGTGCTGGTGCTGCCGTGCAAAGGTACGTTGCCAATAGCCATCAATGGTTTCATCTTCGTTTGGCTTGAATATATAGAAAGGCTCATACTGATAGGGCTTACCTTTCACTCTAAGTGCGGGAAGGATTTCTATTTTGATCCCTTCGAGCACCACTTTGATACAGGTACTGCGTTTCCGATATTGAAGTTTATCTTGATAAGTCTTGTTCTTGGCGATAGCTTCTGCAACTATCTTGAATATCTGATCCCGGGTATTCTGGTTCGCTGCGGATGTATGTGATAGTCTGCAAAGAGCAACGACATCCACATCATTAATGGTGTGAATTGCCGTATCTCGTTTGTATGACCCCTGAAGGAAGCATTGAATTCTAAGGTCAGCAGCAGGACCGTCTTTGTCCTCAATTAAAGCCGTTATTTGAGAATGTGCACTCGCTGCAGTCCTCTCGTAGCTTTGGGAAGGATTAATTCGCTTGAAGAATGCCGCGAAATTGTTTGTAAGGTTATGATGTACTCTCCCCATCAATGAGTATTCCTCCTGCCTGCCGTCAGTATTTATGGCATATCCTCATAACATAGTTTTAGCTTAAGTGGATAAAGTGCCCTTGTCAAGCCCCCCCCGTTAAACAATTAACTGTTTGTTACACTACTGCACAATACTGACTTTTGTGCAATCATACTCCATCCTAAAAAAGACAACTGATTATTTTCGAACCTTGTTTTACATTATTGTTAGTCTTATACTAACTTTGCTGTGATAAATTGACATATTAACACAAAGGCGTGGCTAAAATTTATGGAGAGTAATGAAAAGCACTCACAGAGGCATGCTACCGGGGATGAAGTCCTATCTTTATTAGCTAATTTACCCGGGATATTAGGGGATTTTGTAAATGCATACCCAGGGAGCCAATCTGAAAATGATAATTGGCTTGATTCTTGGTTCACTACTCATAGTCGAAAATACTTCGACAAGACAATCAGTCCAGATGATAAAATATTAGTTCATAAAACTTATCCTGAAGCTACTAAAGAAATACTAGCAGATCCAATACGCTTAAAGTCGATTGAACCTCACTATTTTCGAGGTTTTCGGGTAGTTCAGCAACCTATCAATGTCGAAGGTAATCTAGTCGTATTTGAAGGACGTAATAGCTCTGGAAAAACAAGCCTAGCAGAAGCACTCGAATGGTTATTCACAGGAAGACTTTCACGACGAGAAAGTAAAGAGCTGGGCAGCGCCAGAGAGTTGGAAAATTGTATTAGTAATGAATTCCGACCGGAAAACGAAGATACTTGGGCCAAAGCCACCTTTGTCTCTCAGCGAAAGGGAACAACAGAACCATTTACCTTATGCAGACTATTAAAAAGTGATTATGGGACCACTTTAGAATCAAAATGCTTTTCTACACTCTTAAAAGATGATGTTGAACTTACACCTCAAGAAGAACTACAAGAATTGGACCGATTGTTTGCCTCTGAACCTCCTTTGCTGATGCAACATACCCTTCGAGACTTTGTACAAAGTAAACCCAGTGAACGCCGAAACTACTTTGAGCGTTTATTAAAACTAGAAGAGTTAACTAGCCTCATTGGTAAAGCAGTTATTGGTCCTGCACGGTTAAACGAGTTCCCAAGTTTAACAGGGAGTAAAGCATTAAAAGAGTTGAATGATTTAGAAGGTTTGCTAACAGATAACCAAGGAAGGAGAGCCTGTAACCAGTTGCTTCAGAATAAAGGTGGCGATTGCACTGAACGAATTAAGCAAGTCTTAGTCAAAATCGCTCGTCAAGAATTCCCAGAGGAAATTAGCACTACGATGGAATTGGATCACATTCGTGGGCTTCTCCAACTTGAGCAAGAGAATAAAAGACAAAAATCATTTCCGCTTTTAGAAAAAATACGCCCTAAAAGAAGAGTAGAGGGAGTTACACAAACCAATATTCTTAAAAAAGCCGAAGATATATTTAATCAAATTAAAGAAGCCTGGAAAGTCTACCAGCCTGCAAAGCAAGCGGCCCAATTAGTTGGCAAAGAACGCATCGTGATTTCGGAAGTATTGGATTCATTAGTTCAAAATAATCTAATTAAAAGCGACTTACCAACTCAAAAATGTCCCCTTTGTGAATATGAACATGTAGAGACTTTAACTGCTGAGAGAATCTCAGAAATTTTAGGTTTGGCACCGATTCAGGAGTCTGAAAAAACAACAAAAAAGATATTACAAGAAAAAATAAACTTACTCTCGGAACTTGCCAAGAGAATAGTCCGGGAATATGATGAACTCTTCCCCAAGCTTCCCTCAGAAACAGACTGGGAAATTGCTTTAAAAGACACAAGCGACGAATTGAAAGAGGCTGTCCAAGCATTACGAAAGCTCCGTGAATCCCGGAACATCAAATATGGGGCAAGCATATCACGAGCTGAAGAGCAGGGGGAGAAACCATCAATCATTCCAGATGATTTTTCTAAATGCGAAGAACAAATGAATCTATTTACTCAGATTATAAAGGAATTAGATGGCATTCAATCTGAGGCTCAACAATATTGGAATACTTTCCTCAAGGTTGAGGCTGCAACAAGTGCTGTAGCAAGAGTAGATCCTAAATATCGCTTAAGAGAAATATGGCTGATATGTGCTGGAAATTGCACCGTTTTATCGGAAGACCTCCAATGGGAATATTCAAAATTAGATGCTCAAGTTGATTTGCAAACCATTCGTGAAGCATTAATGGATTATCGTAAACATTTTCTAGAAACTATGCGGTTATCTTTTAACGATGGGATTGGGGCTGTTTGGGCAGCACTAAGATCTGATGAATACTCATCATTCAGTGAACTCCATATCCCTGAGCCAAGAGGAAAAGGTTACCCTATTGAGATAGAAGTAAAAGCTGTGTTAAACGACGGAGAACAACAAAGAGAAGTTGATGCTTTAAGAGTATTTAGTGAATCCCAAGTTAATGCTCTCGGAATTGCAGCCTTCGTCACAAGATCCAAACTACTTGGGCACAAAATACTCATATTCGATGACCCTGTTCAGTCAATGGACGAAGAACATTTCAAGACATTTGCGAAAGATGTGCTCAATCATGTTCTTGCAGAAGGCTTTCAAGTAATTCTTCTTACACATAACGACACTTTCGCCAAAGACGTAAGTTATTATCACCAGGATCGTCCTGAAGCCGAATATGTAACCATGACGACTGTTCTCAACAAACGAAGAGGTTGTATCATCGAGGAAGGTAATAGGCGAGTATTTGAACGTCTTAAACGCGCTGAAAAGGAAATAGAGGAAGGGCATCTGGGGCCAGCATGGGCGCTAGTTCGCCGTTCAATTGAGAGATTATATCTTGTTACTCAGTTAAATTTTAGCCCCGAAACATTTGACCCGAGAAGCTGGCAAGACCAGACCGCTGAATATATGTGGGGAAATGGTGCTGGTCAGATAATTGAAGGGGAAGTACCAGGGGCCGGAAAGGAATTATACGATATACTTAAAAAAACTGTAGCTGGCAGTCATGACAAGCCACCAAGAGGTGAGACCGATTTGCGTAATAGTATCAAATATATCAGGAGCATGCTAGTGAAACTACGTTTAGGTGGGTAACTAGCATGGTAGTAAAGAGGAATAACACTCTATTTTAATTTAAGGAGTTATTTACGGCATCAAACAATCACTCATAAAGTTAGGTTCAATCAAGATGAATATAGATGATACTTTCCACGGCATATCAACATTAATACAAGCAGAATGCCAAGAGATTCAATCTTTCGGCAGTGGATTCTTCTATCAAGAGCTTTCAGAAAAGGACCCTTCTAAAACAGGATACGGTTGGCGAGAAATCATGGAAACATGGCTGGTTACTAATCGTCACGTCTTACTACCAAAGATAGAAGAAAAAGAATGTATCCCCGAACGTATCACCTTCCATATGAGAGCAATCGAAGGCGAAAATGTAGCATGGGATCCTATAGAAATTGCTACCCCTGAAATTAAACAAAGACTGAGATTACACCAAGAATTGACTGTAGATATTGTCATATTACGTATTGGCGATTTAATCACTAAACAGATTAATACTGGCAGAAAATATATGGCTTGGTCAGCCGTTAGTGAAGAGGACTTACCTCAAAATAGCGGCATTACCGCGGAAGTGGCTGATGATGTAATTGTTGTAGGATATCCCAGAGGCTTCTACGATAGGAAGAACATCTACCCAATTGTAAAGTCTGGGATAATTGCCTCACGATGGGGAATGAAATTTGACGGAAAACCAATATTTTTAATCGACTCTAAGCTTTTTCCAGGTTCATCCGGTAGCATTGTGATAACTAAGCCTACTGCCGCACCTGTTGATGAGGGACCACTTAAGGGATATAGAGAAACACAATTCGCTTTCCTGGGAGTATATTCTGGCAGCCCTATCGTTCAAATCAGCTCAATAGACCTTGGTGATTTCACAATTACTCGTAAGGACAGTTGTGATTTAGGAGCTGTATGGTATGGAGAACTTATATCTGAAATAGTGAAAAATGGAATACAGTTATCTTGAATAATCTCGTATTTACAGAAATCTTAATACAAGTTGATTTATAATAATTCTCAAACTGAAAATGCAAACGGTATCGAGTATTTATGCGCATGAGTGGACAAACATCCCGATGTTTGTTCGAAGGTAACAAAATAGTGTTTTGTTCAGCTAATTGCACAAAATGGCTTATTGTGTAATATACACATATCACCTCTATAATTTGCTGGACTATTGACACTCAGTATATGTAGTTATACAATTCAAACGCTCACACCTTCTAT
>SDBU01006127.1_pt1 | contig 14215 bp, 20 predicted proteins | sample 2277071 | NCBI WGS metagenome assembly SDBU01 (sample SAMN10397929, study PRJNA504765) | marine sediment metagenome | isolation source: marine sediment core GS08_GC12, 126 cmbsf | place: Arctic Ocean: Gakkel Ridge, Loki's castle | collected 2008
GCTTCGTCTTGATAGCCACGTAAAGTTCCTAAACTTATTGGCATATCTTTCTCTCCTTTCCGGAATTTAAATAAAGGTCATCCTTTTTAGGAATTATACCAATAAACCCAATAGGGTCTAATATGGTCAAGACTCCTGCGACGTTCACTATAGAGCGTGGATTACTGGAGAGGCTTAACATCTACGTGGAGAAGAGGAAACGATCTTTCGGTGGTCGTAGAAGTAAAAGCTCTATCGTCGAGGAGGGGTTGGAGAACATCTTATACAGGCTGGAGAGGGAGATCTCCGGCTTAGAGAGCAGGGATATCAGCGTTATCCGATGACTACTCTTGCATTATGGAGATGCCACGGCCGTCTGCAGGATAGGCCCCGTCATCCATAACCGACATGTCCCCGCGGTCGGTGACCTGAGGGAGAAACTGGCGCAGACGTTCCCCTGGCCTGAATTCCTTCACCATGGGGATTATCCCTGGCTTCCTTTCAGTCAGCCGTCGAGCCACCATATCGGCCTTACGCCGAGCCTGCTCTACAAAAGCACCCCCGCCAAGCCTCTGTTGACCTACGAGTCCTCGAGGCTGGATTCGGGCACGGGCCTGCTCTATGAATTTGCCTCTGCCAAGTTGCATCTGCTGACCTGCAAAACCGCGGGCCTGTACACGACTCCTTACTTCACTGACCTTTGCTTTGGCCCTGGTTCTGAACTCCTCCACTTTTGGAAAGCTCATGTTATTTCACATTTTAATTGAGTTGAAGGGTATTATAAAGTTTTTATTGTTCTACTATCGAAAGGTCGCTGTAATAGGGCTCCTCCTTCGTCCTCTGAGGCTGCTCCGCCAGGGGGGGCTGAGCCTGCTTCATCAGGTCAAGACTCTCACGGGCTGAGACTGCACTCCTCACGATCTCCCCCATCGTTACTCCGAGGGCTCGTATCTTATCCGTCGTCGGAGCCACCTCAGCCCAGTACTCCGGCTTTACAAACGCCCGGGTCCAGTTGACTATCCAGTTCCGCACGAGGTCATCACGGATAGCCTCAGGCGGGACACCGAGGGCACTTGCCATCCCTATCCTGAACTCCTCCGCCATCTGCTGCTGGGACTCAGTGAGGGTACCACCCCCGATGCCGGTTCGCTGCCTGAAGAAGTCCAACACCAGGGCCTTCTCACGAACGAATGGAAAGATATGTCTAGCCATTTACCTCTTCACCAGCTTCGGTCTTCTCTTGACCCATTCCCTAGTTTCAATCGACATCAATCGCTCAGGAAGCCGGGGAAATAACATAGGCTTAGGGCGTATTTTCCACCACCACTTGACGCCATCCCAGAAGGGGAGCTCGAAGCCCACTTTAATCGACTCGAGGCGCTCCAGGACTGACATCTACACCACTATCGATATCTCGGGATGCATCGTCCTGGTTGGGCCTGAGGCTCCTGCTCCGGTCTGTACGACCGAGGGGAGGCGACCTACTTCCGCCCCAGTTGGCCAGGTGCGAGGTCCCCAGGGCACGGGTATGTTCCTCCCCGTCGGATTCCCAGTCGGATTTATGAGACCAAAGGCTCCAAGGAGCTTCGTCCGCGGGATTATGGTCGCACTGGCTTTAATGGCAGACAGAACCGGGTGAGGCCTGTCCAGCAACGGGATGATCGGATACTTCGTCATCTGAGCGTTGTGCTGGGCGTTCATCTGCATCTGACCCTCCTCGACGTAGATGCTCAAGTCTTGTCCAGACACTTCCGATCTCCCTGCCCTTAATTGCCTGAAAAATTGGGGAAACAATCCCTGGCGTTCACTTTTGACGCTGGGAAGGGTTCCTATGATACGTCCGGAGCCCCAACTCTTCACAGCAGGAATGTTTCTCCTGCCCAGAATCGTTGGAAAGTTTGTATAATCTTCAACGATGACCATTACTATTCACTATTTTAAAAAGAGGGATATGTTTATTTACGGTTTTGAGGCGCTGGACCCCAAATAGATCATAATTTAAAACATTTTGTGGTTATTGTAATAGGTGACCAAAATGTCAGAGGTGTCTTCCACCTTGGAAGGAGAAATAAAAAGTATTCTGACCCCGCGCGCGCCTCTAAGAACCTGTCTGGATCTGGATTGCGGTCTCCAAGCCCATACCAAGGAAGACTTGGAGAGATTCGTAAAGAACTCAAAGGCAAAATATGGGTATTTAAATCTCTGCAAAAAATGTTATAATAAACGACGAAGAAAAAGAAAAGCAGAAGATGATCGGTTCTATCTGAGACGTATATTTAAAGATATGATGCAAAGATGTTACAATCCAAAAGATACGGGCTATAAGTACTATGGGGGTAGAGGTATCTTCATCTGCCTAGTATGGCTGGTTAACCCTGAGCTTTTTATTGATTGGTGTTTGACTCATGGATGGCGGAGGGGTTTACAGATAGATCGTATTGATAACAATGGGCCTTACAGCCCTGAGAACTGCCGATTTGTAACTCGTCGCGAACAAATGATGAACACTAGGAGGACCGTCACAGACCTTATTAAGAGGACAAGAGTCTGCTGCGGGTGCAAGGAAGAGAAATCTCTGGAATCTTTCGATGACGATTGCCATGATCTTTTGGCAGGAAAAAGGTATAATTGCAAAGACTGCCGCGCGCGCGAGAGAGAAAGGTTCTCTTCATTAGCTCACTTGGTATAAGAAAATTTGGAGCTGGACCCCGAATAGATCGTGCATTCACCCCAGTCCCCGGGCTTGACACAGGTCTCCTCCCAACCCTTGACCTTCACCTGATGGCCGGGAGCCGTGCAGTACCCATTCTTGCAGCAGCCCCTGTGAAATTCTGGGCATTCGGACACTTATGCTACCTCATTAGGGTGTAGTGCTCCACCCTTCCCCTGTACCTTCTGGCCCCGGGGAACTCCCTGCTCCCCTCGGATCTCCGGTATTCGACCTTCCTGGAGAAAAGAGTCTTCAGCCTGGGGAACTTCTTGATTAGCTCGTACTTGGCCGCCACGATCCTGCCGACCGGGTATGCGGTGAGCTCCCCCAGCCCCGTCATCGCGTGCCAGGACTCGTGGGAGATCGTTGTTATGTCGGACTGGGCCGAGAGGAAGATCACATCTCTTCGATTCTTGGGCTGGAGGCCCCTGTAGAATGCCTTTCCGTTCCTCTCCTCGTAGACGGGCTCGTCGGTGATGAAGACGTGCTTGGGGGCTCGGAGGAACCTGCAGACCCCGAGGATGTCACTTACTTCTTGAATGTTCACATCGATCCTCTCTAATATTATAAGCTATGGTCTGGTTTTTACAATTAGCGTCCAACGGCTGGACGACTATTGTCCTACGTATCCCTTACACTCTCCTCAAAGAGCCAGGGAGCATCCCTCTGGAGCTTCTCCCGAAGGGCAGTCCTAGTGAACTCGCTGAGGTTCAGGTAGGTGGCGCTGGTCTCTAGGAACCTGTTTATGAGTTTAATCAAGTTGGGAGGTGCCCTTATCGTGATCTTGTTCTTGTCTTCCAAGCGTCGCACCCTTAAACAACAAAATAGAGGGATAGTATATAATCTTTTCAAAAGACATAAAAAGTCTTTTATAACCTATTTCCCTTTGAAATAGAGGTGTTACGTTGGAAAAAGAGGGAAAAGGGGATGTAGGTTTCCCCGCCCGAATCGGGAAGGAGGGCAAGATAACGATACCCGTCGAGATCAGGAACCTATATGATCTGCAGGACGGGGACACGGTATACCTCACGTATATCAGAAAGATGAAGTCAGGGGAGAAGGTGGAATAAATTGGAGACGATACCCCTCGACCGCATAAGGATCAGCGCTTCCAACGTGAGAGCGAACGATCCCTTCGGAGATGAGGAAGACCAAGCGCTTATAGAGAATATAGGATCCTATGGGGTTCTGCAGCCGATAATTGTCAGGCCCGTCGGAGACATGTACGAGTTGATTGCCGGGCGTAGACGGCTCCTGAGCGCTAGGGAGAGCGGCCTCACCGAGATTCCCTGCGTCGTCAAGGACTTAGATGAAGAGGAGGCCCTAGACATCAGCCTCATAGAGAACATCCATAGAAAGGACGTTGACCCTGTCACCTTGGGCAGGGCAGTGAAGCTGAAACTAGAGAAGGAGGGTATCAGCCTCGGCAAGTTAGCCAAGCGGATGAACATGCCAAAGGCTACCCTGCACACTTGGCACCGCATGAACGACCTATCACCGGCTATGCAGAGCGAAGTCCAAAGTGGCACCGTGCCCCTCAGGGACGCCCTGAAAGTCGCGAGTATGAACCTCCCCCTAGAGGTTGAAAGCACCCTCGCGGAGGAAGCCAGGGTTGAGGGGTTCGAAGCCTTCAAGAGGTCATTGGACAGGATTTCGGCTGAAGAGGAGAAGCGCGGGGCTCCCAAGGGGCTCAAAATTATTCGTATCAGCTGGGGCCAAGCGTCCCCTGAGTACGAGGCGCTGAGAAGTCGGGCGGAGGAGGCGAGCATTGAACTCGGCGAGTACTGCCAGAAGGTCCTTATCGACCACCTTAAAGAATTATAAATCCCCTTTCTTAATACAGTTTGATGTCGTTAGATCTGTCCTCCCAAAGCCAGCAAGTCTACAACACCACATTAGTTGTACTCACAAACGATCAAGACGGCGACAAGGAGCGCCTGCTGTGGGAGATAGTCAATTGGGAGGAGAACCCTCCCGAAAGGGAATATCCGTTACCAGGATGGGAATGGTTTGAAATACACGGGGATCCTAGAACCCTCAACTCCCTCGTGACTCGAGGCGTTCTGAACATAATTTTCAAGTCAAACAAATCGTGCTCCTATGAGACCGCCGACCGTGAGGCGATAAAGCGGGCTCTCAATGATTACAGGGGTCTCATCGAGCCCCCCGAGGAGGAAGAATACATACCTCCTGACCTTTTCGACATCATAATTGGACATGAGGGCAAGAGGGAGCTCATCATGAGGAGCATAAGCGCCGAAAATCCGGTGCACTTTCTCCTTTACGGCGTCCCAGCCTCGGCGAAGAGCCTGATGCTCGAGGAGCTCAACCGCCTTCCCCGAAGCAAATTCATCCTCGGTAGCAACCTCTCCAAGGCCGGACTCTACGACATCTTGTTGAACGATAAGGAGAAACCCAGATTCCTCATACTTGACGAGCTTGACAAGATTGATGACCAGGCCAATCTCGCAGGCTTGCTCAGCCTGATGGAGCGGGGCCTCATCACGGAAACCAAGTACAAACGCCATCGCCAAATCAAACTTAAATGCTGGGTGTTCGCCAGTGCCAACAGGATCAACAAGATTCCAGATGAACTTATGAGCCGATTCGTCAAACTCAAATTCAAACCCTACTCTGATGCCGAGTTCATGGACGTTTGCGTAAATGTTCTGACTAAGCGTGAAGGCGTGAACGAGAGCATCGCCCTCTATATCACTAAACAGGTCTTGGATGAGCTCGGGAGCCGAGACGTACGTGACGCCTGTAAGATAGCTCGGCTAATGAAGGGAGACACCAAGACCGAGGTTGACCATGTCGTGGGGATTCTGAAGAAGCAAAAATAGCTAAAATTGACCCCCCTCCCCCCCCGTATTATCTGTCAGAGCTTTTAGGGTAGTTTAAATAAGAATTTCTAATTCGGCGTAGGTGAACTGATATGGTCAGATCTCTAGAAGAGATGGCGGCCAAGGGCGTTCGGAAGCTGACCGCAAAGGTCGCTACCATGCCCGGTTCCTGGGCGGCCGCGAAGCCCAGGATGAAGGCAAATTACGCCAGAATGCCCTTCGGCCCCAGGATCAAGGCAGCCTACGCGGCAGGCATCGACGCCGGCGTGTACCACGCACCCGACCCAGTTAAATGGGCCACGAACTGGAAAGCCAAGATGAGCGAGTAGTCGCCTGTTCCAAACCCCTTTTCTTTTTTCATTTAGTCACACCTTTCAGCCATTTGTCCGCCATTTTCACTGCCATCTTAATAACCCTCTCATCATACTCCTCCCTCCACTGGCGGACTATGTCCTCAGGCCTCTCCTGAGGGGATAGAAGCCTTCGCTCACGCAGGATGCGCCTCAGGGGTCCGTCTTCCAGGATGCTCATCCTCTCTCCTTTACCTGCTAGGGATCTCCGCCTGATCCCAACTGAACTCTCCGTAAGGGACGAAGGTATTCCATAATGCCTGGGGGTTTCTCCAGGGCTCCCCCTCGTGGAGGAATAGTCTGCAGACCCTCGCCATGGGCGGGTACGGGTGACCGTAGTTCCTCAGGATGTCTTTGAAGAGCTCCAGGTAGTTCGGGTACCCCCGGTTCAGCAGCGGGATCTCCCTCCCTCTCATGAACCTTATGTCCTCGACCATCTCCAGGATGGTGTAGAGGTTCTCATTCCTCTCGATAGAGCGGGCTGTATTCCTCACTATATCATCGATGACACGATTCCTGTCCGCCAGCTTGGGGCTGATGAAGCCCCTCTCGTAGCACTTCCGAATAATTCGGTTAAGCAGTATTGCGAGCTCGTAGGCTATGGCGGGGTGGGTCTCGTTCAGCCTCATCTCTATCGTCAGGGGTTTTTCGACGATTTTCCTGTTCCAGGCCACCGCGTCATAAGGGTGGCCAATGTAGCTTAGATCTAGGAACCTCATGGTCGTAGCATTTGAGACTCGCCTCTTCACTATATTGGCCCAGTAGAGGGCCTGCCGCCTGAAGGTGAAGACCTGTTGATCTTCGATGCCGTAGCAAAACATGGGTAGGACGAGGGGGACGGTCTCCACCAGGGTGTTGAATGCCGAGGTCCATGCCTCCACCCACTGGGCACTGATGTAATCTACATCCTTCCTGGGCCTGAAGTGGATGTGGGAGCCACAGCCCGACTTTTGCCCAGGCGCACGTGGATGGGAGATCTCGCTCTTCCATGTCCATGTACAGCCAGGCGTGTTCCTGCAGGTGTCGATGAAGCCTTTGAGCCTTCTTCCCGGGTAGACCGAGGGCGGTAGTGCCGTCTCGTAGGGCCCCGAGCCGTCGTAGTGCCACGGGTATGTAAACCTGAGTTGGTCGCACACATCCGTGTCGAGCTGCTCAATTTCAAACCCAAACGAGACTGGCATTGGCTTGTAGAACTTGATCCATTCAAAGTCCCTGTCTGAGACTATCTCCTCCGCACTAGGGGGATCTCCTCTCAACTCCTTGTAGAACTCGGAGGCTGACTCAACCTCGTTAATGGTCATGCAGATCCCTCCTCACGTACTCGTCGGGCCTAGATAATTCGTACTCAAGTTCCTTGTACTCCTCCATGGCCTCGTCGACGTAGCTCTTCTGGGGCCAAGGGAGCCAGGGCCCCGCCACCCTGAAGTAAAGAAACTCATGTCTACCCCTCTCGTCCTCCACGATCTTATTAATGATATCAAGGGTCTCATCGAAACTCATCGCACGTACTGAGTACCCTGCGGTGGCATTACACCACGGCTTCACAGGGGTAACCCTCAGTCGGGGGAAGATGCCCCTGAACTCCCCCGGGTGACCCGCCCAGTACCTGAGGTTGGCGATGAAGTCTATGTTGCCCTGTTCGAGGCTCCACCTGAGTTCTGCCTCGTCTTTGAAGACGGGGATTATAGGGAACTCGTCGATGGTCTCCCTTATCTCCCTCAGCCTCTCCAGCTTCTCCTCCCGGCTAACCCAGATACTCAAGTTTCAGCCCTCTGCCACTCACTATTGGAACGTGATACCTGTGGAGGTGTCCCTGCCTTCGCTCGAAGTCCATGCGATCGATCAACCTCGGGCTTCTGGGCTCGAACGTTCCATCCTCCTCGAGCATCCCTCTCCTCAATTTGTAAATAGTTCTCGGTCTTAAAGGCTTTATATCCGGGATGAAGAACCTGAACCTCCGGGCCAGACTCGGCACCGCGAATGAGTCCACTATACTGAGCCAGTCGGAGCCGAAGACAGCCATTCCCTCTCCCCTCCAGTAGTGGGTCTCCATTATCGGGTTCTTGATCCTGAACAGGTAGGTAGTCTTCTCGGCCCTCTTGTGAAGCCAGCAGGCGTAGACCCCGCTTACGTGAGAAACTCCTGCCCTTATCGCTTCTATAACATCTCCCAGCCTCTCATACTCTTTCTGTATCCAGTACAGCATCCAGAAGCTGTCCGTCTCAATCGTCCACTCGTTCTCAAATTCATCAGTGTAGTATAACACACCGTTGTGAGCGAAGACGAAGTCGCCCAGCTCGAACGGGTGATTATTCTTGTTAACCTCGGGATCCCCTTGGGTGGCATACCTCGTGTGGCACAGGAAGACATTGGTCCCCGTCCCGAGAAGGTCGTCAACAAGGGTTTCATACTTGAAGCTCTCGTCGAAGGCCCCGGGCTCCTTGTGAACCTGATAACCGTCGAAGTAGCCCCAGGCGTGCCTGCCCCGCCTCTGGAGGCTGTCCAGGAGCCTAAAGCATATGGTGGCCTCCTTCTCCGTGAAAGGGTAGCTCGTTGAAACCCCACCGAGGCCACACATCCTATTCCCCTCCCGGATGCGGAGGCAGATACCAGATCAGTCCCCGCCTCCAAGAAGAGTCGAAGTCCTCCGGAAGAGCGTAGTGGAAGGCGCTTATTGACCAGCCCCGGGCGTCCACCTCCACGTCACCGAACCTCAACCTGCCGTGCTTCTGCATATGATGGCGGTACTCATGGAGAGAGGAGACGAGGCTCACCTTCGGGAGCCCGATTCTCTCCCCGGAGATAAAATAGTACTCATAAGTGTCCTCTATGACAGATGGGGTGGGGAACCCGTAAACGGAGCTTATCTTCCCGTACATATCCCGAATCAGGTCGAAACCCTCCTCCTTGTCGACCCTCCACAGCCCTTGCTCCGTGACTATGTGCCTTATGATCTCAAGCGTATTAGAGCTTAGGTCGGGAAACATGAGGTGGTAGTCTTGGATGACGCTCAAATCTGATCCTCCACGACCTTGGTGTAAGAGACCTTCGCCCTGTAGTTGACGAATCCCCCGCCCATGGGCTCCTCGTCTATCAAGATCCCCGTTATGTCCTTCCGCTGGTAGAGGGGCGCATGCTCACGCAGGAAGTTGGCGACCGCCCTCTCAACTATGAATCCCAGCTCTCTCTCCGCCATGGCCCGGGTCGGGCGCAGCGCAGGCAGGACGTACTCCGACCAGCCCGGGCCCTCTTCTCCTCTAGGCATCACAGTTCAACCCCGTACTGGGAGCTTAGCCACGTCTCGTAGATTTCCCACGTTATAGCTCCCCACCCCACGGTGTTGTTCTTCTCCAGCCCTAGCTCCGACATCATCCTCTTAACCTCGTCTACGGTGAGTTTCTTGCTGAGGACTCTTCCGTGACACTCCACCATCAGGGCGACGAGGCCCGCCACGTGGGGTGTGGCCATCGATGTGCCTGAAATGGGGCTGAACCGGGAGGGGACGCCGTCCCCCGACGTGTCCAGGACGCCGACTATCGCTGAGTCCACGTTGACGCCTGGGGCGACCACGTCGGGCTTGATATCCTGCCAGTTAGTGGGTCCCCTGCTGGAAAAGTCGGCGATATTTCCCCTTATGGGATCGTAGGCGCCGACGGTCAGCACCTGGGGCAGGCAGCCCGGGGACCCGACCGTGTTGCTCCCAGGTCCCTCATTTCCAGCGGCTAGGATGGGAAGGGCACCGTACTTGACAACTTCGTCCATCACCGCGTAGTAGGGCTCTTCCTGGGGGGTTTCGGTCATGCTCGAGCCTCCGAGGCTCATGGATATCACGGAAGCGCCGCGGTCAATGGACATCGCCAAGGCGTCAATGATATTGGATGTGGAACCCATGCCGATGTAGTAGCCTAGGCACTTCACCGCTAGGAGATCGCATTCCGGCGCCATTCCCTCGCAGAAAACTTGTCGACCAGACCTCTGGGAAAGGTACTCATCCAAAGCGGTCTGCCCGCCCACGCAGCTCGTGCACCAGCTTCCATGGCCGTTCTCGTCCCTGTACTGTTTCATCGTGGTCTCGAACTCCACTCGTCTCATCTGCTCGTGGACCCTGCTCGCCCCGGTGTCGGTAATGGAGACGAGGATCCCTTGCCCCCTGAAGCCCTTCTCGTTGGCCACGTCGGCCCCGATCAGTTTCTTCGTCCACGCCGTACTTGTGAACTCGATCTCCTTCAAGACCTTGTGTGGTGCTCTGAAGACTCCCTCGTCTGACACCGTCCTGAAGAGTGCGTACATGATCTGATCGTGATAGACCCTTTCCACGTAGGGGCTCTCGGCGAGCCTGAATATTATCTCCCTAGGGAGGATCGCCGCCACCATGTCAAAGCGTTCTATAGCCCTCAGGGGGTAAGGAGTGAAGGGCATCATAGCCGGGGCCATGAGCCGTGGGAAGAACTCCTTGACCTCCTCTACGAAGGGCCGGATCTGCTCTGTGACTTCTCTCAGCCTCTGAGGAACCGAGCGGATGATGACAGGGCTGGCGACCCTGGACTGCGCGGTGAGTCTTGCTCTCCTGGTGAGTTTGTCTCGGAACATCTCTAAATAGAGACAACCTCAGGGGATATTAAATTCTTATATCGGAGAGCCTTTATTTAAATAACAGAGCTAAGATGAGATTAGCATACCCTCAAGGTTAGATAAGATAGCTTAAAGGTAGGTAACAAGGTTGGAAAACAATAAAGATGCTCCTGAGCCCTTGAAAGAGCCTTCTGAAGACCCTTCTGAGCCTTCTGAAGACCCTAAAGATGTGGCTAGAGCTATGCTCATGGTGGGCATACCGGACAAAGAAGTAGCTGAGGAAACCGGCTTGCCCATACGGTCGGTGTACGGCATAAAGGGAGGGCTGGTTAAGGCGGGGCATATTCCCACGAGTTCAGAGTTGAGGAAAAGGGCGAGAAAGAAGCCCGGCCCGGCGGAGGAGGCGTTCCGTGAGGAGGAAGAGGGGGTCCCCTTCCGCCGTGCACGCCCTGCACATGTGCTAATTGAAAGCATTCTCAACCAATTCGGCGTCAAGGATAGGGCGAGGGGCCTCATCGTTTCAAGGGCTGAACGCGCTGGAAACATGCACCCCTCAGAGCTGGAACGCGCTTTGATGGACTTGGACACGGGCCTCAAGAGACGCGAGGTCAGCTACATCACCGAGGAGTACTACTTGGCCATTCAGCAGGAGGAGGACGTGTCTCGTGACCTCGAATCCCGGTCCTATCCTATGCGAAGGGGTGAACCGGGGAGGGGTGCAAGCTATCCAACCAGATACGGCGGGAGGGATCAACCCACAGGAGCCGGTTACGATAGGGGCTTAGAGAGGAGGCCGTGGGATAGATCTCAGAGATACCCAGATGAGAGGATGCTGGATGAGCGAAGACTCAGGGATATCCTCGAACGTGAGCGGCGGAACTGGGATGAACAGGCGAGGAAAGAGCGGGATCAAGAAACGTTGGGACAACTGAGGGAGGATATCGGCGTTATGGCGACGGAGCTCAGGAACCTGAAGGATAACCCACCAGTCGTCCAGCCCCAAGGTGAGTCTGACTATGAAAAAACGCTCAAGCATACGATAGAGAGGCTGGATGAGAGGGGAAAAGAACAGCGAGATCGCTCCGATAGGGATAGGACGGAGACCAAGGCTGACCTGAAGGAACAGAGAGAATACTATGAAGGGCTCATCGATAAACAAGAGGCCCGATTCAAAGAGGATCTGGATAAGAGGGGCACTCCCTATGACACCTCGGGCTATAAGGACGACAGCGTAAGGCTGGCAGCCGAGGGGCTCCACGAGGTGGCTGACGTCATGAGGTCCAGGGGTTCGCCATTTAGGATAATCATAGAGGGCGCGAAAACCCTCGTGGGCGAGGGGGAGCGCCCGCCCCAGCGGGAGAGGGGTCGACCCGCATCCGTAGCCGATCTCGTGGGCCCCGAATACGTGGAGGGATAGCTCCTATGAAGAAGGCAATCTGCGTCTGCGCCGTGAAGGGCGGGGTGGGGAAGACCCTTGTAGCCCTCAACCTGGCGAAGAGGCTGACGAAGGAAGGGCGAACCGCCCTCATCGACGCCGACCTTGACAACTCCAGCTTCAGCCAGTTCACCGGTATTGAAGGAGTCATCAAGATCGACCAGGAGCAGCGGTTCAGGCCCTATGCCTGGGAAGATATGGAGGTCTTCTCCATGAGTCTAGTCACCAGCCGTAACCAGAGCGTCAGCATGTCCGGCGATCGCTACGTCCAGATAATCGACGATGTCATCAACCGAAGCCTCTGGAACGCCGAGTACTACGTCTTCGACATGCCCGGGGGCTCCAGCGACATCTTCAGGAGTGTGCTTGCAATAGTTGGTGACTACCTAGCAGGTGATGTCATCGTGTCCCAACCCGCGATGGTAGATTCGACCCGTAAGATGTTGAACCTACACGAGTACCTTGAGATCCCAGTATTGGGAATAATCGAGAATATGAGCTGGCTCAAGGTCGGTGCCATCACCTATCACCCCTTCGGCAAGAGTACCGTGGACGAGATAGCTGCTGAGTTCAACGTCCCAGTTTTGGGGAAAATACCCCTAGACCCTAAGATAGCTGAGAGCGTTCAACAGGGTAATCCCTTCCTCCCCGAGGGTCTTTTGGAACCAATAGACAATACAGTTTTAGCGGTCATTGAGGCCGATATACGCAAACCGGGGTTCCTCGAGAAGCTCGTGCACAAGGTTACGGATGCCCTGAAGACCGAGGTTGAAAAGGTCTTGGCTTCCGTCATAATCTCTGCCAATAAAACCCACGACATAAGCGCCATACGTCGCAACACGGGTTTCACCGAGGCCCGGCCCCTTCTCTTCGTCATAACCGATGAGAGTGGGACGAAGGAGCTCACCCGAGTCGGTCTACGCGTGACCGAGGAGGCGCTCAAGGTCATTCCGGAGCCCAAGCCCGACGAGGAGTACGAAGAGTGGCTACAGAAGTTCGACTTCCAAATCGTCTCTGACTTCCAAACTTTGGCAAGAATCATTATGGCTAAGGCCGTCCGCGGGAGGCGTGAAGTGCCCTTCAGCACATGGGATGCGTGGTGCAACGGGGATCTGAAGGCCTATGGTCTGGGTTACGCCCCGAGGGCGGTCAACGCCATCAGGAACATCTTCGACAACGACGAGATCATGGAGCCCATACGGAATCAATACGGGGTCCTCCTATCGAGGTGGATATGATGGCTGGCGTGTTGGACAAGCTCGAACAGCGCATCCTGAAGAGGATGGACGAGCGCATGGGACCTCTGACGGCCGAGATGCAGAAGGTGCGGGTGGAGATGCAGAAGATGCGAGGGGAGATGACAGCCATGAACAAGACCCTTATCGAGAGCTTGAAAGTGCAGAAGGAGATCTTGAGAGCGCTCAAGGAGAATCCGAGGTAGAGGTGTAGTGCCCTCTAAGAAGGCCGAGTACGAGGTTGTCTTCAACGAGCTTTTTGGTACCAACATTAAGTGGGCGAACCTCAGACTCGAGGATCTGATACAGCTCGCAGTCCTCTTCGAGAACCCTGAAATTTTTATGAAGAAACTCGGAATCAGCGGTGAGATTCACAAGGAAGAGTCAAAGAGACAATTTGGTTTCCTGCGTGAGGTGGTGGACGAGGTGGTGGCTGCCTGGCCGGGGCCGTTGGCCAAGAAACTCAGAAAGTTCGTGGAAGACAATTAAGAATTTAAATACCCTTGCACTGCTATTGAAATAGTGAGCGAAATGCCAGTAATAGATGTCCTCATGAGAGGCGTAAGGCAACAGGTCCAGCAGGTAGTCAACCTTGCAACAACCCCGAGAGGTCCCTTCGCTGCCATCGACCAGGCGGTCACCTCAGCCCGGAGCACCGTCCGGAACGTGGGCGCCGAGGTCGGTGTCAGAGGTCCAGGACTCAGGGGCAGCCGCCTGATGAGCGGGCAGGTTGGTACAAGGGTAAGCCGAATACGGGGAAGATTCCCAAAGCTCCGACGGTATTAGGAACTAGGAGGTTCCTCCCTTGGCAAGCCTGATCTCCGCTGCAGTAGGTGCACTACTGGAGTTTGACGAAGTCGACGTACGAATGATCGACGCGAATACGGTGGAGTATAAAATCCTCACAACAGGGATGATGCCAGAGGTCGTTGAACTCAAGACCATGATCTGGAGCTATCTATCGCCGCCGGTGAAGTCGCTTGAGATCACAAACGTCGAGGTCGTCGAGCGAGGCTTTGTCACCAATCGATACCTCGTTACTGTCCGAGGTGACGTAAAGGGTCTACCGATGGCCCGTGGTAAAGGCCCGA
>SDBU01006128.1_pt1 | contig 14214 bp, 17 predicted proteins | sample 2277071 | NCBI WGS metagenome assembly SDBU01 (sample SAMN10397929, study PRJNA504765) | marine sediment metagenome | isolation source: marine sediment core GS08_GC12, 126 cmbsf | place: Arctic Ocean: Gakkel Ridge, Loki's castle | collected 2008
AGAAGAGGTTGGAAGAGAGTTTGGCGTTACCCGAGAAAGAATTAGACAGATTGAAGCGAAATCCTTGCAAAAATTAAAAATCCACCAAGAAGCCAAAAAGTTGAAGGATTATTTGAAATAATTTAGCATTGAGACAGAGATTTGAGAAATGAGGAATAACAAAAATCGCTCAGCAAAACAAGAGCGATTTTTAAATAATAACCTGGCTTGATTTTTTTATTTAGGTTTGTTAGAATAAGCAAAGTTGTTCTTTTACATCACAACATCGAGGAGATGATAAACATGCATCAAATTGGTCAACTCTCGTATTCAGATGATGTTTTGCACTGCGGTTCTGTATCAATCCCAGACATTATCGAGCTTCATGGTACGCCCGCCTACATTTACAACGAACAAGGATTATTTGAAAACTGTCAAATAATCAGAGAAGCTTTCCCTAATGCAGCTATACACTATGCTGTCAAAGCCTGGATGAACGTTAACGGTTTAAAGCTTATCCACCAGCAGGGTTTTGGCTTTGATGTAGTCTCTCATGGTGAGTTGAACCGGGCTATTTCAGCAGGCGCTTCAGGTGACGAGATAGTTTATGCCGGGGCCGCTAAAACAGATTTTGAGATTCAAGAAGCAATCAAGTTTGGTGCGATAATTGTTGTTGAATGCCCAGAAGAACTTAAGGTAATCACAGACACAGCTAAAGAATTCCAAAAGCGAGTAAAAGTACTGCTGCGTCTTCGACCAAACGTCGACGCCCATACCCATAAGCATCTAACAACAGGCACCGCCAAGAACAAGTTCGGTATGCCAGAAAATCAGGTTCGAGGAATTCTTGATGACCGTTACGATGATTGGACTCAGATTCTTGGCATCCATTTTCATATCGGATCTCAGATTGAAAAACCAGAACACACTGCTGAGGCTTTAAGAGTCGCGCTACCGATTATTGACCAATATGGTTTGAAAGAGCTTGATATCGGCGGCGGTTTCCCAGTCTCATACGAGCCAGGCAAGCCAGTTCCATCTATTGATAAATTCGCAGAGGCAGTTGCATATGAGATCGGCGACCGCGAGCTTAAACTTCTCATTGAACCCGGTCGAATAATTGTCGCTGATACGGCAATTTTAGTAACTCAGGTTATGTCAGAAGAATATGGAGCTGATGAAAAAGGCAAGCCGTGGCGGATTGTCACCTGCGATGCTGGTATGGCTGATTTGATCCGACCAATGCTCTACAACGCAATCCACCAGGTGCGGTCCGTGCATCGTCGTGATTCTATAATTTCCACCCCAACTTGTATTGCAGGTCCATATTGTGAAAACACTGACTTTCTCGCCAGAGAAGTTACCACCTTGCCTGAACTGTCCCGTTACGATTGGCTGGCAGTCATGCATGCCGGAGCTTATGGACGTTCCATGGCTTCTAACTATAATGGAAATCTTTTTCCACCAGAAGTTTTAGTTACTACAGACGACAAGATGCTTGTCATTGGACAACGCCAGAGCTTCGATCATAGTATAGCACTTGAGAATATGAAAATTTAATTTAGGAACAAAGGGGGACTCAGTCCCAGGCTACTTAAAAGCTTGGGACTTTTTTATTTACAAGTTAGTGTGTTTTTGATAAAATAAGGCTGTGATCCGGGGTAGCTCAATGGTAGAGCGCTTGCCTGTTAAGCAAGATGTTGTCGGTTCGAGTCCGACCCCCGGAGTTCCACATTTTCCCACCCTTTTTCGGGTGGGATTTTTGTTGACATTTATGATTTTGTAATATATACTTTATGGAGATGTTGCACCTAAACAATCTAAAAGGAGCTGAGAAAGAAACATGAGAGATTCAATAAGGGAGAAACTGAATGATAGGAAAGGAATAACAACAGTAGAGTGGGCTTTGCTGTTGGTACTGGTAGCTGCATTTGCCGCAGTTATGTGGGGTCCGTCTCCTACGCCTCCTGAAGAGCAAGAAACTTCTCAGACAGCATCTGAGTCGCAATCCGCTCAAGCTCAGGAGCAGATTCAAGAGTCTCTCGTCGAGAAAATCAAGAATGCATCACCTGAAGAGCGTCCGAAGTTGATGGTTGGGGCATCAGAACATAATCTTCATATGGCTGGAATGGATTCACACGGAAGTTCCCTGAGTGGTATAAGTGGTCCTTGGTCTGACGATGAAGGAAATCTTTACTTTTTCAGGTTTGATCCCAGAGGGACAGTTACTCAGGCTTGGGGACCAATTCTCCCATCTGCATCATCAAAACCTGAACCCGAAGGAGGCTAAATAGTGATAACATACTATCCAAAGAAGATGGCTGAAGCTCTTTGTAATATTATAGATTGGTATCGTCGAGATTCTGAAAAACAATTTGCTATCAAGATGGTTCTTTTTGTAGCTTTGTTAATTATGATATCGATTTATGATATCTGTCTCATTTCACCAAACAATATCCCTTAACCTTTACTCCTACAGAGGTGGCTAACCTCACCAGAACCAAAATTACTTAGTCACCTCTTTTTTATTTCAATAAGTCAAACAGGTTCTAATAATTCCTTCATTTTCGGTATAATAACCTCAGGACAACCCAATACTTTATTCCAATTTAAAGTTCTAAACGCGTCCGCTAGGGGGAGTTTCGTGCCTAAGTCCTACCTTTTCAGGTGGGATTTTTGATTGATTTTTTTAGTTTCTTAATATATACTTTAGAAACGTAGCACCTATACAATCTAAAAGGAGACGAAAGATGGGCTACTATCCTAATAGTATTGCACGGCTCAGAGAAATTATAAAAAAGCATTTTCCTAATGCAACAGCCAAAGAAGGATTGGATGATTTACCATCCCATTTGTTGTGGATGCTGCAAGAAATAGCAGGAATGAAAGTAAACCCCAAAGGAAATTCTCGGAAAGCTGGTCGCTGGATTGGTTATGTGATCGGTCGATTAGAATCACCGGAGCTTTTGACCAATGAAGAATCTCGGAATATGGTTAGACAAGATGTTCAGAATGGATACGACCGCGACTAATACTCCAAAAGGAGGCGATGAGATATGCCAGGACTAAGAGCAGTTTTAAATGGTAGACCTGGGGAATATGAATGTTTGGCATGTGATGCAATGCCTACAGAAGAATCGGTTGAAACATACATATGCCATATGTGTGGTTCTAGTCTATATTTTTGGCCTGATGTTGAAACAACTACCTATGGTGTAACGGTAAGATTTGATCCTCAATCAGGACAATTCAGATCAAAAGTTGAAAAAAGTATAATCCTTCAAGCTTGAAGGGCACCAAATCCAAAGGAGGCGGTGGTCTGGCTTATTTTGCTGTTGCAATGATTTTTTTCGCAAAAGCCAAAAGTATAGGTTAAAACTGATTATGCTCGGGCAACATCTTGCTTATGGGAGCTTACCCAATTGGCCGTAATTGGCCGTTGTGGCGAGGTAAGCCAGGTTCGATTCCTGGAGGATGGGCTGGAAAGGGATTTTCTGAAAAGCAAAGGATAGGTGGGAGGCTACGAAGTTCTGTCTCTGGGCAGAATGGAGCCGTCCATGGAATACCACCCTCGCAAGTTAATCTCTTTCAGCTGCCCGAGTTCCCTTGTAAATCGTTACCAACACATCACAAAGGAGGTGAATAAGAGATGAAAGGAAAGCTCAAAATCAGAAATCCAGTGTTGAGGTGGTTTGCCGGATTAGGGGTTCTGATAGCATGGGTTGTTCCTGTATTTGTAGCGGTGTATTGGATTGGCAGACTGGCCATGTCCCTTTGGGCGAAGACAGGGATGGTGTTATTCCCCATGTCTAGCCTTGACTACATTGTCCTTGGTATTTTTTCGCTGTTTGCCCTTGGGGCGGTAGTCGCCACTTTTTACACAGTCAAGGCGACAGGCGATGAGTATTTCGACCAATCGGCGAAAAGCCAAATCGATCCCCAGCCAGCTGCAAGCTAAAACAACTAATTTTTTCAGGCCCGAGGCGTGCCTGAATCCGCCAGCCGGCGGACAAAACGCCTCTTTTTTTTATTTCAATAAGTCAAACAGGTTCTAATAATTCCTTCATTTTCGGCAAAACAACCTCAGGACAACCTAATACTTTATTCCAATCCAAAGTTCTAAACGCGTCCGCTAAGCGGAGTTCCACATTTTCCCACTCAACAGGTGGGATTTTTAACTTGCAAAAATCAATCTGAATAATATAATGGAATTAGATAAATAATCCACCAATCAATAAACCATACATGGAGGGGTGGTGCCTTTTAGATATCATACAGGAATAATCTTACTACTATTAATAGCCCTATTCTATGGTATTAGAAATACCTGGTTCAAGAAAACATGGGCCAGAATTTTCTTTACTCTCTTAGCCTTTATCTTTCTCTTTATTGGAACATATCTTTATATTAACCAATACTCTCAAACTCAAAAAACAAAAGCAGCAGCTGATACTTGTTGGTGGGTTAATGATGCTGTAGATGGTAATTGGAACAATGCTACCAACTGGGCTAACTCTGAAGGAGGAGTAGGTGGTACTTGTGATGGTGGAGTAGTCCCAGGTGCAGATGATAATGCCTATTTTTCTAATACTTCCAGCCCAGACAACAGCACTTTATCAGGCAATGCTGACTGCCTAAATCTTTATACTGACAACGCCGACCACGGTGGGACGGATGATTATACGGGTACACTTGATGCTGCGACCTTTGATATGGATGTTGCAGGTAATATGTATTTTAAGTCGGGGTCACTGGATTTAGGTTCAGGCACTTGGACGGTTCCAGGCAACTGGAATACGAATGGAGTTGATTTTATATATACAGCTGGATCTACTGTTGTGATGGCCGGAACAATCAAAACTATACGGACGGGCTACGGTGAAAATTTTTACAATCTAACTTACTCTGGTTCAACAGCTCTCTACTCCGCCAATTATCATTATATCGACCATACTCTTACCGTTTCGGGCACAGTGACTCTCCCTTCCGGTTCGATAAGGCTATCAAATGGTTCGACCTCTGATTTTACAGGAGGCACAGTAGGAGGAGGTAGTGGTAGCATATATGTATACGGTACGGCAATACTTAGTGCTGCAGGTACTATATCGACGAGTGTCTCATTTATTTCAACAGACGCTGATTCTTCGATGCCTGCACGTACCTATGGACGTGGTGTTGTGGTAAATTCTGATTCTGGTACTCCTCGTACACTCCAAATGGCTGAGGGTATTATCAATATTTCTGGAAATCTGTCGGTTAGAGCCCATAATACAGCTAACATGACCCTTGACGGAGCCACCAATGACCCAACAGTCAATATCGCAGGATATATTGTTTATGATGGTTATGGCGGAGGCACCGAAATCATCCAGGCGGGTGATGGTACCTGGACAGTAGCCGATGATATTACCATAAATCAAGGTACTTTAATAGCAGATGGCTCCACCTTTGTTTTAAATGGTTCAGCAGAATCTCCAAGATTATACTCAGGTCCTAACTCATTTAATAATCTTACTATTAAAAACACTAACGTTAATGGGACAAGACTATTAGACACTTTAACTGTTGCTGGAAACTTAACTGTTCAAGCAGATGGAGATTCGGCTGTTACTTTTAATAATTCTTATAATAAAGCAGTTAATGTGACAGGGAATTTAGTTACTGCTGGGGCAGGAAGTGGGGCTAAAAATATCAAGATGGGAACAAGCACTTGGACTGTGGGAGGTGATGTCAACTTTACAGATGGTACTATTACTGATGGTACCTCCACCTTGGTGATGGACGGCACTGGCACCAAAACTCTAACCACCAATAACCAAACTCTATACAACTTTACACCAACAAATACAACGGGTTCTAACCAAACAGTTGCAGTATCTGGAACTTTAAATATCGCAAATGACTTAAATATTGCAGCTTCAGCTGTTGGCAATAAAACCTTAGACGCAGCAACCAACAATCCTGATGTGAATATCATTGGAGATTTAGACTTTACAGGAGTTGGCGTTGGCACAGAGTCAATCTCAATGGGTTCTGGCACGTGGACAGTAGATGGTGATGTTAATTTCACAAATGGTACTATCACAGCAGGAAATTCCACTCTTGATTTATCAGGTACCGCTGACCAAAGTTTAACTTCAGCTGGTCAAACATTATATAATCTAACAGTTTCTAACCCTTCAGCATTAAGCACCTTCATTGTTGGTGATACCGCAGCTACTACTTTTACAGCAATAACTCCCAGTTCTAGGTTAGTCTTTACCGCCGGAGCCACCTATACTTTTACTAATATCAACATCAATGGACAAGTTGTAGGTACTAGAATAGTCTTAGTCGGCTCTACCCCAGGTAATGCTTGGAACTTAATAGTCTCTGGCTCCCAATCTGTCTCTTATGTTGATGTCTCAGACTCTGATGCTTCAGGAGGTAACCAAATTGATGCTTCAGATGGAACTAATCTAAACTCAGGTGGTAATCCTAACTGGCTCTTTGTCTCAGGTAATGGTGATAATGGTGATATCTATGAAGGAGATCTCCCTGGTCAACTCCCTGAAACTGGTAGAACCTTATTAGCTCTCCTGGGCTTAGCCCTTATTCCAATTTTATCTTTATGGCATTTTATGATTCATCGCAAGAAAAGAATTTAAAGAAATTCCAATATAATTATCCACCAAACAGGTTCTAACAGCGTCCACGACGCGGAGTTCGTGATTTTCTCACTTAAACAGGTGGGATTTTTGATTTTATGGTAAAATAATATAAAGGAGATAATTAATTATGATAGTTCAAATATACGAGGTTAGCAATCCAACTGAAGCAGAAGTATTAGCCAAGTCAGGAGTAGACCATATAGGAGTATTAGTTGGTAAAGGAGACTACCCCCGGGAATTAAATAATAAGCAAGCTCAGGAAATATTTAAAATCCTGCCAAAGGAGACCAAGAAAGTCGCATTATCTTTATCAAAAAATTTAAATGATATATATAAAATAATTGAAGAAACTAAACCAGATATTTTACACCTTGGCACTATGTCAGAGAATATCTCCTCTGATGATGTTCTAAAAATTAAAGAAAAATACCCTAACTTGGAAGTTATGAGGACTATTCCTGTAACTGATAAAAGTAGTATAGAATTAGCGAAACAATATGACAATATTGCCGATTCTTTATTATTAGATAGCTATGAAGCAAAAGATAAACAACTTGGAGCAACTGGTCAAGTCCATGATTGGAGTATTAGCCAGCAAATTGTTAATTCAGTGAATATTCCCGTAATTTTAGCAGGTGGATTAGGGCCAAATAATGTAGCTGAGGCCATTAAAAAAGTTAAACCAGCAGGAGTAGACTCAAAAACAAAAACTGACAAGAAAGGAACTCACCAAAAAGATATCAACAAAGTCAAAAAGTTTATTGAAATTGCCAAGTCATATTAACAAAACAGGTTCTGACAGCGTCCACGACTCGGAGTTTCGTGCCTAAATTCTACCTTTTCAGGTGGGATTTTTGTTGACTTTTTTAGTTTAAAAGAATATAATTTATTAAGGTTTAATAATTAGCACATTACCAAAATAACCATTGCAAAGGAGTGAGTTGAATGCCACCAGATGAATTAGCAGCCAATATATTGATAGTGGTTATTCTTTCGGGAGTTTTTCTTTTTGTTTCAATTGCTTTAATAGTAGGAATCTCTAAGACTTCCTCGAAGATAGCAAAAGTTCTGTGTCTTATGGGTTCAATCTATTGTTTAGTGTTTGCGACATTAATAATCCCTGGTCCTATTTTCCAATATTTCTTTATTCCTGTACCTACAATTAGATATATCGCAGCGGGAGGTTTTGTTTGGATGATACCATTGCTGATATTTTTTAGGACAAGGGATGACCCCTTTTCTTCAGTTAATTTTCACTATCAACAACACCCCAAAGGAGGCGATGAGTAGATGACCGCTCAGAAACGTTTTATTATTGTAGCATTGGTAGGTTTGATAATCTTTTTCGCCTTTGGATATTTTATTGTGCTTTCGGGTCTTGCCCAATACAGAGTGGCTGTAGTTTTAGTAATGGCACTTTATGCCATACTGGGCTCAATATGGGTCGGGGGTGTACTTAAGGATACTGAAAGATTTGAAAAAGAAATACTTTTAGCTGCAGCTTTTAGCCTCTTTGCTGTAATTAGTGCATTTGTAGGTGCTTTCTTTAGACACTTATAATAGTTCATATCCCGTTCGCTTCTAGCAGCCGTTACTCGGCAATTACATTATTGCCAGTAGCGGCTCTTTTTTATAATAGAGGTTCTAACACCGTCCACGACTCGGAGTTTCGTGCCTAAGTCCTACCCTTTCAGGTGGAATTTTTGTTGACTTTTTGATTTTTTTACTTGACATGATTTTTAGACTATAGTATAATAGAAAAACTCGTTCCTTAAAAACACTTACGAACGGCTAAAAGTTTACTTTTTCAAGGCGGATTTTTAGCCGTTCGTAAATATGCCAAAGGAGGCAAAGATAATGTATTATGAAATGTATAATTACGGGCCGAGGGATATGCGGAGACAAAATAGGTCATATGACTATAATCGTCCGCAATACAAAGGAAATGAGTTGTTAGGAATCTGGATTCCTTGGATGCTGTTTATCCTTTTTGTGGGAGCGCAGATTCCATGGAAAACGTTCAAGGAGCGCTCCAAAGAAGCCGCCAAACAACAAACCCAGATAATTCAAGACTTTACCATGCAAAGACAACACGAATTAACAAGTATGCTCGCTGCAAAATTCGAACGGGCGAAGCAGCTCGGTAAGACCTATACGCCGCAAATATATGCAAACGATTGTTTTGAATTAAGAAAACTCTCCTATGAGGTGCCTATTGATTTCGAGGAAATAATTAATCATCGCATCAAGGCACTACACTCTCTTTGCCTTGAACATTATCAGCCACACGTTATTGGACGGGCAGTCACTATGAAAAATGGAGAAAATCCATTAATTGGCAAAGAGGTGGCAATAGCCGGATTACGTTGGTTAGGCAAAGAGTATTTTCTCTTTATTCCGATGGCTTTGCTGATCATTCTGTTCAAATTAGCAGGATTGGCTCAAAAGTCTTCTTCTGGTCGTGAAGAGTTCATTGGCGAATTAATCTATAATTGGAAGTCAGTTGGTCTGGCTACGATTTTTTGGCCGGCAGGACTCTTGTTCTACCCTGAAGGCTTGGAAGCTCTTTGGAATGAAAGAGACAGTCGGGTTCGAAGAGCTGAATGGCAAAAAGGTGAGCAACAAGGAGATCCTTTGTGGACTCGTGGCTTGCTGTCAGAAGCCGAAAGGCAAACAATTCGCGCTGAGGTCCTAACACCAGTTGAAGCAGTAGAGGCCTGGATTGGGTTTGTGGTTAGTCTTTTCCGCTTGGAGCCCGTAACTTGGAAGAGACCAGTATGGTCATTACAACGGATGGGTGCTACTGGGTTTATGATCATAGCTGGCGCGGTAATGATCATGGCTGGTGATATGGGAATTGCCCGAGCAGATAGCTTTACAGTAATTCACACAATTAAACCAGATGGCGGTAGACCTACAACTTGCTTACGATATGTGTGGGCTGGAGAAGGTGGCAAAACAGGTCAGCTAAATGCCGATGATGATGCTGGCTGGTTACGACTTTCGTTTGGTCGTAAAACTGCTCCAGGGCAAACATTACTATTGGAAACCCAAGGCCCAATTAAGGATGGCTGGGAGCCGGCTGATGTCCGTCTAAAATGGTCTGACTTCGAAGGTCGTGACGGAACACCAGATCAGTTCTTGCTTATTTCCCCCAGATATAACTGGCAGGGAGAAGGATTACAAGCCTTCCTTCTGGGTAACTGGACCTGGCCATGGGAAGACATGCGTATTGGCATTAGCCTCTCGAATTTTCTCGCTCACAACAAAAAACCCTGCTGTAAAGCAGGACCTGTGGTCAAGCGACAAATAGGAAATCTCGCCACAACTGTCTATTGGTACTTACCAGTGAGCGGTGCAGTGAGTCAAGAAATTCAACTTTGGGCAACAGTCCTAGTGAAATAAAAGTCCAAAGAAAAATTAAGCAAAGGAGACAAAGCTCGAGAGCCGGGTTTATCTTCTCCGACTAGGAGGATATAAGCTCGGCTTTTTTATTTCAGGTGGGATTTTTGTTGACTTTTTTAGTTTCATAATATATACTTTATAGAAAGTTAGCACCTACACAATTCAGAAGGAGGCGGGAAGCGATGAGTGGATACCCAGAGAGTAAAATAGAAGCTTTGAAGAAGTTTATTGCAGCTTCGGAAGATGCTTCAGAGCTCTGTAAAAAGGTTGTTCTGTGGCTGATTGAACAGTCAGATGGTCTAACTAAACCCGTCAAAACCAGCACAACCGATAAAAGAATGGGTCAAGATATGGCTTTTGGTGTTCATGATATGGACAGCTCACTCTGTTCAACCCATCTTAGCAACTATTTGAAACAGGAAGGAATTAAAGCATATTTCACATCTTGTAGCACTAAAAAAGGTTGGCATGTAATAATTTGTCCAGACTGGCCTTTTTCGTTTTCCGAAGCAGAAGAAATACTATTTGATTTGGAAGCCATCAATGCTGTTGTTTTACCTTCTTAAAGGAGGCAATGAGAGATGGCTAATCCTAAACCAATACTTCAAGAACCAGCAGGACCTAGCAAGATTCCAGATTCTTCATTTAGTTGGAATAATTTGAGCCTAGGTATCCAAGATGCATTGTGTGAAGTTTGTGGAACATCCTGGGAGGGAAAAACTCCAACTGTTAGTAGGTTTTTAGGAATGCAACTCGTTGAACCCTGTTGTGGAGCTTTAATAGACCAATTATACCAAGAATTTAGAGAAAAGTTTGTCCTCCAATATCTTAAAGATTTTGCGGAAGACCCAACCAATCCTGAGTTTCATATATTTAGACAAGCATTGTTGGAGTCATTAATGGATGCAAAACATAGAACTGATGAAGTTCGGGCGGAAGTAAGCTCGGCTATTACTGAACTAAAATCAACATAAGATAAAAAGTCGGCCATAGCGTCAGTTTCTTAAGCCGTTACTCGGCAATTATACATTGTAACAGAGTAGCGGCTCTTTTTTTATCAAACAGGTTCTAATAATTCTTTCATTTTCGGTATAACAACCTCAGGACAACCCAATACTTTATTCCAGTTCAAAGTTCTAAACGCGTCCGCTAAGCGGAGTTCCACATTTTCCCACCCAACAGGTGGGATTTTTGTTGACTTTAATGTGATTATCTAATATACTAATTTAAGTTTTGGCTTAGACCATTGTATCTACTATTTCTAACAAAGGGGGTGAAGACTGTGTCGAAGGCTATAGTAACGGTTGGACCTCGTGATGCGGGGAAGTCAAGCATGTGTAGGCAGATAGTACATGAACAACCCGATATTTTATATATCAGCCGTGATGAAATTCTTATAGAACTTTTTGGAAGCACAATACTTAGTGCATACGACGGTGGTCATTTTTACGCTATGGAAGTAATGTGGGAAAGAATTTCTCAAGCATTAGGAATCGAGGAAAATCATATTATTTTACTTGACTGCTGGAATGGTTATCCTGAAGACAGGAAAGCACTCGTGGAAGGACTGCATGAGCTCGGTATAGAGACCATAATTGCTTGGTACTTTATTACTCCACTCCATGTGTGCTTGCAATGGTTTAGACAAAATAAGGATTCGAACGATTATCGTTCAGAAGAAGCATTTACAAGTGACTTTTTGCTATATCATAGTTTAGCAACCGACATAAGGCGATATACGCAGAACGATGAGAGTGATGATTGGTGGAACAATGTTCACTCACCCAATAGCTCCTTCGACGCAGTTATAAGAATTAACCCTTTACAACTAACCCTCCCTGGAATAAAGATAATCATCTGAATAATTATTATAATTCAAGTCCAAGGTAGTGTCTCAATATTATACAAAATATTTAGGCATTGCCTCTTTTTTTATTTCAAATAATTTCCAACTCAGGAATCTCAACATAATCCATATTATTTATTAAATAGGTTCTAACAGCTGTGACTCGACGACGCGGAGTTCCTCATTTTTCCACCTTTTCAGGTGGGATTTTTTGGTTTTGTGATATAATACAAATATGAGAAATAAAGTATTATTTTATGTAATTTTAGCGGTTATTCTGTTGGCTATTATTGGTATTGGTTTTCTTATTTGGAATCAATATATTATTAAAACCCCTATCCAAGCATCCAAGGAGTTACCTTTTGAAACAATAGAAATAGGAAGTTATGGCAAAGAGAAGCAAAGGAAAGATTATACAATAACCAATCAACATGACTGGCAGGATTTATGGGATAAAATTTATTCTACCAGGTCTCCTAAACCCTCTTTACCCAAGATAGATTTTACTCAAAGTATAATTATAGGTGTGTTTTTAGGACAACGCAACACAGGTGGATATAGTATTGAGATTACCAAGGTGCTTGAAACTGAAAAAAATATTGAGGTTTTAGTTGAAGAGACATCTCCAGGGGAAGGATGTATGGTTTCAATGGCTCTTACATATCCAATGCATATTATTAAAATTCAAAAAGTAGATAAAGAGATTGAATTTAAGCCAGAAAAAATTAAAGGTGAAAGTTGCTTTTAAAGTAAAATTATTTTTTTCTTAACCCCTCTCCAATACCCAAAATCTCCAATCAGAGTTCGTATAACGGACGGTCGGGGGAATTCCTCATTTTCCCACCTCAACAGGTGGGATTTTTGTTGACTTTTTTGATTTCATGATATATACTTTATAGAAAGTTAGTACCTATACAATTCAGAAGGAGGTTTTGTCGAATGCCGACGACCAAAAGCAATAAACGCGTTGTCGCTGACAGAACTTTAGGTAAACTGCTGCGAAGATTTTGGGAGTTAATAACTCGAGTAAAAAAAGGATCAGTTGATTCTGAAAGAGCTTTGGTAATGATGCAGTATGCAATTGAAGGGGTACCAGAGTCACACGAAAGCGAAGGATCAAGCTGGGGTACTTATCTTTTAGAGTCAGAGTGGAGTTGGGATAATTCTCATCAGGAATTTGCCACCATCAACATCGAAAAGTGTGATGTTGAAGAGCCTTTTGAGTCCATTCTTGTTGCATCAGAGGAAATAAGAGCCAAACTTCTTAAATATTTGACACGAGTTTTTGATGCACAGGTTCCAAGTCATGGTTCCCATAATATGCTTAGATTGTACCGGGTTGTTAATCGAAGATGTTTCGGATACAATCCATCTGATCATGTTTGGCATACATACGGACCAACAGGACATGACGATACTACGAAGACTCGACACATTATTGAATATCATTTCTTCTTGAAACCAATCTGTGATTTTGACGCAGATGGTAATCCGATTCCATGTCAGTTTGGAGAGAATTAATAGTCTAAGCACGTCGTTGCTCGGCAGTCACTATACTTGGATGATACTAGTGGCCTAATGCCTCACGACACTTCGCCCAGCGGGGCAAACAACTTTACAGTTGCAGCCCCGCTTTTTTTTATCAAACAGGTTCTAACAGCGTCCACGACTCGGAGTTTCGTGCCTAAATCCTACCTTTTCAGGTGGGATTTTTTGATTATTTATGTTATAATCTGCTTAAATCAAGGAGGAACGTACCTTGATAATTTTTATTCTGACTTAGGAGGTGGAAAATGTGTCAGAGGGAATACAGCTAAACAGAGAGGATTTTGAGGCAGAAGTTAAACAAATAATGCCTCAAGAGCAAATTTCTTTTGTTCTTGCCGTCTATAGAATAGTGGATGAATGGACAGCCCGAGCGATTGAGGGGGGGCAGATTCAATTAGCCTGCCGAAGGGGTTGTAGTTTCTGCTGTCATCAATTAGTGACCTGCACTAACATTGAGTGGAGAGAGATAAGAAAGTTTCTCAAATCAATTAAGAAGAGACGCTATAGTCTAGATAATAGGTTAAGAAGGGCGCGGTTAGAATGGCGGGAATATTTTAGAAACAATCAAGATTTACTCCGATCAAATCCAATGAAACCTCATGATGATTGGCAGGGCAAACCTTGCCCATTTCTTAATCAAGAAGGATTGTGTGATATTTATCCAGTTAGGTCAATAGACTGCCGTACACTTAGCAGTACAGAAACCTGCACTAATTGGAAAAAGCAAGAAGGCTCTAAACGTTTCAGGTTTGAGTGGGAGCTCTGGGCTAATAATTTAATTCTAGA
>SDBU01006129.1_pt1 | contig 14213 bp, 17 predicted proteins | sample 2277071 | NCBI WGS metagenome assembly SDBU01 (sample SAMN10397929, study PRJNA504765) | marine sediment metagenome | isolation source: marine sediment core GS08_GC12, 126 cmbsf | place: Arctic Ocean: Gakkel Ridge, Loki's castle | collected 2008
CCTAACCCCTCCATAGCATGTTCGTAGACATGTGCCACCAATGAAGGTTAGTTCCGTCATTAGGTTACCCTGTCTTAATATACGCAGGATATCATGATGCAAGAGTTCTTTCTCAACGGCAATTCGGAGAGGAGATAAATCCGGCTGATTCTTCAGAGCTTCTGTGACGAGGGTATCAAATAAGTTCATTTGCTAGTTCCCGATCAATTAAATCACAACTACGGCGCGTTGCTTTCATATCTCTCAATGCAAGAGAAATGCTTGCTCTCCATAGGCCACAACGATGATCATAGGTCAATAGATCTGTTAAATCTGATGGTCTTTGGTTGGTGTGCACAAACTCAATCATCCCATACTTTCCGCAAGAAACCTTATAGCTGCGCCTAGAAGACATAAGCGTAATCCAATTTAAGGGGACTTGCGAGATCACCCCAGCATCGCTTAATACGGTCTCTAAGCTAATATAATTAAATGTAGCAGCTCTGAGAATGGCTGCCGCATGATAAAGCAATAATCCATCCTGCGGTTGAGCTTTAGGATAAAAATAAAGTCCTCGGCAAAGGCGAACTAACAGACCCATAGTGACAGCACGGCTCAATAAAGTCTTAAAGGCCCCGTCTGAAAGCTTGGGCAACAAAGAGCGCAAATCGTTAGAAATGAAAAGATAGTGCCTGTCATCAGCATTTTCTCCAAGCCACTTACTTAAACATTTGATAGGCTGCATGATTTGACTATACACTAAGTTACACTTACTGTAACCTTTTGTGTAGTTGTGAGTCAAGGAGAGAATTTAAAAAACGCCTTAATGACTGAGGGATGGTTCGACATACCTGCACAAAAGGTTACAGCAAGTGTAACTTAGTGTGCAGTTGTGCCAAGTCACTAATGCACTTCCGATAAGAAAGGGGGTCAAAAGGCCCTGGGGGCAGCCCAGATCCCAATTTAATTATTACCAATATTCAGGATTTGTGCTGAATATCGTAGCATTTGCAATACTAAAAAAATAAAGGCATCCTTCTTTCAAAAAAACACTAGAAAAAATGCGTCTCCTTGAGCACAATACAGGCTTGTGCAACGAGACAGTAGACAATGCAAAGAGTTCTTGCCATTTTGCTCCTAGTTTTAGCTTCCCTCTCTCTCAATGGGGAGATTCGAGCCATTGTTTTCGATAATGGTGGGGTTGTCGCTCGTTATGACCAGCGCTCCTCTTTTGCCTTTGTCGCCCGCTCGCTCGGCATTCCTCTCGAGGTTGTAGAGACCTGTCTGCCGGAAGAATTTTATCGAGGGGTAGAGTATGGGCAAATCGACGAAAAGCTCTTTTGGAGCCACTTTGCGGATCAATATGGGGGGGCGCTCCCCGATGATTGGGTTCCAACATGGACAGGCTTTAACTTGGGAAATATTAGTCGGAATCATGAGGTCCTAGAACTGGTCTGTGAATTAAAAAAGGAGGGATATCAGACAGTGATGTTCTCCAATGTCTCACCCTATTCGGCGAGCATCTATCGCCAGTCGGGACTTTATGACTACTTTTCTCCGTCGGTGCTCTCTTGCGAGATTGGGGTCAAGAAGCCCTGTCGAAGGGCCTATGAAATTCTCCTCGAGCGGCTCGATCTACCAGCGGATGAGGTGATCTTTATCGATGATAAATGGGCCAATGTTGAGGCAGCGCGCAAGCTAGGTATTGATACCATTCAATTTCACAACATTGATCAGCTGCGAGAAGAACTGAGTAGGCGGAATATTATATCTGCATTAAGTTTTTCATTTCGTTGATCTTTCCCTGGACAAAGAGACGCAAATTGCGGCGCAAGAGGCGAAATGCGGTGTGCTCTTCTGAGGGCGGACAGCTCGATATCGAAGGGGTCAGAATGCCATTAGGTATATTCCAAAGGGGAGAGGTCTTGGAGGGAGGAGGATGGCGGAAGCTGTCGAGCAATATCCCTCGAAACTTTCCACTCTGAGCCTCTTTGGCCAAAGCCTGTTCATCCACCGTATCTGCAGATCCCACAACGATGAAGATAGAGTCATTCTGCATCAGCTTAAACTCCTCCTCGCCAAAGATCGTCTCTGCTGTAGCCCGCTTGGGAAGAGCTACGACTACCACATGGGCTGCAGGAAGCAGGGCATTGAGAGTCTCAAGAGAAAAGGTCTTGTGGCAATAGGGATGAAAGGACTGCTGCCGACGGACGCCCCAGGTCTTCATGCCGAAGACATTGGCCCTCTCCACGATCGCACTTCCGACTTCACCAAGACCTACTTGAAGAAGCGTTTTGTCCTTCAGCGTCCACATTGTCTCTTTGAGAGGCCACTGCCAGAACTCTTCAGGTTCCCGAACAACCTGAGTCCAGTGAAAAAATTGCTTGGCAAAAGCTAAAACAGTACCAATAACAAACTCTGCAATTTGGGGAACATTCTGTCCTTTAGTCAGGCTGACAATAATATTGCCTTGATGTGTGATCTCCTCCATACAGAGTCCGTCTGTGTCTGCATTATGTGAGTGGATCCAGCGTAGCCGGGTGGTCGCGAGAGCGAGTTGTTCTTCGGTGAGCTGATTGCCATAGAGGATTTCGACCTCTCTCCACTGGTTCTCATGACATTCAAAAAGAAGGTCATAGTGAGGAAATTCTTGTCGAATCGCCTCTATTTCACCGGGTTCAAGGGATTCTTGTAAAAAAATTGCTGGCATTTCTCCTCACTATACCTCATCTTTACTTTTCATTGTTGACTCTGTTGCTTGCTCCGACTATAATCCCCTCAAATTCGAGACTTTAACTATGACAAAATACGCTATTATCAAGACCGGTGGTAAACAATATAAGGTCGAAACCGGCAATATTATCGATGTGGAGCTACTCGAGGGTCTCGAAAAAGGCCCTATCGAGTTCAAAGAAGTACTCTTATTCTCTGATGGATCCAAAGTTACGATTGGAACACCAACGGTTGCAAAGGCTGTCGTTTCAGGAGAGATTGTTGACCAGGTTCGGGGGCCTAAAGTGATTGCTTACAAGTATAAGCGACGCAAAAACTACCACCGGAAGGTAGGTCATCGCCAGAATTATCTAAGAGTAAAAATTACAGGTCTGAACTATGGCACATAAGAAAGGGCAAGGGGCCTCAAGAAACGGACGCGATTCCCACTCCCAGCGACTCGGTGTAAAAGTCGGCGGTGGAGAGATAGTTAGAGCAGGTAATATTTTGGTGCGGCAGCGCGGTACCAAATGGCATCCTGCCAAAAACGTCGGCAAAGGCTGTGACGACACTCTCTTCTCACTCATCGACGGCAAGGTAGTCTTTCGCAAGTCCAAACGGACTTACGTCTCCGTAATACCCGTCTAGTCTAATGTTTACTGATCGTGTAATTCTGACGCTTAAAGCCGGCAAAGGTGGCAATGGCATCGTGTGTTGGCGTCGAGAGAAGTATATTCCCAAAGGCGGTCCCTATGGCGGCAATGGCGGGAAAGGCGGATCGATCATCTTGGAAGTCGACCAGCAGATCCCTTCTCTGGAATCATTTCGTAATACTCGCACACGCAAAGCTGAAAACGGCGTTCAAGGCGGTCCAAATAATCGACAAGGTCGCCATGGTCGTGATCTGATTCTAAAAATCCCATGCGGAACTCTGGTTAAAGAGGTCGCGACGGGAATGATTATCCACGACTTTACCGAAGACAAAGAGAAGAAAGTCCTCTGCCGTGGGGGACGAGGCGGCAATGGGAACTCCTATTTCAAAAGTCCTACCAACCGCGCTCCCAATACCGCGACTCCTGGGAGGATGGGTGAGGGGCTTGAGGTCGAGCTGGAACTCAAGCTGATCGCCGATGTGGGCTTGGTCGGCTTTCCCAATGCAGGTAAATCGACTCTCATCTCAAGTGCCACCGATATCAAAGTCAAAATGGCTCCCTATCCCTTTACCACTCTAAGGCCCAATCTCGGCTATCTTATTGAAGAAGATGGTGAACGCATTCTCTTTGCAGATATCCCAGGCATCATCGCAGGAGCCCACAAAAATAAAGGGTTAGGGCTCGAGTTCTTACGCCATATTGAGCGAACGAAAATTCTGCTTTTCGTAATCGATGCATTTGCCCTTGATGGAAGAGATCCTGTGGAGGATTTTGCCGTTCTTCAAAGCGAGCTCAAAGCCTATAACCCCGAACTTCTAGAAAAGCCCTTTTTGGTTGCTCTCAATAAGATCGACTGTGAAGAGGCTCAGGAGAATATCCGTCGGTTCCACGAACGATTTGACGTGGACACCGTAGAGATTTCAGCATTGACCGGTCAAGGAATCGATGAGCTGATCGGCTTCTTGAAATGTGCTCTGAATAAAATAAAAAAGAGTCAGATAGATATCCCGGACTCTTTTCTCTTGCAATCGACAGTTTAAAAAACTCAACACTCATGGCTCTTGGAGCTAAAGTATTGAAGACTTTCGTAGAACTTTTGCGAATGTGAAGAAAGTTTGCGAGACCTTTAATAAAATTCCTGTTGTTTAACAAAACTTCATCTTAGTCAAGGAATCGCCGATCTGACCGGCTTCTTGAAACGTAAACTCAGCAAATAGATAAATCCCGCGAAGAGCGCGATCGTGGATCCTGCAGGCCAATCTAGGCGGTAGGAGAGCGCTAATCCACCCAAAGAGAAAGCCATATTGAGCAAGATAGATATGACCATCATTGGGAGTAGACGACGGACGAATGAGCCCGCAATAGATGGGGGCAGCGCTAGCATGCTCAGCACAAGAATAATCCCCACGGTATTGATCAATAGGACGATAGTCAGAGCTATGAGTATCAAAAGCAGGAGATAGAACCTTCCCACAGCTACTCCCTGTAGCGCAGCCTGCTTCTCGTCAAAGCAGATCGCCAATAATCGCTCATGGAAGAGATAGACGGTGATGATGATGACCAGATTTAATATCCCCAGAACCATCAGATCGGTCCAGCCCACCCAGAGAATATTGCCCAAGAGAAAGTGCATGAGCTCAACATTGTATCCCGGAATTTGTGAGACAAAGATCACACCCAAAGCCATGCCCACCGACCAGATCATCGCAATGATCGCATCTTCCCGCTCCCGATAGCGTAGGTGGACCCATCCAATGAGCAACGCCGAAATAATCGCAGCTACGATAGCTCCATAGATCGGCGAGAGCCAGCTCCATCCATAGCTTTTCTGAAGCCAGAGCGCACAGCCCAGACCACTGAGGACAGAGTGGGCAATACTTCCACTGATCGACACGATTCTTCGTGTCACCACATACGAGCCGATAATTCCACTAGCGATAGAAGCGCCCAAAGCGGCGAAGATAGCCATTTGAAGCACAGGACTTGCAAAAACTGCATCGATGAAGCTCACTGGTTACCCCCATTTTTTAGTGGGGAGTGGTAAAGCCCCACCGCAAAATGTTCACAAACCTCTTGGCTCGACATCGTAGTCATCTCTCTCTGAATGCAGAAAATCCTTCCCACATAGTGACTCACTGCTCTTAAATCGTGGGTCACCATCATAATCGTCATCTCCTCTTTGAGCTCTTTCAATATTTTGTAGATCTCTTCTTGAGAAGACATATCAATACTTGAAGTCGGTTCATCTAGCAGTAAGAGCTCCGGCTGACCCGCCAATGCTCGTGCGATAAAGATCCGCTGAGCTTGTCCAGCAGAGAGTTCAGCAAGCGAGGCATTCAGATATTCTCCCATATTTAGTTTTTCCAGAGCATCGATCGCAGCCTTGTGATCTGCCTTCTCATATCTTTCACCCCACGATTTACCCGTCAGCCGTCCCATGAGAACCACTTCCAAAACCGTGATAGGAAAGTGGCGGTCATAGAGAAAATTTTGTGGTACCCAACCGATCTTCTGTCGAGCCTTCTTAGGAGAAGAGCCCAAAACCTCAAGAGAACCATTATCCGGTTTTAGGAAGCTCATCAGAAGGTAGAGCAACGTTGTCTTCCCGCCTCCATTGGGTCCAATAATGCCCACAAACTCGCCCTTCTCGACAGCGAAGGAGACATTTCGGAGCACCCAATTGCTCCCATAGGCAAAAGAGAGATTTTCAGCTAGAATCACACTCATCGTTGGCAGATCGCCTGAGAGAAAGTTTGTAGATTTTCAATCACATTTTCCTCATAGGGATCGATGATCTTCACATCAGCTCCCAGAACATTAGCCACCCTTTTAGCTCCTTTCATATTGTATTGAGGTTGAATGAAGACACGGTCGATCCCTTCTGCCCTAGCTGTTGCCATAAGCAAGCTAATTTGTTTCGGGGTAGGTTCCTTCCCTTCAGCCTCAATCGTCAGCTGCTTCAATCCATAATCCTGACAGAAATAACCAAATGCTCCATGGGAGACCAAGATAGTCTTTTTCTTACACCGTGCGATATCAGCAGCAATCTCTTGATCTAGCCTATCTAGTTCTTCGATCAAGTGAGCGCAGTTGCTCTCAAAAATGGTTTGATTCTCCGGGAAGAGTTCTGAGAGTGTCTCCGTGACTTGACAAGCCTGTTCTTTCAAAAGAGTGGGACTGAGCCAGATATGAGGGTCGCCGCCTTTACTTTGGTCGACCACCACCATTCGATCACCAAGCACTTTCAAGACCTGGATTTCAAATCCCTCACCAATCCGAAACCAAGCCACCCCTTTGCTAGCTTCCATCACCTGCCTCATCGTAGGCTCATAGAAATGGGGACTAGCTCCAGGAGGGACCAATAGATCCACCGTGACATTGAGTCCGCCGATCCTCTCCACCACATACTTCTGTGGAGCCACACTCACGACCACAAGTGGTTTAGCCATAACAAGGGCAGGCAAACATAGAAAAATAAATAGAAAATAGCGTCGCATATGACCAAAGATAATAGTCTTCCCAGCGGATAATATCAACTCTTGAGAATATAGAGTTTTTTAGCTAAACTACCCCCCTTCTTTGGAGGAGTGTCCGAGCGGCCGAAGGAGCACGCTTGGAAAGCGTGTGTGCGCTAATCCCGTACCGTGGGTTCGAATCCCACCTCCTCCGACAACGCAACGAAGTCGAACCCTTGGCCTCATCTAGAAGGGCCAAGGAGTCGATGTTGCTGTATGCCGTGTAGTAAGCTCTTATTTGAATCAACTGGCCATTTTCTACGGCACATTCGCCAGGCGATGCCTCCATCTCAATAGTTCCCAAGAGATCCTTTAATGCCAGGGCTGAGATCTGAGTGTTTTTGCCTAGAGTCTCGTAGAAGTTATCCAGTCTATGCTCGATCCATTCTTTGGGCGGCGCTTTGAAAGCAGTTTTTCGTTGAAATTCCAGTCCCTGCATCTCATCTTTGATTTTCTCGCTCCGGCCTTCGGCATCGGTTATAGCTTCAGAGACTACCTTTGAAAAATGCCCCGCCTTTATGAAGTTTAAGAGATTCTGAAGCTCAGCTTGAACTTTTTCATACTGCTGCTTTTTCTGCTTAAACTCTTCAGGGATCTCATTCGAAGATTTTGCAATCGCCTTTTCAACACTGTCGTAGACATATTTGAGATTTTCGACAGTGAGGAGCTTCTCTTTCAAATGCTGCAGAAGATGCTGCTCTACTTTTTTCCTCGGAATAAGCAGCTTGTTATTGCAAGTTCTTCTTTTTGCATTGTAGCAGCCATAATAGCCCCCGCTTTTGCCGCTGACCTGCACCATTGCCCCGCCACAGCTTTTGCATTTAAGAAGACCTGCCAAAAGGTGATTGGGACTCGTATGGACATAACTCCTAAACGTGCCGCTTGTTTTTTCGGATTTTTTGGTCATGGGCCATGATCCATTAAGCTCTTTCCATCGATTTTGTGCCTTTTCCCACGTATCCTTATCGATGATGATGAGTTCCTCTTTGAAAGACTCGATTTGCTCATGCTTAGCACGAGTGATTTTCTTCATTCTCCCAGAGATGGGATCTCTTACATTCTTGTATTTTCTCCAGATCCATCGTCCTGTGTATTTTTCATTTTTTAAGATACGACTCACAGTGGAAGCGCACCAACCGCCCTTTTGCTTTTTTCTAGTAGGGGTACTGCTTTCATTGAGCTTTCTCACAATCCCATTGATGCTTTTCCCCGCTATGAAATCCTTGTAGATGCTTCTCACGATACAGGCTTCTTCATCTCGAATTTTATGAACCATCCCCTCGTATTTTGGCTGTCCTTTCTTATTGAGTCTTAACTCTCCAACAGGGCAGGATTTGTAGCCATAGACGCTTTCTCCAGTGCTGTAGCCTCTCAGCTTTTGTCCCTCTAGACCTCGCATGGTTTTCTTCCTCAAGTCATCCAGATAGAGCTCATTGATAAGCCCTCTGATATGAATGCCAAGCTTTGAGTTATCGTCATCCGTAACAATTCCATCTGATACGGAGATGATTATAACTTGATGGAAGTCAAACTTATTCACCAAAGTCAGCATCTGGTGATTGCTTCTGGAGAGTCTTGAAAGATCATCGACAGCGACGGCATCGAACTCTTTGTTCTCCATCGCTCTTTCTAGAGCCTGTAGGCCCGGCCTATTGATGATAGACCCCGACATGGCCTCGTCCGTGAATATGTATTTCTCATCGCAAGTGTAATTGTGATTGTCGATGTACTTCTGACAGACCCTGATCTGATCATCGATGCTTTTTTCGCTTTGATTCTCTGACGAGTATCTAGCATAGATAGCGACTCTCATAAAAACTCCTATTCGGAAAAGATTTCGGGATTTGCTTTAGCTGTTTGGATATATTCTTCGACGAGAATAGAGACGAGAGCATCTAGCAGCCTCTTGGCTGCCGGGTTCTCTTTCCAACCGAGGCTAAGGGAAGTTTCCCCTTCGGATAGATTTGATACTGACTCAACTACAGATGCCATAGCTCTTGTCTTTTTGCTCTTGGGGAACTATTATTCCCTTTTTAGGGATCAAATACCCCATCAATGACTAAAATATACCTTCGAAGGTATATTTAATACAAGCAAAAGCTTTCTATGGATGCAAAAAAACTAGGGAAAAAGATCAAGCTAGCCCGAGTTGAAATGGACATGACGCAAGCTGACCTTGCGAAGGCTACAGACCTCATGCAAAAGAGCATCTCCCGCTATGAAACTGGGCAGTCTTTGCCTACTCTTGAGACGCTTGAAAAAATGGCGAAGGTCTTAAAGAAGCCTTTCGGGTATTTTTTGGATAAATAGTGTCGTATTCCAGTTCCTCAATATTTAGTCCTGTCAAGGAAACTACTAAGATTTGCAATTACAACCATGAGTGGAGACCTATTAATTTCCCCTCTTTTCTGGACGAGCTAAAAGGCCTCTTGGCAAATATTAATGAAGCTTGCTTATTCAGAGGACATCGAAAAAGTGAGTGGCTCCTTGATTCAACCTTTGCAAGAAATCTTAAGGTTGAACAAGGTATAGCATTAACTCAAAGATATCCGGATAATCTAATTAATGATGTTTGCCATCAACATGGGTTGGCAAAAAGATGGGTAGATAAAGTTAATAAAATTATCATTTCCCCACAACTAGAGAGTTTTACTTCTCAAGGGATTGATCCTTTTTATGAATATCATCGACATTTGCAACAAAATCCAAAAGATCTTTTACTGAATGACAAATCTCCCCTGGGATCGAATTTTATCGATTTCACTGAAGATTGGAAAGTGGGTTTGTTTTTTGCAAACTCAAAACGAAATTTAAATGATGAAGGCGCCTTATTTATAGTTCGACAAACAGTAATGGGTAAGATTTTACATAGAGGCACCGCACCTTTTCAAGATACTTTCCAAACATTAAAGACGCATCTTGCTGAAAATCCTGATAAAATGTATGGCCATTCACCTTTATGGATTGAACCAGATTTTCAGATTAATAACATGTTAGATCCAAAGCCTAAACGTCAGAAAGCAATATATCTTGCTCAAATGGATCTTAGAATTGATCTGGGTCTTTCATGGGAATTACTTCATGCGAAAACTGACAAGCAGATTTTCGTTAAACTTATTTTGCCTAAAGATACTCATCAAGAAACAGCTAGATTCCTCAATGAAGAAGGAGTAATAGAGAAATATCTTTTCCCAAAAACAATTTTTGACAATCGCGTGAAAACCTTGGCAAAATAAGATGGAAATAAATCAAGGAATGTCAAGGGCCAGGCCTGCAATTCTGCAATTTGCGCTGGAAGAACCTCTGACACATAATCTCTCCCTGTCCACACGATACAGGATCAGACAACGAAATTGGGGCACGATATTCCTCTCAGGCTCGGGGTCATGTTATAATAAAAAGCATCAGTTGAGATGAACAAAATTCAAATTGCAGAATTGCAGGCCCGGCCCCAATGATTGCTGATTCAGATTGTAAGTCTGATCAGCTTTTCATGCATTTGAATTTACCGCTTGAGCATTGCCATAGAGAGGTTGCCATTTCTCCAATCAAGGTAATCTTGCAAAACTTGCGCATGGTCAAAAGCCAGTTCATTCCATGGGATATCCTCTCTCTTCACCACAAAAGCGTTACCCGCATCATCGCCCGCAGATTGACAAATGAAATGAGCGCCCCAAAGATAATTCAGGTTAACCGTCTTTCTGGATCCATCCTTATGAAAGCGTTGAGGCTAGCAACGCTTTTCTGACGGATGATGAGAGTCTTTCTTCGCTGTCGAGGCTATAGGTAACCTTCTGAAATGCAGGGGTGGGATGATACCAAAAACTCTCATAAGGCTCCCCAAGGTTATCAAATCGGCAGTAGAAATGAGGATAGTTGTAGAATTCATCACCTTCAGTGTCAAAATCCACAATGTTGTCATAGGGAATATTGCCGATTTTGAAGGCATTAATCTTCTCCCACCCTTCTGGAGGGAGATCATTGTAGTCACAGAGAAGCCATTTCCCCGTGATCGGGGCATATAGAACAGTGACTACACTCATATAAAAACTAATACCCCTGAAGTAGGGTCGAAAGTACTCAAGGCGGAACCAGGGGGAAATGGAAGTCGCGGCATCCTCTAGATCGGGATAAAGATCTCGATTTACATCATGAATAATTACCTTATTTGAGGAATCCTTCATTGCAGGGAGTAGAGCTGTAGAGACCTTCTTTTTCATGGAGAGACGGTGCTTGACCCGCGCCACATTGGTGGACCGCCGGTTAAGAAGAGATATACCAAAAAATACGTATAGTATATCTGGGTGCCTTGCATACAGATCAGCCTCTAAATATGCAGCAGACAGTATCGATGACTTTTGAAATCCAATTTTGCTGGCATGCTCTTGAAATGCCTCGCAAGCTTTTATGGAGGGGTTGCACGAGGTCATCAGGATATATTCTTCCGGGAGACTAGAGTTATTACTAATGAAGTCATCTAAAACATCTTTGATTTGCTTCGCAGAAAGGGTTTTGACTCGCTTACATTGAATTACACACTTCTTCAGGCTGCCGTCTTCACTAAATTCACCAATGATATCGATACCCCTATCTTGGCCTTGAGCACCATAATGCAGCAGGTTAGTCCAATCTCGCATGCGATAGGCGATTTGATTGCAGATATCCTCAAAGCGTTCTGGAGATAGGTCATTAAAAGGAAGTCTTGCATATGTTCTAGTAACGGTCATAAATTTTACGCATTGTTTATTTTAATTTTTTTTCTTTTAAAAAACTCGCAAAAACATTAGTGTCTTATTTCAGTTTAGTTTTGCACATTGATTTGTGTAAATAATCCTTGAATGGGCTCTTAACTCTTGATTGAGGCAACAAGAAAGTTGATTCTTTCGATGTTTTTACATTTTAACGCATGAGGAAATATTATGCATTCTGACAATTCTAAAATCCAAATAAACCAAGAAACTTTAGATATAGATCTTACCTCACTTGAAAGAGGAGCAAAGAGTCTATTCGAATCTCTCGATTGTTTATCACATCAAATTCGTTCTCTAGAAAAGAAAATGAGTGATATAAAGGCTCATTTTCCATTTAAAAAAATGGTTTTTGAGGAAATCACTAGCACTTATCTTAAAATGGAAGATCGCCATACTTCTTGTCCCGGGAATCCTTTGGGATGTACACTAAAAACTTTTTGGTATTTAGCTTGGCAGGAAGATGAAACTTCGAATAAGTTTAGGCTTTTTCTTATTTCTGAAAAAAAGGAAATAGTGACTTCAGAAGTAGATGCTGATCAATATTGTGAATCTGAGATCAGCACAGAGTTATTGTCAAAAAAACCTTTAATAGAAACAAATTTAGCAAATCGAGCTAAATTTGGACAATACTTGGGAACGTTTATAGATGAATTTACGCAGCATATACATTCTCTGAATGCGACTTTGTTTGGTGTTGTCAACTTTAGCGGTCTCTCTTATTTTTAGTAATCGCGTGTTTTAGCCAAAAAAGAAGTTTCTAGCTCCTTCGAGATAGAGGCTTCTTTTTTCTGATATTTCGTCTTGAAATAGAGAAATTTCTTTTCCTTCGATCAAGAAAAAACAGATAAGGGTTTATTAATGAAGTCAATAAAGCATAAAACTAACCTTGTGACGATGAATGATTCTAGAGGAAATCCGTTCTCTTTCGATTATGCACTCATATACATAACTCAAAGATTGAGGGTTCTGCCGATACGAGATCTTATTCAAACTTTAGGTGAAATTGCACATGTCCTGTATTGGAAAAAAACTGATGAAGCGAATCAAATCTTGATAACGAAATACCCCTCTTCAGCGTCTTTTCATGACTCTTTACCACCTTTGAGATCCTCTGGGGGAAGTAGAAACTACCTTTTTACATTTTATGCAATACGTCTTCTCAGCAATTTATTGGTGTTCAAATTTGATGAAAGAAGAGTAATTTTAGAACCGCAAGAGATCCTTGTTCGAAATGGATTGCATATACCTCAATCTGATACAGATGTTCGATCATCGATAATACCTCTTTTCTTACTGGCGAATCAGCTTATTGTCCATATTGAAAATGATCTGTCATTTAATGATCCAACGTATTTGGATGATCCACCAATTTATTACTCAAGGATTCGAGAGGGTCCTCGAGCCTTGATCGCCAGAGGATTGCTTCTTTACGATACAGATTATTTTAATGAAAAGCTTCAAGAATTGCTTGGCATGACTGTTCGTAATCTTATAGAACATCTTTTTTTGTTATATCTACGTGCTGTGGATAAGTATGAACCGATTAAGCCCGAACAAACTTTTCGAAGAATTATTGATGAGAATCAAAAATTGAGTCTCGTAAAAATTTTGGAAGAACTCTCTGTCGAACCACAGAGTATTAATGCTCAATACTCAGAGATAGCCTCAAGGCTTCCGAACATTTATGTTAAGGATGAAACATACAGGGGTAAAGTTTTTTTTAAAACTGAAGGTGTATACATCTGCTGTCGACCGGATTTAATGACTTCAACCTTTTCTGATTTTCCTTATCATTACGTGCTAAATGCACAATCGGAAGATGACAAAAGGGAGTTTTTCAAGAAATATGGAGATGCATTTGATCAATATATTGCAAAAATATCTCAAAGGGGCTTAGGAAATAAATCGGTAAAATATGAATACAAAAAAAAGCCCCATAAGGGCAATCCATCCTCAGATCGCCATCTCGAGATTGATGAAAATACACGTGTAATTATCGAGATAAAAGGTGTTGCTGGAAAAGATGATGCCAGGATGGGAAATAAGCAGGCTCTCTGCGATAAATTTATTCATTTACAAGGGGGCGCCAATAAGCCAAAAGGTGTTTTGCAGGTCATCAAAGATGCTCTGAAATTCAGAAAAGATTTTCCATTTTCAGGGGATATTTTTACGGTTATTATTTTTTCGGGTCGATTCCCCGAAACTGTTGATTTTGATGAGCTAGTGAAACATGAAATTGAAGATGATCAACAATATAAGGAATATTTGGAAGAGGAAAGGAATTTTCCTACAATTTGGTTGAGCGCTTCGACTGCGGAGCTTCTATTTTGTGCAGCGATTCAGAAAGCGAACCTCAAAGAGCTTCTTAAAAATATTGCCTATGCTTCTCCGTCTGAAGTTAGGGGTAAAATTGTCGAGTTCTTATCCAAACACAATAAAAGAGTTTCATTAGCGCCTCTCTTTGTAAATGAATTGAAGCTTTTATCGGTGAAGTGCAAAGAAATGGAGATATTGCCAAAAGTTGTGTCTCAGCCCGTAAGCGCACCCTCGAAGGCTAATTTTAAGCTGCCTTTTTCACCTCTTCTCCGTCTTTGAATTTCACT
>SDBU01006130.1_pt1 | contig 14213 bp, 13 predicted proteins | sample 2277071 | NCBI WGS metagenome assembly SDBU01 (sample SAMN10397929, study PRJNA504765) | marine sediment metagenome | isolation source: marine sediment core GS08_GC12, 126 cmbsf | place: Arctic Ocean: Gakkel Ridge, Loki's castle | collected 2008
TCTTAATTGTGTTGGTGGTTATTGCTGGCCTGGCAGTGATTTTCAGGCAGTTAGGCAGGCGGTGAATTATGCCATTGGCAATAGAGACAGTAGATTTGACCAAGACCTATGATGGCACTACTGTCGTCGATAAGTTAAACCTTCGTATCGAAGAGGGTGAGATTTTTGGCTTCCTTGGTCCCAACGGTGCCGGGAAGACGACAACTATATTGATGTTGCTCGGACTTACTGAGCCAACCTCAGGCATTGCCCGTATATATGGGTATAATTCTACCCGGGAGCCGCTCAAGGTTAAGCGCATCTCAGGCTATGTCCCGGAAAAGGTAGGCTTCTACGAGGATTTAACGGCAAGCTACAATTTAGCCTATACGTGTAGATTGAACGGTCTCTCTGAAGAGGTAGTGATGAAAAGGGTAGGCGAGGCACTGGATATAGTCGGTCTCTCGGAGGTAGCCGAACAGACAGTAGGAAAGTTATCGAGAGGGATGAAGCAACGCCTGGCAATTGCCGATATGCTGGTCAAGATGCCTAAAGTTGCCTTTTTAGATGAGCCCACCGCTGGAATAGACCCGGAGGGGGTGAGGGAAATGCTTGACCTGATAGCCAGAATAGCCAGAGAGCAGGGAATGACCATTATTCTGTCGTCACATCAGTTACATCAGGTTCAGCAAATCTGTAGCCGGGTCGGAATACTGGTGAAAGGGCAAATGGTGGTTGAAGGTTCATTAGACCAGCTGGGAAGGGAAGCTTTAGGTGGTGGGCGACTTATGATTGAGGTGCAACTTACTGAAACCACTGAAGCCCTTATTGACGCTATCAAGCGGATTGATGGCGTAGTCAGTGTGGAAAGGTCTGGAGACTTACTACTGATTAGCTGCTCAGAAGACCTGAGACCACAGATAGCCAGGACAATCGTGGATAATAATGGCTTGATGGTACAGATGAAGATTCGGAGCTACGCTTTAGAGGATATATACATGAAGTATTTTAGAGAGGTTTAATATGTCTGGGCTGATGACGGTATTCAGAAAAGAATTAGCTGACCACTTCACTAGCTGGCGATTTCTAATATTGTTTGCTCTGGTATTACTGGTAACTGTGTTTGCTATTTATGGAGCCAATGAGAGTATCAGGGAGGAGGTAACTGGAAGCAGTAAATTTGTTTTTCTCGCCCTGTTCACTACGTCTGGCAAGACATTACCACTCTCTTTCCTCGCCCTCGTTGCCCTTCTGGTGCCCATAGTCGGCATAGCCCTCGGCTTTGATGCCATAAATAGTGAGAGAAATAGTGGCACGCTGAGCCGGCTGCTGTCTCAGCCTATCTACCGGGATGCGGTTATTAATGGTAAGTTCCTGGCTGGTGTGGTTACTATAGCGGTTATGCTAACCAGCATAGTCATACTTGTCGCCGGGCTGGGGCTCGGTATGATTGGAGTCCCTCCATCTTCGGAAGAAGCTATCAGGCTACTGCTTTTCCTGGTGGTAAGCATTGTTTACGGAGCATTTTGGCTGGGGTTAGCCATACTATTTTCGGTATTCTTTCGCCGGGTAGCTACCTCAGCTCTGGCATCAATAGCAGTTTGGATAGTCCTCTGGATTTTCATAGGTCTGCTAGCTGGGGTTATCGCTAGTACGCTGGCGCCGGTTGACCAGGCATCCAGTTTAGAAGAATTGGTCAGGAATGCAGAGATTACTATAGCTGTTTCACGTATATCTCCCATTACACTCTTTAACGAGGCGATGATTGTGCTTCTAGTTCCTGGGGAAAGAACAGCAGCACAAATGATTCAACTTCAGACGTCACCTGCCTCTGCCTGGATGATACCCAACCCTCTTTCCTTGGGTCAGAGCCTGTTGATGGTATGGCCTCACCTGGTGGGACTTATTGCGCTAACCGCAGTATGCTTTGCCATATCGTATATTAAATTTATGCGTGAAGAGATAAGGTCTACCTAGGTAACTGGCAAAATATATGGAAGTCTAAGAGGGGCGCCAGCCCCTCTTTTATTTGCGTAGGTCTTAGCTTGGAAGTCTGCCATTATTGATGCTAGAATGAAGGTGGGGAAGAGGTTTAATGTCTTTATACTATATAGGCACCTCAGGCTGGCACTATGACCACTGGCGGCATAGATTCTATCCTGAGAAGTTGACCAAGGCAGAGTGGCTCAAATTTTATGCCCGTCATTTCACTACGGTTGAAGTCAATAATAGTTTTTACCGACTGCCTTCGGAGACTGCTTTTGCTAATTGGCGTGACTCATCACCAGACAATTTCACCTTTGCTGTAAAGGTAAGTCGTTTTATCACTCACATTAAGCGGCTTAAGAATACCGGGGAGTCAGTAGATAACTTCATCAGTCGAGCCAAGATTTTGGAGGAGAAACTGGGTCCACTCTTATATCAGCTTCCGCCTAATATGCACCGCAACGATGAGGTACTGGAGTCATTCCTGGCTACTTTACCCCGGGGGTTCAAGCATGTATTTGAATTTCGGCACCAGTCCTGGCTTGATGAGAATGTCCTTGAAATTTTACATAAATATAATGTGGGGCTTTGTGTCTTTGATATGCCGTCGCTTAGCTGCCCTCTAGTAGCGACAGCAGATTTTGCCTATATTAGATTTCATGGCAGCACCGGACTCTACTGGAGCTGTTACTCCGATGAGGAATTAGCTAATTGGGCAGAGAAGCTGGCTAGTTTAGCCGGGAAGCTAAAGGAAGTCTATATATATTTCAATAACGATGCTGAAGCGTTTGCGGTGAGAAATGCCATAACCCTCCGTAGTTACCTGCAAACACCGAAGCAGAATCTAAGAGAGGCTTCGTTTCTCTGACAAGACCCCCCTCTCTTTAGCCTAGAGTAATAACCAAGGGGAGGGGAGTTTTAGAGGGACATAGCCCTTCTCCTGTGAAATCTCTTTCCTTATATAGGGAAGTTTGAAGGGGCTTTGCCCCTTCAAAGACTATTTCTTCCCCCTCATGATAGGAATATATATCCATATCATGGAGAGGGGGATAAAGGGGGTGAGGTAGATAAACAATCCCTATAAGCTTTTAGTAGTAGATATAGATGGCACGCTGGTAGGTGAGGACGGGACTATCTCGGTTGAGGATAGGGAGGCACTGGCTAAGGCTGGCACTTTAGGTGTGAAGGTTTCTTTATCTACCGGTCGGGTGCTCCATGCCTGTTTGGGGTTTATTAGACAGTTATCGCTGGATGGCTACCATATATTCTTTGATGGCGCTTTGGTGAGCAATCCTAATCAGAGTGAAGAGGTCTATGTCCAGCCGCTTAATAAAACAGCGGTGAAACAAGCCATTGAATATGCTCGCTTAAATGACATATACCTTGAGCTTTTTTCGGCAACCCACTATTTTGTCGAACGGGAGACATGGGCTACTGAGATCCGCCGCCAGTTCTTTAACCTGGAACCCACTGTGGTAGATTTCAACCAACTTTGGAATCGGGAGAGGATTATTAAAGGGGTACTAACCACCTCGTCTCGTCAGGAAGCTGCCAAAGTTAGGGGCTTCTGTGACCAATTTAATGATAGCCTTCACTTCTCCTGGGCAAAGACGCCAGCTTACCCTGAAATTGATTTTGTCAATGTTGTCGCCCTTGAGGTGTCCAAGGGGAAAGCTCTGGAAGCATTAGCCTTGCATTTGGGGGTATCTATGAGTGAGGTTATCGCCATAGGGGATGGAACCAATGATATACCAGTCCTGTCCGTTGCTGGTCTGGCTGTAGCTATGGACAACGCCCCTGACGAAGTCAAGGCAGTAGCCGACTTTATTACCCTTGATGTCGACCACGGCGGTGTAGCGGCGGCTATTAACCGCTTCTTATTGTAGGTGAAAGGGAGTTTGAGAGAGGCTTCACCTCTCTTTGACACTTCTTGTGCTAGAGTAGAATCAAGGCGTTTTAGAGGGGCTACGCCCCTCTAAAGAAATTATCTTCCCCTTCCCCTTGTTAAGGGGAAGGGGATAAAGGGGATAGGGTTTATTATGATTGTGAGAAATATTAAGCAGGAAGAGGTGCTTCAGGGGCTCTACATAGCTCACGGCGGGGGCGTAGCCACAATGCTTTTAGATAGCACTGTTCTGCAGGGTATCTTATTTTTTGCCTATGCTGTTCTAAAACCGGGGAGGGTGATAGAGTCACACATTGACCCTTATGAGGAGATTTACTACCTGCTTCAAGGCGAGGGCATGATGACGGTTGGTGATGACCAGCAGAAAGTAAGTGCCGGGGATGCTATCTGGCTGCCTTACGGTGTATCCCATAGCTTGGTAAATGATGGCGATGAAGACTGTATATTAATAGTTGCGGCAGCTATGCCGAGAGCTGCCTAAAGGTGCGATTTATTTGATTGCACCTTTAGGCTGGTTGTTCACTCCACCTTAGGCACCTGATGTGGTTTTTGAAGTCGAACAGCTAGACTAGCTATCAGCTTCTGTTCTGCGCAAGTTCTCAGCCTTGACAGTCATTGGCTAAAGACTTTAACATTGCTACAGGGTTAAACATAGAAACCCTGGGATTGACATGGTGTGGCAGAGCAGGTAAGGATAAGAGAGAGGGCATGCAATAGGATGCTATACGAGATTATCACCAATAAGGTTCTGGTGATTCCTATTTGTGCGTGGGCAATTGCTCAGCTGGCAAAGACATTAGTAGCACTATTACAGGGCAAGGGGCTGGACCTTCGTTATTTGGTCAGCAGTGGTGGCATGCCTAGTGCACATTCAGCACTGGTTACTGCATTGGCCACAGCGGTCGGCATGATACAGGGTTTTGGGTCAGTAGCCTTTGGCATTGCAGTTATCTTGGCTTTGGTAGTTGTGTATGACGCCGCAGGCGTGCGGCAGTCAGTCAGTCAACAATCAGCTATTCTAAACCGTATTGTTCATGAGCTTAGATTTAGGCAACCCATAACTAAGTTGGAGGCTGACCTGCGAGAGTTGATTGGGCATACACCATTTCAGGTCATTGTCGGAGCCGCATTAGGTATTGCAGTTGCTTGGCTCTGGATTACCGTAGCAGCTATGTAAGCGTTGCCCAAGTTACCATGCATGCCATTCAAACAGCATATACAAATTTCGAGCTCAATTGTCGTAACTACATTCCGCACGCCCGGGGATTCATCTCTATTTTGGAATATTGACTATTGCACAACCTGAACTATAATGAAAAATGTTAGCACTTAAAACCATGTCGAAAAGTATGTAAGAAGAATGGCAAAGGTTGAAGGAAGCATCACAATTAACGCGCCAGTAGAGAAGGTGTTTGCATACATTGATGACACTGTCAATGGAATGGAGTGTGTACCTAGCCTGACCAACGTCCGAGGCATTACCGGGCAGGGGGTAGGCAAGAGGTGGAGATGGACCTACAAGATGATGGGCTTGCCACTCAAAGGTGAGGCAGAAGTCATAGAGCACATCCCAAATCTAAGGTGTGTGGCTAAGACCACGGGCGGTATCCTGAGCACTTGGACCTGGACATTCAAAGCCAATGCTGGAGGAACCAGACTACACTTATCAATAGAGTACACCATTCCCGTGCCAGTGCTTGGTAAGGTGGGCGAAAGGCTAGTGCTGCGGCTGAACGAGCGCGAAATCGCCCTCGCTATAGCTAATCTCAAGGAGATATTGGAGGGCTGAACTCAAGTCTATTGAGATGTTGACCACAGTGGTATGGCGGCGGCTATTAACAAGTTTTTGTTGTAGGAGTACACATTTTGGCTGATTGTGTAAATTCCCACGTTAGTTGCTGTTGCATACAGCTAAGGCGCTTCCATCACACTGTGAGGACTTAAAGCCTTAAGTAACCGATAAGGGCTTGACAGCCGTGCCGTAATAGAAGTGCCAAGACAGAACGATAGAGAACAATGCTTTATTGCCGCCTCACATGGGCGGCATTTTCGTTTCAAGCGCACAACGCCTTATGTGGGGTTAGGCTTACTAATTTATCTCGACGCTAAAAGAGACGGCCGGGCTATGACTACATACAGCCAGAACGAATTAGAGTACTCTCCGCAGCACAATAGGAGACGAAATCTATAGATATGTCACATGGCAACTAAGGCAACATACAGACCTATCGCCGCCAATGTTTGAGTATTACAAGGCACAAGAAGTGTTACGCCGCTGTTGGCAAATTGGGGATAGGGTTAAGGAAATGTCTGGCGAGTCCTTTGCTGAAAGCCGAAAGGGGCTAGCCTTCCTTAGTCTGAGTTGCAGGGTGGACGGTGTGTATTGTAGAATTGGGAATAGAGCAGTCGCGTGTAGCGACTGCTCTCTAGAGTTTGGATCAGAAAGGAGATTACAGATGTGGCAAGTTTAGATGATTATCATGGATATGGAGAGGAGCTTGAGCGGCGAGCCAGACTAAAAACCTTCCCGATAGCAGTGAAACTTCTGGAAAGAAAGGAGGATATCCCTGAAGGGGCCCAGCGGCCTAAGAGGGATTTTGGCTACCACTTGTCGCTTTGCCAGAGTTATCAGCTTTCGCGCCGGGACGGGCTACTTATGGCCATGCTGAAAGAAGACAACTGGTGCTTTGAACCAGTGGTAGGTTATGGACTTCAAGAACCTCCCCAGTATTTCCTTGACGGGTATAACCGGTATCCCCACGATGTGGGGACTTTGGAGGCGGGGCATCATTATGCCGAAGAATTCCCCCGTTTGGAAGTCGGTAAGTGCATTGGTGTGGCATCAGCTCCACTAAAGACAACCAACTTTGAACCCGATGTGGTTATGATTTATTGCGATTCGGCCCAATTGAGCCTTCTCCTTTTGGGAAGGGAATGGAAAGATGGGTATAGTCTCAATTGTCTTATTTCCAGTCATGCTGCTTGCGTTTATGCGGTGGTGCCTGCCATACTGAGCGGCAAATGCCAGGTTGCCATACCATGCCGTGGTGACCATTACAGCGCTATGGCCGGAGATGATGAAATCATATTGACAGTTCCCAAAGGGAAATTAAAGGATTTGATGGACGGCCTCAGATACGTGGAGGAGACTGGCTCCAAATTACCTCGGGGATATAGATTTTGGCCGGAGCACCCCCTACCGGAAAGTTACGAGAAGATAGCCCAAATGATGGGATACCGTTAGGCTCGGATATACCGCCATGGCGAAAGCAGCGCCGGCGATTTAGGCAGCGGTTATCCCAATTCACTATGGTAGTTCTGCGCCGCTGCCATTGGTGCTTCGTATTCTCCATGGGCACAGTTGGCCAGATATCGCAACGGTGAGGCAGAAGTCAGACCACTGCAAACTTATCATGTGGATATCAAGTAGCCGCGCGTAATCTGCAATGACTGAACAACACGGTGGTAGGCCCTCCCGATTGCACATTCTGAAGTAATGTTCACTATCTTAAATATGCAATTCTATAATATCACCGTCCTGGAGGATGTGGTCTCTTTTTACCATCATGCCAGCGTGCTTCCCTGAACCCCAGACCCGGGCAAATTTCAGCTTGGCTCGGAAATCTTTGTGGACATCGGCGGCGGCATCGGCCAGGGTGCTGCCCCTTTCTAGAATTATGGGGTCATTAAGGTCTGGCTTCTCCCCCGGAGTCTTGGTATATACCCGCATAATATCAAGCACCTTGTAAATTTCTTGCCTTAGCTCTTCCAGGCCAGCCCCGTCTCTGGCTGAGATAGCCGTAACCGCAAATTGGTCTTTATACTTATCCCGCAAAGCCACATAGTTCTGGCGGGCACTGGCAAGGTCAAGTTTGTTGCCGATAACTAATGTCTTCTTTCTCCCGATTTTCATATCTTCCAGTTGAGCGCCAATGACTTCAACATGGGCTATCGGCGCATCATTCAGGTCGACTACAACCAGCAGGGCATCAGCCCGTGTGAGCAGATGCCGAAACCAGGGGTCAATGGACTGGGGCACCAGGGGTGGAGTATCAATTAGCTGTATCTTTATGTTCTCAAATTCCATCATTCCCGACGTAGCATTGTGGGTAGTAAACGGGTATTCGGCTACAGTTGGGGAGGCATGGGTAATACTGGAAACAAGCTGGGATTTGCCGGCATTGGGCAGACCGATTACGGCTATCTGGGCTGCCCCCTCTTTCTCAATCACCATTGACGCTCTCTGAGTAGCCAGTTTCTTCTCGGATGCCTGGGTTAGCTTGGCAATCCTTCTCCTCAATTCAGCCCGGAGATGGTCAGTTCCTTTATGCTTGGGCATGATAGCCAGCATTTCTTCCAGGGCTTCTACCTTCTCTGGAGCAGTCTTGGCTAGTCGGTAAGTCTTTTCCGCATCAAAGTATTGTGGTGGTAGGTTAGCTGGCATTTTATAGATACTCCTTTACTTTCTTGGCCAGGCTTTTGGTCATGCCCCTGGCAGTGGCTAGCTCGTCAACGGAAGCCTCCTGGATACTTTGGACTGAGCCAAACTGCTTGAGCAGGGCACGCTTACGCTTAGACCCGATGCCAGGGATAGCATCAAGGGCTGAGGCGAAGGCTTCCTTTTTGTGTACCTTTTGATGATAACTCAGGGCGAAGCGGTGTGCCTCGTCCCTGAGGCGCTGTAGTAATTGAAGACCCTGGGAACTGTGAGGCAGGATGATGGGCTTTGACTTCTGTGGGATAAAAAGCTCTTCATTTTCCTTGGCTAAACTGGCGGTGGGCACAAACCCTGCCCCTGATTCAGCCATGGCGGCTAGGGCAGTGTTAAGCTGTCCCCGGCCACCATCAATGAGGACAAGGTCGGGGAGAATCGCCCAGGTATCTGAAGCCGAGGTATCGCTGTTTTTAACCCGCTTGAACCGCCGCTTAAGCACCTCCCGGAGCATAGCGTAGTCGTCAGCCCCCGGCACCGTTTTGATTCTGAAGCGTCTGTAGTGAGCCGGCTTTGGTTTCCCCCTGTCAAAGATGACCATACTACCTACTGCTGCCTTTCCCTGTATATTGGAGATGTCGTAGCATTCCATACGGAGAGGCAAGCGGGGCAGGTGAAGCTCTCTTTCTATTTCGGCTAAAGCAGCAGTCAGTGCTGTCGGCGTAGCTAGCTGCTTAATCTTAAGTTGTTCTAAGCCTTGCTCAGCGTTTTTGGCTACAATCGCTACCAGTTGTTTTTTATTGCCCCGGTGCGGTACCTGAATATGGACTTTAGCTCCTCTTTTGCCTTGAAGCCAGCTCTCAAGGATTTTGGTATCCTCTACCCGGTGCTGGAGTAGCAATAACGGGGGTATGTAGGGTGCAGAGTCGTAAAACTGTTTAATGAAGCTGGTCATGATTTGCTCTGGCTCTTCAGAGCGGGTACCCTGCATGACAAAGCTCTCTCGTCCGATTAGCTTTCCACTGCGAATAAAAAAGACCTGGACATAGGCCTGGTCTTTGTCTTGGGCAAAGGCGATAACATCCTGCTCGCCCCTCACTGTAGTGGCGATTCTTTGCCCTTCAATAACCCTGTTTACCGCCTGGATTTGGTCTCTAATTAGAGCTGCCTTTTCAAAATCTAAAATCTGAGCCGCTTTATACATCTTGTCCCCAAGCTGTTGAACCACCATTTCCTGCTTGCCTTCAAGGAAAAGGATTACCTGTTTTATTGCCTCAGCGTATTCCTGTCGGCTCACGGTACCAATGCACGGTCCAAGACAATGCCGAATGTGATACTCAAGGCAAGGTCGAGGGGCAGTGCCAGTAATAGTTTTAGAACAGGAGCGAAACGGGAAGATTCCTTTGAGCATCTTCAGGGTTTGCCGCACTGACTTAGCGCTGGCAAAGGGTCCGAAGTAACGCCCTCCATCCTCCTCCAGGCGCCGGGTAACATGCACCCTGGGCCAATCCTCATTGAGGCTTATCTTGAGGTAGGGGAAGGTTTTATCGTCTTTAAGTCTGACATTATAGCGGGGGCGGTGCCTCTTTATCAGGTTTAACTCAAGGATGAGAGCCTCCTGCTCCGAATTGGTAACAAAGAAGTCAATGTCATTAACCCGGGTTACCATCCGTTCAAGTTTTGGTGATAGCTTCTGCCTGACGCTAAAGTATGACCTTACCCGGTGATGAAGGTTTGCTGCCTTACCCACATATAAGATGTTTCCTTCAGCATCTCTCATAAGATAGACGCCAGGACTGGCTGGCAGTTGCCTTAATTGCTCGGTTATAAGATTGCTTGTCAACCCCACCCCTCCTTAAATTTATTTTAGCACAGCCTATAAATAGGGGCAAAGAGGACCATTTATTGAATGTAAGGGGTAGATTGAAGGGGCAAAGCCCCTTCAAAAATAATCTGTCCCCCTCTCCTTCAAAGGAGAGGGGGATTAAGGGGGTGAGGTAGATAAACCATTAACCCCAAAGGTATGAGGATGTTTAGCAACTCAAACTGTCATTGCGAGCGAAGCGAAGCAATCTTACTATTGCTTTGAAAGATTGCTTCGGCACCTCGTGCCTCGCAATGACAACTAAACAACCCCAAAGGTCTTGACTTTTTTTGCCGAATGGCATAAAATAGAAATAAAAAAGGGCAAATTTAACAATTTACCTCTAAACCAAATGATGAGGATACTGTAATGAAAAAGTCCTTATCTATTGTGCTGGCTCTGTTATTGGTATTATCAGTGGCAGCGGTGGTTATGCTGACAAGGCAGGCAGAAGCCCAGTTGGCGGATACCCCATGGCCCATGTTTCGTCATGACCCCCAGCATACCGGTAGAAGCCCGTACTTGGGGGCGCAAGCAGCAGGCGTTAAATGGTCTTATGACACAGGCGCCAACGGCGCGGTCTTATCTTCTCCGGCTATAGGCAGCGATGGCACCATATATGTCGGCTCACATAACGGTAAGATTTACGCATTTTACTCTGATAACGGCACAGTCAAATGGTCTTATGCCACAGTCAGCGGCAGGGTCTTTTCTTCTCCAGCCATAGGCAGTGATGGCACTATATATGTCGGCTCAGAGGACAAGAATCTTTACGCTATCAACGCTGATGGCACACTCAAATGGTCTTATGCCACAGACGACAAGGTCATCTCTTCTCCGGCGATAGGCAGCGATGGCACTATATATGTCGGCTCATTTGACAATAATCTTTACGCATTTTACTCTGATAACGGCACAGTCAAATGGTCTTGTGCCACACTCGGCAGGGTCTTGTCTTCTCCAGCAATAGGCAGTGATGGCACCATATATGTCGGCTCAGGTGACAATAATCTTTACGCAATTTACTCTGATAACGGCACCGTCAAATGGTCTTATACCACACTCGGCTTGGTCCGCTCTTCTCCGGCGATAGGCAGCGATGGCACCATATATGTCGGCTCATATGACGATAAGCTTCACGCAATTTACTCTGATAATGGCACAAAAAAATGGTCTTGTGCCACACTTGGCGATGTCTACTCTTCTCCGGCGATAGGCAGCGATGGCACCATATATGTCGGCTCACAGGACAATAAGCTTTACGCAATTTACTCTGATAATGGCACAGAAAAATGGTCTTATCCCACACTCGGCAGGGTCTCGTCTTCTCCAGCAATAGGCAGTGATGGCACCATATATGTCGGCTCAGACGACTTTAAGCTTTACGCTTTTTACTCTGATAACGGCACAAAAAAATGGTCTTATACCACAGGCGGCTGTATCTACTACTCTTCTCCGGCGATAGGCAGTGATGGCACCATATATGTCGGCTCAGGTAACAATAAGCTTTATGCCTTAGGTACCTACGTGGTTACCTTTGATACAGTTCCGGCTAATACCGGTGCTATAACATTTGATGGTGCTAACTACAGCGATGGTGACACGGCGTCTAAAGTCACTGGAACCTACAGCATCACGGCCAACCCGGCTGCCAATTACACCTTCACCAGGTGGGAAACCGAAGGTAGTCTATCGGTTACTGACTCTAACTCGGCTACGACCACTTGTACCGTCTCAGGTGATGGCACATTAAGGATGGTGCAGACAGCGGTGCCCGACATCACGGTTAGTCCATCATCCATAAACTTTGGTTCGGTAAAAATAGGCTCATCAAGCTCGGCACAAGTAACCGTTACCAATGATGGCGCTGCTGACCTGGTTATCGGGACTATAACTATAGGTGGAACCAATGCTGACCAATTCTCTATACAGAACGATGACTGCTCAGAACAGACCTTAGCCCCTGGAGCTTCGGCTACCCTTGGGGTAGTCTTTAGCCCAACCTCAACTGGTGATAAATCAGCTACTTTATCCATCCCGTCTGACGACCCGGATGAAGCCACGGTTAATGTCAGCTTGAGCGGGACAGGGGTAATACCCCCATCCCCATCAGTCGGTGTTGAGGTCTATCCACCAGATAAGCTTGATATTCTAGCCCCGTGGCTGGGTCTGGCTTCAATTCTGGCTTTAGCCATTGGCGGTGGTATCTTAGTCTGGAGGAGACGCCGAGCCGACTGAGATTAGAACTGTGAAGCAATATCTTTCTATAGCCCTGGTGGTAATTTTAGCCTTGCCAGGGCTAACCTTATTTAGTGCCTGCTCAGCACCCAGCCCTAATTCTGGAGCTAGGGCGGCTATTGTTGACCAGCTCTCCATCCTTCAACCAAACCAGGCCTTTATAGACGAGGTAACGGCCGACCTTGAGGCTTACGGCTTTAAGGTAGATGTTTACCAGGGTAAGAAGGTTAGCGTCAAGCTCTACCGGGAGTTACCCAAATACAGCTACCAGCTAGTTATCTTCCGAGCCCACTCGGGAATGATGCAGCGGAGAGAAGATTCACATGTGGTAGTGAAGGAAGCTATCTACCTCTTCACCGGTGAAGCCTACAGGAAGACGAAGTATGTTAGGGAGCAACTAACTGACCAAGTGCTGGCCGTTGAGATGACAAAGGACTACCCATCGGTTTTTGCCATTAACTCAAAATTCTTGCTTAATAGCCTGGAAGGAAGGTTTGATAATACTGTTATAATAATGATGGGCTGCTCCGGCACCTATCTTGAGGATATGGCTACTGCCTTTATCCTGAAAGGGGCATCAACCTATCTAGGCTGGGATGCCTCCGTTGGTTTAGGCTATGTTGACCAGGCAACCGCTAACCTTATCACCAATCTATGTGATAAGGGGATGACGATAGAGCAGGCAGTGGAAAGGACAATGGCTGAGATAGGACCTGACCCCGAATATAATGCCTACCTGAAATATTATCCAGCGAAAAGCCGCTCCCAAACTATCAGGCAGCTAATATCAAGAGTAGATTGAAGACCTTTGCCCCCGCACCCCCTGAGGCTAATGAGCCAAGCTCCTATGGGAGGGGGGGGGAGGACAGGCGCTAGTAAACAATCTCTGTTTGCCGGGTGTTGAAGAAGAAATATGAATGTGGTATGATAGAAGCGGATATGCGCATATAAGAAAACAAGGTGGTGACGATGCGGTATTTAGTGAAAGCATTTAAAGCCCTGTCCGATGATACCAGGCTCAGAATTTTGAAACTCCTGATGGAGAGGGAGTGCTGTGTCTGTGAGGTGATGCAGGCACTGGACATATCTCAGACTCGAGCCTCTCGCAATCTAAGTGCCCTTTACGATGCCGGTTTTCTTAAGCTGAAGAAAGACGGACTTTGGTCGCTGTACTCGATAGATAGAGAGGGGATGGAAGAATACTATTCTGACCTCGTTGACGCGGTAAGAAAGGCGCTGGAAGGTAACAAGGTGGTAGATAGGGACAGGGAGAGATTGGGGGGAGCGGAGCGACTAGGGCCGGCTGGCGTAAGGCAGATGAGAAAAACGGCTTAGTTCTTTTTTTGGCTCATTTGAATGCGAAGATGCGCATCTGGGGAAGGAGTGCTGTGATTGTTGATGTCCTGATTGCCGGGCTTATTGCCCTCAGGGAATATATCGCCCTACATGTGCTTACCTGTCTCATTCCGGCTTTTCTCCTAGCCGGCGGAATTGTAACCTTCGTTTCGCGAGAGGTTATTATAGGTTATCTCGGTGCCGCAGCCAGAAAGCTATCCTCCTTCAGCATCGCTGCTGGTGGTAGCTTCTTTGTCGCCGCCTGTTCCTGTACTGTTATCCCGGTATCCAGCGGCATATACTATGGTGGCGCAGGTGTCGGTGCTGCCTTCATATTGCTCTGGGTTGCTCCGGCGACTAACATCCTGGCTCTAGTTTACACTGGCCAAATCCTTGGTGGTCAGATGGTTATCGCCAGGCTGGTAAGTGCCCTGCTCATGTGCTTTGTCGTCGGCTTTGTTATGGCATACGCC